>Ga0209121_10002405_pt1 | contig 19058 bp, 12 predicted proteins | sample Cruoilmetagenom3_FD_187292 | JGI IMG/M metagenome (GOLD analysis project Ga0209121, IMG submission 187292) | Oil polluted marine microbial communities from Coal Oil Point, Santa Barbara, California, USA - Sample 3 (SPAdes) (version 2) | ecosystem: Environmental > Aquatic > Marine > Oil seeps ...
GCATATTCTGTTTGGAGACGTTTGTCTTGCGACCAATGTTCGCCATTGTTCTCTTGGTCTCCATTCGCAGTATGCCGCTCATATAGTGAAAGCCGTACTCACTCGTATCTCGTGTCTTGGTGCGGGTGCACGAGCGAAACCTGTCGTAAAAGCGCTTGAGACATTGGCCGAGTTGCCTGATTTCGTTGAGGGGTAACCCCCACCGTTGAGCAAGTTCTGTAATTGATTCATTTGTGTCCATACTGGGAATTCTGCCACAAATTCCCAGTTGAGGCTAATGTGACATTGTCAAAGTAGGATGGCATTCTGTTGGGCGCGTTTTCGGCCACGAACGCGAAGTCCGTCCCGCTTTCGTTCACCGCTATGGGCTGTATGTATCGCAGACCGGACAGAATCTCATCGCCCCCACAATAGAAATCGTAGAACCCTTGCGCCACCAGTCGGCAGCCAAAGGGGGCCAGGATCTTGTTCATCGCACTGACGTTCTGCTCGGCGTTGAATCCTCGCCACGCCTCGCGCCGGGCCAGGACCTCATCGGGGATGTAGTCCAGGAATTCAAAACGATACGGTGCCTCCACGTCGGCGGCGACGATGGGATACTCCTCGATGGTCAGGCCGGCGACGGCGTCAGAAGACGTATCCGACTGCTGGCGCAACTCCCGATGGTAGGACAACATCTGCCGCCAGTTGCAACCCCCGTAGTAGCACGCAAGATCAGGCAGGCCGGTGACGAGCAGTTCGTCATGCCTGCCATCCAGCGTCGCCACCCGCACGTCGGTTTGACCGTCGTGCTGGCGGGTGTAGAGCAACCGGGTGCCGTCGGCGGCCCACTGCGGCCAGCCGTCAATACCTTCGCCGGCGGTGGTGAGGGCGCGGCTTTCGCCGGCCGTCGGGTCTACGACGTAGATGACCCGGCCGTCGAGCATGTGCTCCATCGTCTCGACGTCGCCGGTCGCGCCAGGCGGGATGGGGACGGCGGCGTAGGCCAGCAGTGTCCCATCGGGCGACCAGGCAGGTTCAAAGGCGGCTGTGTTTTCGCCGGTGAGGTAGGTCAGTTCGGCCGTGGTCACGTCGAGCAGTGCCAGCCGCTTGTTTTCGTGGATGAATCGCCCGCCTCCTTCGGCCAGGGCCAGTAGGCCGGGCTGCGTGGGGTGCCAGGCGTAGGCCTCGGGTGTGAGCAGCAGCGTAGCGCCGAGGTCGGTGATCTCGCCTGTGTCACCGTTGATGGCGACCAGCGGTAGACCGTCCGCCTGCAGGGAGGAAGACAAAAAGCCCAGCCGTCCGGCCAGGATGAGGCGGGTGCCGGGCGCCCAGTCAATGATTTGATAGTAGGTCTCGCGAATGTCATCGCCCAAGTGCAAGGTTGTGACGTCTGCGCTTCCATCGGCAGGCTGAACGTGGAGCGTCTGCTCCCACTGGCCGGTCTCCGCCAGTTGGTCGGGGTCGAGCGTCCAGGCCAGCCAGCCGTCGGGCGACCAGCGCACCTTGGCCAGCCTGCTTTCCCCCAGTGTACCGGGAAGAAGGAGTTGGCGCGGCTGGCCCTCGGGGAAGGGGATGGCCTCCAGTGCGCCATCCTCGGTGGGGCGGGCCAGCCAGTCGCGGGTGCCGGGAAAGCCGTCCGGCGGCGCCCAGAAAGGTGGCGTGGGGTGTCGGATGCCATACGTGGCTGCGGCTTTTCCGTCGTAGCGGTAGACGGCCGAGGCTCCCTCGCCCAACGTGGTCAGCAAGTACTCACCAGACGGCGACCAGCCACGAGGCGCGCCGGGGCTTTCCCCCAGCGTCCACGCATCGCCGCGTTGCAGGTCAATCACGGTGGTGCGGTAGTCGAAGGGCGGACGAGCGTCTACGAAAGCAAGCCGGCCGCCGACCAGGGGTTCGTCTCGCAGGCAGCCGGGCAGGCCGGGGTAGACGGCGGCGCAGTCAATGACGGCGTTGGTGCCAGGGGCAAGGTCCGGAGCGGCCGTCGCCTTTGGCGTTGGAGGGGAGTATGGCCAGGCCAGTCTGGGCGGGTAAGCGACGTCGGTCGCAACCAGGAACGGCTCGCCGCCGTCGGGACGCGCAGTCCAGAGGAAATAGCGTCTTTGTCCTTCCTTCACCAGCCAGGTCGCCCACGCGCCGTCGGGAGACCACGTCGCATGGCGTGCCTCGTCCTCAAACAGCACGTGGACCGCGCCAGTTCCCACGTCTACCAGGTGCAGGGCATCACCCGCAGCCAGTAGAAAGCGGCTATCGGGCGACCACTGGCCGTCGCACCATGCCCGACTCTGCGGCAGAGACGTACCTGACGTGCGGTCGTAGACAAAACACGCCTCCCCTACGGCGTAGGCCAGGTACTGCCCATCGGGTGACCATTTTGGGTTCATATGAGAGTCGCCTTCAGCCAGCAAAACGGGTGTGGGCTCCTTTGGATCTATCAGATAGAGTTCGTCAGCCGATAACTGATCGGGATCCGCCGGGGACACGGCGACCAATCTGGCTGGCTCCGACCAGGCATGCCCGGCCAGGAGGCCATCAAAGATGAGCCTTCGCTCGCCGGTGTGCAAATCCACCCGGGTCAGGTCACGCCACCCCATGATGTCGAACGAAAGGGTCAGAATGCGCTCTTTACTCAACCAGGCCACAATCCACTCGAACCGGTCGTCGGGGCTCAACCGACGGGGCGGGTCCTGGCTGTCAGGAGAGGCGATCCACAGACTTCCGCCGGTCGGGCCGGCTCCGGTGCCAAAGTACTCCACCGCGTGGTAGGTGATGTGCTGGCCGTCGGGTGACCAGGCTGGCCAGGCGGCGTTGGTCTCGCCGCCAGCCAGGGGGCGTATCTTGTCGCTGTCCACTTGATAGACGTACAGGTCCGCCCGGGCCTCGTGCGCCGAGACGAAAGCCAGGCGTGTGCCATCGGGACTCCAAACCGGCGTGTTCTCCGCCAACGCAGCACGATCCGCGTCATCCGGGAGGTCCCGCCAGTCCTTGTCCGGCGGCAATAGAGAGGCCAGCACGACGCGACGTTCTCCTGTAACCGGGTCAAGCAAGAGCAATGTGCCGGCCGCGTCGTCCGTGCGCCAACCGGTGGTTAGTACCAGGGCAACCTGGCGTCCATCTGGCGAGAGAGACCAAAGCGCCGTGTCCGTTTGCCCGCTCAAGGGGTCGGTCAGCGGCCAGGGTTCGCTGCCGTCCAGAGCTGTGGCCCACAGGCTGTGACCTGATCGCTCAATAATGAGTCGCGGTGTCTTCCGCGCTGTCGCAGTCGGGGTCGTTGTGCGCAATGGCGTGCCGGTGGAACCTGGCGACGGCAGCGCTCTGACGGTTGGAGACGGCATTACCGTGGGTGCCGGCGACGGCGTTGCCGTTGGCACAGGTGTTGTGCAGCCAGCCAGCAGCAATAGCGCAGGGACGAGTCCGGTCAACACAAAACGAAGTCGCCAAGATTTCCTCATTGCGTCCTCCACCGGGGCTTCGGGAGAGAACCCCCTTCGGCACTTCACAGGCGTTCACCTCTTCGACAAAGCGAGCAAACCCTCCGGGCCATAGACGTGACGGGCTATGGGCGAAGCCGTGGGGCGAAGGGCACCGGCGGGAGCGAAGGTTGGTTGGCCTGGCCCGCAGGCGACAAGCAGGCTGAGTGTCGGCGACAGCAGCAGCGCAAGGGTGGAAGCAAACGGTTCTTCCGACTCATCTGGCGGTTATCTCCACCACGTAGCGCCCGTCACCTCGGGTTCCCCAAAACGAGTATCTGAATTGTCCATACCGCACTGAGTAGAGCGCAATCTCGCAGCAGTAGGCAATGATGATCTGGTCAAACTCGGGGCCAATTCTCTGCCCATCGTACATTACAAAGTACTTCTCGTCCTTCTTGCCGACGAAAAGCAGCTTGCCCGCGATTTCATAAGGCCGATACGCCGCATCCAGGTCGTAGAGAGAACGAGTGTCCCTGCCGTCGTAGATGATCAGCTGCTGGTGCTCACCTGTAAACTCCCAGGCAACTTTGCCCGCCACATTCCGCAAAGAGATGTTCGGCGGATGGAAGTCGGACCCGTCGAACACCGCGTGCAGGGCGCGTCCATTCTGGTAAAGCGTGGACCAGCTCAGAAAGGCCACTCCGTGGGCACGGGTCTCGTAGGTGTCATCACCGACGGTCAGTCGAAGGTCATCCTCGGTGCGGGTTCCAGAGTTCCTTTTGTCGTCGTCGCTCCAGACCGGCGGGGGACGGCCAAAGCAGGCTTCCGCCTGCTTCCAGTCCAGGTAGCCGCCTTGGGATGTATCACACTCCCGCCAGACCAGACCCACCTCGTCGAGAACTGTCTCGGAGAGGGCATAGGTCTTCCTCAGCGCGGGGGTAGGCGTGGTGGGCGCGGCATGTGTGGCAGAGACAGCGGTTGGCCTCGGCGCAGCCACAACCGCAGGAGGTGTCGGTATCGGTATCCGCCTCGATTCTTCTGCCTGGCAGGAGATGACAAAGCCTGCCACCAGCGACAACAGCAGCGCAAGGAGCATCAGATCGTTTGTGAAAAGACAACGGCAAGTTTGCAGTTGTTCTGCTTTCTTCACTTCAATACCAACCTGGCTTGACGATCAGTTGCCGGAGATAGCCAGCAAATCCTCTGGGCCATAGACGTGACGGGCCGTGAAGGCGATCCACTGGCCGTCGGGAGAAACGAGAGCCTGGGGCGACTGATGGCCGCTGAAGAACCGCTCGGTGCTCAGGTGTGGCTGGACACAGATCTGCGGCGCGCAGGTTTGCCTGGTGAGCGTTGCCTCGTCTGCTGTGTAGAGCCTCGTGCGGCCGCTCTGGACGTCGTAGGCCCAGGTCGTTTCGTCGCTGCTGCAATCCCACTTGAAGCCCTGCGGGCCGCAACTGTAGCGGCGGTAGACAAGCGTGTCGTCATCCGCCCAACCCACGGGGACGTACGCCTCGTGCTGCAACTCGGCGGAGACCTGACAACTGCGTACTGCTCCTTCCAGGAAACCTGGCTGGTTCACCAGCCGCATCTCAACCCCCGGTGCCGCCTGGACGGCCGGGCGGTAGTGAAACACCACCGGGAACGCCAGAACGCTGGCCGCGCACGTGACGAGCAGGTAGAAGCGCGCACGCCGAAAGACCTGCCGCCGGTCGCGGGCCACGAGCAACCCCAGGGTGATCAGGCTCAAGACCAGCCCGGCGGCGCTGAAGAACAGATAGCGCGCAGTGAGGCTCAGGAGCAGCGAGGCGAAGAAGACCGGCGCGTACAGGCCGAGCAGCAGCGTGTTCAGGACGCCTTTAGGGTTCGGAACCATGCTCGTGACGAGGCGAAGGATCGCCATAGGAACCCAGGCCAGGAAAGGAAGCGTGAACAGGCAAGCCAGGGCGGTGCCCCACCGAATTGCGATTGCGGACCGTTTTCTCATCGAACTCTCCTTATCCTTCTGGCAGGTCGGGAGTGGTCTTCCAGCCTTCCATCTTCCAACTCACCAGAAGCCTCGTGACTACCTACCCAGCCTATGTCATTGCGAGGAGCGTTTTTTGCGACGAAGCAATCCCCATGCGCGTCAGAGAGATTGCTTCGTCACTCCGCTACGCTCCGTTCCTCGCAATGACAGAGGGAGGCTGAGCAGTTAGAAGCCTCTTCACTTTAGCACGCCTCTCCGCCGCAGCAGCGCGAACAGCAACTCCTCCAACGGCAGTGAAGTCTCGACGAAAGCATAGTTGATGCCCCGCTGGCCGCAGAAGGTGCGCAGTTCCTCCCGCCAGGCGGCCAGGTTCTCCTCGTAGCGGCGCAGCGTGGCGTAATCGGCCGTGATCTCGCAGCCCTCGCTCGTCTCCGCGTCAATGAGCCGCAGGTCACCCTCCAGCGGAGGCTTCACCTCGTCGGGGGCCAGGACGTGCAGCACCGTCACCTCGAAGCGGCGGGCCACGAGCGCCCGCAGTCCCTCCTGCCAGCCGGGGTCGAACAGGTCGGAGATGAGGAGCAGGGGGCCGACGCGGGTGGCGCTGGCGGCATAGTGGCGGAGCGAGGCGGTCAAATCGGTGGTGGCGCCGGGTTGCAAGCCGCTCAGGAAGTCGAATAGGGCCAGGGCCTGTTGCCTGCCCCGGTGAGGCAAAAATACCTGGCCCAGGCCGTGATCGAAGCCGGTCGCCGTCACCCTATCGAGCCCGGTCAGAGCGATGTAACCCAGCGCGCCGGCGGCCCGTTGGGCCTGGCGCAGCTTGGAAGGCTGGCCCCAGTCCATCGAACGGCTGGTGTCCACCAGCAGGTGCACGGTCAGGTCCTCTTCCTCGACGAAGAGTTTCAGGAAGAAGCGTTCCAACCGGGCGTAGACGTTCCAGTCTATCTGGCGGAAGTCATCGCCGGGGGTGTAGTTGCGGTAGTCGGCGAACTCGACCGATTGCCCGCGCTTGGGGCTGCGTCGCTCGCCCTTGATCTGGCCGGCCCTGGCGCGGCGGCAAATGAGGGACAACCGCTCCAGTTTGCGCAGGAAGACCTCGTTGAAAAGACGGTCATCAGGTTGTTGGGGCGCTGAATCGCTCAGAGTGGTCATCTTGGCTTTCCAAATCGTCTGGCTACCACGAGAGCGGCTATTCCTGCGCTGCGAAGAGCAGGGCCCGCCCGTCGCCTGTTTCCAGCCGGAGCTGGTTACGATCAATGCGATAGATGGTCACGTCCTTCAGAAAACTCAAGTAGCGCTGCTCCTGCTCCATGACGCCCGCCGGATCGCTGCAGGCCATCTCCGTGGCAATGGGCGCCCAGAAGGTGAAGAAAGAGCCATCGAAGATATAGGCCGCACCGTAGGTATTGCAGCCTCCCGAACCGCTCACCGCGCCGTCCTCAAAGGTCAGCGTGATCTCAGTCTCCGCCAGCACGGGCGTGGCCGTCCCCTTCTCAACGAAGGTAGCAAGCGCCCAGGTCGTCTTTGCCCGGCCGGTGTCGGTGTCTTCCAACATCGGACGGAAGATCAGCACCTCGCCCAGCGCGGTGAGGACCTCGAGTCGCCCCTCGACGAGGCGGTAGTTGGTCGCCCGCCCGAGGCTGGTGGTGTACTCCCCTTCCCGCTCTATCAGCTCTTCCGGGCAGATACAGGGCCCGTCCGCCATCTCGAGGAAGGGAAACCTGATGTCATCACCACTGGCCTCGTAGGCGCCGCGGTAACCTCTGCACGCCGCACGCCCGCTGACCTGGTTCTCATCGTGAAAGGCGAGGGTGATGGTTGATCTCTCGATGAGGCTACTGCCGTTCGTCGAGACGAGTTGCCACTGGGTGCCCACGAGGCCGCCGGGGTCCATCGGGAATTCTCGTTTTCTGCTGAAGACCAGAGTTCCCTTGGCCCAGATATTGCCGACCTGCAGGCGGTCATCCACCAGCCGGTAAACAGTGGCGTTCTGGAGAGCATCCACGTAGGCCGCTTCCTGCTGCATGACGCCCTCGGGCGCCTGACAGTCCTGCGCGGTCATCCCGATCTCGGAGATCGTCAGCGTACCTACGTCTGCCGCCGAGTACTCACCCCCATAGCCGTTGCAGCCCGCGAACCCAGTGAGCCGACCTTGAGCGAATTCCAGGGTGATGTTAGAGTCCCTCACGAGGCTGCTGCCGTTCAACGAGGTGAGTATCCACTCCGTGCCGTCGAGGTCTAGCGGCAAACCGGGTCGCTCGGGCGCCACATCGGGCGGTTCGGCGGCCTTGCCGGGCCCGGTACACGCTGTGAGCACGGCCGCCAGCGCGATGAGCGCTACGATTGTCTGTCTGATGTGCAACATGTCTCCTTCTCCACTCGATCACAACTCATCAGCAACGATTTCTTCCAGTACGGACTCGATCACCGTATCCGTCGTTATCCCCTCCGCCTGGCCTTCGAAACCGAGGATCAGGCGATGCCGCAGGGCGGGCAAGGCGGCGGCGCGCAGGTCGTCGAAGGCGACGTTGTAGCGGCCATCCAGCAGGGCAATGATCTTTCCCGCCAGGATCATGGCCTGCATCCCCCGCGGGCTGGCCCCGTAGCGCACGTAGCGACGCACTATCTCCGGCGCGTTGGGGTCATCAGGATGGCTGGCCTTGAGGAAGCGGGCGGCGTACTCGGTCACGTGGCTGGCGATGGGCACGCCCCGCGCCAGTTCCTGCATGTACGCGATCATCAGGCCGTCGGCAGCGATGTCCGGCTGCGGCCCCTCGGCCCCCGTGGTGCGGTTGGCAATCTCCACCAGTTCGTCGGCGGAGGGAAAAGGTACGTCTATCTTGAAGAAGAAGCGGTCCAGTTGCGCTTCGGGCAACGGGTATGTGCCCTCCATCTCCAGCGGGTTCTGGGTGGCCAGGACGAAGAAGGGTTCTTGCAAGCGGTAGGTGGTCTTGGAGACGGTGACGGAGTGCTCCTGCATCGCCTCCAGCATGGCCGACTGGGTCTTGGGCGTGGCGCGGTTGATCTCGTCGGCCAGCAGCAGGTTGGCGAAGACCGGCCCGGCCTCGAAGCGGAACTGGCGACGCCCCTGCTCGTCCTCGACGACGATGTTGGTGCCCACGATGTCGGCGGGCATCAGGTCGGGGGTGAACTGGATGCGGGAGAAAGTGCAGTCAATGGCCTGGGCCAGGGTGCGCACCAGCATGGTCTTGCCCAGGCCGGGCACGCCCTCCAGCAGGGCGTTGCCCCCCGCCAGCAGCGTGATCAGCGTGTGGCGGATCAGGTCTCGCTGCCCGACGATGACCTTGCCCACCTCTCGTTCGATGGCGGCGGCGCTGTCGCGGAATCGTTCGGCGGTGATCTCGTTAGAAAGTTCGTTCATGCTTGGTTTTCCTCCTCTGGATGTTGGAAGATCGGAAGGCTGGAAGGTTGGACAGTTCTCATCGATCCCTGGGCTCGAGAGGTTCTCCCTCCCAGGTGTAGCTTCCTATCGCAACAGTCGCAGAGTTGTACTCCTGAAGCAACTCTTGCAGGCGCTCGGCAGACCCGGTATAGTGGTAGTATCGGATGTCCGGCCACTTGAAGTGGTAGAAACTGTGGTCATCAATGGGAATCTCGACAGCGTCGCCCTTGGAGTGCCACCAGCCAGGCCACGGCGGAACAAACTGCCGGTTGCTGTAGGCACCCGCCGGGGGAACGAAGAGCTCTGCGTCCAGTCCTTCCACGGCGGCGTAGAATTCGTCAACTTGCGCCTGGTAGGTTGGTCGCTCCAGGGCAACCGGTGTGCCTTCAGAATCCACCGTGCGGGCCTGTGCAACGAACCAGACGGCGTCCGGAGGTAGACGCAGCCACGTCTCGTATTTCGGCCACGTGAACCTTGCTTCATCAAGTTGCAGGCTGATGCTTGCTGGCGAGACAGTCAGCCGGTAGCGGTCCTGCAGATCTTGGTAGACAAACACCAGTTCATATACACCGTCCACTCGGCCCAGGTCGGCCTCCCGTGTCGCCGGCCCCATAGCCTCCAGACAGACTTCTGGCTGATAGAGCCCCCTGATGACCATTTCGAGTTGCTGTGGACCGACGTGGGAGAGTTGGGCGTCAATCTGATAGTTGCAGCAACCGTAGATCTTTTCCGTCCACATCTTGAGTGTGACCTCGCCGCCCGCTTCCTCAAAGGCCAGGACCAGGTTGCTGTCCAGGGGAACCGTCCTGGAAGGCCAATCTGAGATGATCTGGCACACGGCATCCAGGGTGGTCAACTCGAAGATGAGTTTCTTCGACAGCCTGGCACGAACCTCTTGTCCTTCGTGCTCGTATTCGCAGCCTGCTTCCTTAATGCGCTGGGTTACGACGCCTGCATCGGCTCCCTCCTGAAGAAAGACTCGCACGTGCTGCACATCATCGGAGGACTTTCGCAAAAGAGTCCGGCACAGGCTTGCATCAAGTTTGGGGCATTGGGCCTGACGGGCCGCCTCCTCAGTGGCCTCGATGGCGGAGACATCCACAGGATTGCCATCCAGGTCAAAGTTGACCCCATAGATGTCCTTGCCTTTCGAATCCAGTATCTTGGCGCACCAGACGAGTTGACGGCTGAACGGGAAAATTGCACTAGCTGTGTTGGCGACGATCAACTGTTCAGCGGCAATGCCCTCCTGCTCCGCAAGGAGAGCCACGGCCTGCTCCGAAAAGTCCGGCACATAGGCCACACGGCCCGAGGCATCAACCGATACCTCGTACTGGTGGCCACTGATTGTGTCCAGGAGGCAACCGGCCCAAAGCTCTTCTCCGGTCGAGGGGCGGAGGATCATACTCTCCCAGTGGAGGTGCAGTTGCTCAGCAGGAATTCCCTCCCGTTCAGCGACGAACTGGCGGCCTCGTTCGGCCTGAGAAGGGAGCGGGGTTGGGGTGGGCGTGGGCCATTCCCGCAGTTGAGGTGGCGTGGGAGTAGGCGGAATCGAATCCGCCGGTGTAGGGGAAGGCAGCGGTGAGAAGTGCAGTTGCTCCGGCGTGAAGGCGCAACCCGCCAGCAGCGTCAGCGCCAGGAGAATCGAACAGCCTCGAATCGCTCCAACCTTCCAGGCATCCAATCTTCCATCTTCCATTCTCCATCTTCCAGCCATCCAATCCCTCCTACGGCTCCAGCCGCGAAAAGTACTCCCGCACGTAGTCTTTGAGGCTAGCGGGGACGTACTCCCGTTCCATTGCCTGCCCGGCGGCTTCCTGGTAGGCGGCGTACACCTCGCTGTAGGGCACCAGGGCCGTGGTCCCCGTGCCCGGAAGCGGCTGGCGAGCGGTGCGCATCGTCGTCTCGCCGCCGGGGCCTTCGCGGCCGGGGATGAACTCCTGCTCTCCCTCACCCCCCGGACGGCCCCACGGCGCGTAGAGCTGCTCCAACTCGCCTGTCCGCACCGGCTGCCACAAGCTACTAGCTCGCATCGATATCATACTCAAGGAGCAACGTCCGTTTGTCGTCCGCCCTTCTTAAGGTGCTGGCTCGACTTCCACTTGATCCTTAATAGCAGGTCTTCCGTGAACCGCTCATGGCAATCGCAGGCTTTCTGCCATTGCGTCGAACACGCGGCCATCACCCTGGCCGCGCAGGATGAGACCCTGCATCCCGTCCAGCACCACCAGCACGTGGTTGAAGGTTCCAAAGTCTCCCATCGTCTCCAGCCGTACCGCCGGCCGGCCATCTACCGTCCGCTCTTGCTGATCGAAGGCCGTCAAGACGGGGTCCTTGTCTGGGCTCGAGAGCTGGCCGGGACCGGGCGAGGCCAGCGTCTCGCCCAGCAGGGTCTCCAGGTCGCCCGCCGGTACCTCTACCACCTGGATGGCAATGAGGGCCTGGCCACCGAAGGGGCCCAGATCGGGCGCTGTGGCATCGGGTGGGTAGGACGTGAGAGTGAGCATCTCCTGCCAACCATACAGACTCTGCCAGCCCTGGCCCACGTGCCAGCCGGCCGGGTAGCGCAACGTGTAGCCACAAGTCGGGTGGATGTAGGTCTCGGTCAGCGGTGGCACCGCCGCCCTGGAGGCCTCGGGTTGACAGTGGGCCAGCAGGTCGTCCCAGTCCGACTGGCCGTAGTAGCCCACGGCCCCAGGAGCAGGTCGGCGCGAGCCCTCGACCACCTGGGCCTGGCCCGTGACGGGATCCGCGGCCATAAGCGCCATGGTATCGGGCTCACGCTGGACATAGTACAGAATCGCGCCGTCGTCACTCCAGGTGGGGGCGTCCTGGAAGGTGCCGATGTCGTTCAGTCGCCAGTGCCGGCCAGTCGTCGGGTCTAGCAGATAGACCCGACGCCCGGCGATGGCCGGGTTTTCGAAGGCCATCCAGGCAGCTTGGCCGGCATCCGCCGCCGGCACTGCAGCGTAAGCAATAAGGTTACCCCGGGGCGACCAGTCTACGATGCCCGGGATCTGTTCGGTCTTGCTCACCACCGTCGTGACCTGACCGGAGGCCACGTCGAACAGGTTGAGCCACTTGTTCACCTGGGCCAACCGGGACCCGCCGGCGGTAAAGACCAGGGCGGAGCCGTCCGGTGCCCAGCTTTGATACTTGGGGTTGAGCAAGGTCACGTCAGCCAAAGAGCTGACCTGCCGTGTCTCGACATCCAGCACCTGTAGCGGCAGTCCGTCCGCCAGGATGGACGCTGACAGTGGGCCCAGCCAGAAAAGCACGTACCGGCTGTCGGGCGACCACTGGCCCAGCACGATCTGCGACGGGCCGACGACATCTCCTTCCTGCTCTCTCGGCTGAGGTGTGGGTTGGAACAGCAAGACGGGATCCCCGACCCGATCACCTTCTACCCGAACGCGCCAAATCTCTGCGGGGCCGCTGGCCTGGATGCTCGCGCCGGATTGGGGCGGCAACCAGTTGGTCCGCACGACGAGCAGGTGAGTGCTGTCGGGCGACCAATTGACTGTACCCACGGTGCTGCCTCCTGGGAGCACAGGGAAGGTCTCATCACCCGGACCCTGCAAGTCAAGGCTGCCCGCAGTTCCGTTCAGCAGGGCCGTCCATCGCCCGTCGGGCGATGAGATGCGCCACACACGGGCAGGCTGGCCGGTGCGCGGGGTGGGAGTGTGCGACGGCAGGGCGGTCGCAGGCGGCACCTCCGCGACCATGGGGGTGGGCATCGCCGTGGGCGACAAAGGCGGCTCGGTGGCGGTCGGCACTGGAGACTCAAGCAACGCAGCCGGGCTGCACGCGGCCAGTAAGGACAGTGCCAGGAGAACCGCGCAGACTCGAATTACTCCAGCCTTCCAATCCTTCAATCTTCTAGCCATCTAATTCCTCCTATGGCTCCAACCGCGAAAAGTACTCCCGCACATAGTCTTTGAGGCTGGCTGGAACGTATTCCCGTTCCATCGCTTGGCTGGCGGCCTCCCGGTAGGCGGCGTATACCTCGCTGTAGGGCACCAGGGCCGTGGTCTCCGTGCCCGGTAGCGGATTGGGATCGGTGCGAATCATCGTCTCGCCGCCGGGGCCTTCGCGGCCGGGGATGAACTCTTGCTCTCCCTCGCCCCCCGGCCGGCCCCACGGCGAGTAGACCTGCTCCAACTCGCCCGTGCGCAGCGGCTGGTTGGGACGGCTGGGATCGGACACGCGGCCGGGCCACTGGCCGGGCGGCATGGTGCGCGCCGTTGTCCCCCCCCGGCCACCTTGCCCCTGACCCTGCCCTTGTCCTTGTCCTTGACCTTGGCCCTGTCCCTGTCCCTGTCCTTGTCCTTGCCCCTGGCCTTGTCCTTGACCTTGACCCTGGGCCACAGCTTGTCCTTGCCGCCCCGCCTGGGCCACCTGTCGGCTGCCCTGCTGGAGTTGGGAGAGTGCACGGTTCAAGGCTTGCTGGGTGGCCAGGTCTCCTGCTGCCTGCAAGAGCGCGTTCCTGGCAGCCTGGGCCGCCTGCACGGCCACACCGCTATCTCCTTGCCGCGCCGCGCCGGCCAGAGAGGCCAGCGCCTGCGCCAACGACGCATCGGTGGGGGCCACCTGCGAGGCCATCTGCTCCAGCGCCTGAGCCAGAGCCTCGCGCTGCCCGGCGTCCATCTCTCCCAACTGTGCGGCCAATTCCTGCAGAAGCTCCGCCATCTCGGCTATGTCCTGAGGCTTTTCGGCGCTCGATAGCGAGGCCAGGTTGGCCGCCAGTTGCTCCAGCGCAGCCTCCCGTGCGCCAGCCTGGGGGTCCAGTTGCCGGCGCAGCGTTTCCTCGACCGCCGAGAGGTCGGCCAGCGCTTCTGCCGGGTCGCCCCGGTTGGCCCGTAGTTTCTCGGCCAGTTCCTGCAGTTGCCGCAGCAGTTCCTCCCGCTCCTCCGGGCTCAGGCCTTCCTGCGCCTCAATCTCCTCCCGCAATTCTTCGACCTTCTCGGCCTGCTCCTGGAGCGCCTGGCGCACCGCGACCCGTTCGGCCAGGATACCGTCCATCCGGTTGGGGAGGAAGGACAGCAGCGCGGCGACCAGCAAGAGAACGGCGGCCAGCGCCAGGGGGCGGCGGGCGATGCGCAGGGGGAAAGCGTGGTCTGGGTCTATGGTCTGCGCGGTGGAGAGGGCATCCTGGCGTTGGAGCACCATTAGGGAAGGTTGGAAGATTGGAAGAATGGAAGAATGGCAGGTTGGAAGGTTGGAAGATTGGCTGGTTTTGCCCAGCCTTCCAGCCTTCCAGTCTTTCAGCATCACAGCAGTAGCCAACCGTTCCTTCAGGCCAAGCTCCGCGTCGCAGCGGCGGGCCACGCGGACGAGCGGCTGCCGCCGGAAGAGAACGTGGCCCAGCACGACCACTACCCACACCGCCAGCGGAGCCAGGGTCCAGAACCGGAGACGCTCCAGCGGCCAAACCCGTCCCGCCAGTTGGATCAGTGCCGCCGCCAGGCAGGCGGCCCACAGCGACCGTTGCGCCAGTAGCCAGCTATCGCGCAAACGGATACGACGGCCAAAGCGCATGAGATACGATTGCATCTCGCCAGTCTTCCAACCTTTCAACTTGCTATTCATTGTCTCCTGTACCTCCCACCACCTGCCAGACGCCGTCCACCTGCTTCAAGATGTAGATCTGGCCAATAATGCCCAGCCTGGGAGAGTAGAGGCTGGCCGAAACGACCACCGTGTCGTCTTCCTGAAGGTGAACGTTGCCCAGGTTGACGACCGCGCCGGTGTCGCCTTCCGGAGGAGCATGCCACAAGAACTCGGCGGGCATGTCGGACAGGGTGGCAATCGTCGCCGTTTGCACCGACTCCGGCAGCAGGCGAGTCTCGGCATAGGGGGCCCTTGGGTCGACCGTGCCGTCCTGGGTCGCCTGCAGCAGGTAAACGACCAGAGAATCAGGCGGTTGACCAATAGATTGGGCCACCGTGTACAGTTGGCGCACCACAACCGCGTAGATGGCAGCCTGGTTGTCCTCGGAGAGAGACGGTGTGGGCGTGGGCGGCAGCGAAACGGGGGGGGTGGGTATCGGAGGAGGCGGTATCTTTACGGGGACCTCCACCACTCGCTGCACCGCGATCTCACGCACAGGCGCCGGCGTGGGCGGAGCAGGAGGAGCCGTCCAGGCCGCCAGCCCATCCTGCCTGTAGAAACCATACGCCCCGCCGCCGTACAGGAGCAGGATCAGAGCCAGCAGCAGCGCTCCGCGCCAGCCGATCTTCCAGCGGCGAACGGGCTTCACCAGTTGAGTGCTCAGCAGGTAGCAGAGCAAGGTCAATCCGATGTAGAGGCCCACCGTGTACTGCCAGATCGGGCGTAACTCGGCCCCGGCCTGCTGCATACCGATTCCCCGGCCAAAGCCGAAGAATCCGAAAGGCAGCATGAAGGGCATGAGCAGCAGCATCTGGGGGCCCTCCCACGCCGGTCCAGGCTCAGTGACATTCAATGCTGATACCATCGCCGCGAAGGGACTGGGGTAGAGGAGGGCGCGGGGCGGCTCCTGCTCGCGGACGATGCTCCAGGCCATAGGGACGAGCGAGGTGACGGCGATGAGGGCGATGATCACGGCGTAGGTGATCACCGTGGCCCGCACGGTGCGCCCCAGCAGGGCGGAGAAAAAGAGCCCCACCGCGCCGAAAGTTACCGCCGTGGTCAGCAGGATGATCAGCACCCCCACCAGGTCCTCCGGGGCGACGCCGCCGAAGATGAACACCAGGCTGGCCATGGGCACGGCGGCGAAGATCAAGAGCAGCACGTAGACCAGGGCCGAGATGAACTTGCCCCACAGGACAGAGTGAGGCCGCAGGGGCGTAGCCAGCAGCATGTCGTAGGTCAGCCGCTCCCGCTCGCCGCTGATGATGCCCGCGGTGAGTGCCGGGGTGATGAAGCAGACCAGCAGCAGTTCGAAGAAGGCCAACGCCGTAAAGATCGCCTGCCCGACGTGGGCGCTGAGGAGCGGGCGCCCGCCATAGCGGCCGCTGGTGGCGGCCATGATCCGGTACAGGCCGTAACTCACCAGGCCCAGCAGCAGCAGAAAGGCCGTGAGGATGATGAAGGCCCGCGCCCCCCGCATGCGGGAGCGCAGTTCCTTGATAATGATCGGGTTCCATCCAAGACGAAGCTTCTTCATGCCACCTCCCCCTTAGTCACCTGCAGGAACACCTCCTCCAGATCGCCCACCGCCCCGCTGAAATGGGTCAAGGCCACGCCTGAATTCACCAGGTGGGCGTGCAGCCCGGCTAGCGCCCAGTCGTCGCCGCTGAACTCCACCTCCAACTGGCCGTTGGCCTCGACCACCTCGCCCACCTCGCCCACGCCGGGGTAGTCCTGCAGTGCGGCCAGCGCCTCCTCCCGGTCGGAGATGATCCTGATGCGCAGGACCCGCTCCTGTCCCACCTGGCGGTAGACGTCTTCCACGGCTCCACTGAACAGGAGTTTCCCTTGCTCGATGATGCCCACCCGGTCGCAGATCTCTTCCAGTTCGCTCAGGATGTGCGAACTGACGATCAGCGTCTTGCCCATGGCCTGTAGTTCCTTGAGCAGTTCTCGCATCTCCACCCGCGCTCGCGGGTCCAGCCCCGAGGCCGGCTCGTCGAGGAGCAGGATCTGCGGGTCATGCACCAGGGCGTGGGCCAGACAAAGCCGCTGCCGCATGCCGCGCGAGAGCGTCTGCACGAAACCGTCCCGCTTCTCCGCCAGGTCCACCAGGTCGAGCAACTCGACGACGACCTGGCGGCGGCGGGCGGCGGGGATGTCGTAACAGCGGGCGAAGAAGTCCAGATACTCCCAGACCTGCATGTCCTCGTAGACACCGAAGAAATCGGGCATGTAGCCGATGAGGCGGTGCACGGCGCGGGGGTCTTTGCCCACCGGAATGCCGACGACGGTGACTTCCCCCGCCGTCGGCTCCAGCAACCCGGCCAGCAGCCGCAGAGTGGTCGTCTTGCCCGCGCCGTTGGGGCCGATGAAGCCAAAGAGCGCCCCCTCTTCGACGCTCAGATCGAGGTCGTCCACGGCGGTCAATTTGCCGAACTCTCTGGTCAATCCCCTGGTTTCGATGGCGCTCATTCGTTCCTCTCTCCCTCCAGTTCGACGTCCACCACCAGACACCCACCTCCTCCACCGCTGGACTCCAACTTGACCCGGATCGCCCCCGTGGTCGGGTGCACGAAGCGGTCGTGATCCTCGACCTCGTTCCTGCCCATTGAGATGTCCTCCATCACCACCCAGGCCTCGCTTTGCCAATCGTACACAGACGTCTGCGGCACCTCCCACCAGCCGCCGTCGCCGCTCACAACGAGTCTCATCTCCTCCACCGACAAGCCAGGCAGCCCTGCCGGTGGCCGCAGCTCCACCGTCACCCAGCCCATGCCCAGGTGAAAGGACCCCAGCATCGGGTCACAGGGGCCGAACTCCCCGGAGCCCTCCACCAGGTGCCGGCTGTAGATGCCGGCCGGCACGCTCATCCGCCGTTCGCCAAAGGAGAAGGGCAACCGGGTGAGAAGCAGCGACGTCTCTTGAGCAGCCAGTGCGTAGCCTTCCACGGCCACGTCCGGCGGGCTTTCGTCCAGCCAGCCGAAGAAGGTGACGTCCGGCGAGGTTCCAAGGCGGAACAACCCGCCTTCGTAGGGGTTGAAGACGCTTTCCAGAATCTGTCGCCTCAGTTCCGCCTGGCGGTCATCGGGTTCGGGGCGGTCAAAGCCCTCCTCAAAGATGCGCCAGGCCAGTTCCTCGAACTGCTCGAGGCTCTTTCCGACCAGGTCCAGGTCCACCTCCACGCTCTCACCCGCTTCAATGTCGCCCAGCCGGGCGTAGTTGCGGCTCATGACCAGAACGCAGTCACTCAGTCGCCTGCCCGTCCCGTTGGTGACCGTGCCCACCAGGAGACCCTCTCTCACCTCCAGGTCGGCCTCGATGTCCAGCGGTTCAGCGGTGACCGACTCGGCCATGAAGGTCTGCATGGACCACTGGTTGACGGAGAGGCCCCGCACCAGGCTTGGTTCGCCCTGCAGCACCGTCATGTTCCCACCAACGTTCGTCCGCTCCCAGGGGTCGTAATCCGACGTCAGGGGGCTGACCAGCGCATCGCCCTTCGACAAGACTTCGCCGAGCTCAGTCGAAGCTCTCAGGATACCGACCCCGACGCTGATGTCGTAGGCCCGCCGGGTGGGAGAGAAGAGCCCCACGTAGGAGCGCACCACGGCCGCCGGGCTGCCCGGCACCGCCTGCATGATGGAGATCTTGTTGAGAATGAGCTCACTGCCCCGCAAGGTGTAGCCCATGCCGAAGGCCCCGGCCGAGAAGGCGATGGTCAGGGCCGGGATGGTCAGCCAGGCCCAGTCCAGACGTTTCAGGCGGCGCAGGAGGAGGTAATTGACCGGTCCCACCAGCACGACGTAGGCTGCCAGCAGGATAGCCAGCCACCTAATCGAGGCCAGGTCCAGGGCCGGCACGTTCTGGAGGGCATACATCATCTGCCGAGCGCTCATCTGGCGGGGGGAGACATCGGGCGGCAGGTGCTCGGGGTAGGCCGCGCCGGGTTGGAGCAGGTTTCTCCAGAAGGCCAGGCTTCCCGCCCAGGCGTCGAAGGGGGAGAGGGTCAGGTCCAGGGCCACGTAGTCCACGAACCCGTCGCCCAGGCCGCGCTCGATCACCAGCGGAACGTCGCCCTCCATCACCAGCGTGCTGGCCCCCTCCGCATCAACCGGGGCGACGACGAAGGGGCCCGGCACTTTGATCTGCTCCTTGCCGCCAGCAAAGACCTCCAGCGCCGCAAGGGTGGTCATCTCCAGCGTGCCCTGAATGCTGGCGGGCAACAACCCGTCTGGCAGCTCGGTCAAGGTCCGCTGTGCACCCGGCCCACCGCCCACCACCAGCCGTCCGCCCAGGCCCACCCACTGGGCCAGAGCCGTGCGCTGGGCAGAGCTGAGCGTCGACGTATCCACGTCGTTGATGACCAGGCAATCGAAGGAGCGCACTCCTTCTACCCGTTCCGGCAACTGGTTGGAGGAAAAGGACACCACCTCGGTTCGCTCCCGCCCCTCCAGGTCCAGTCCGGCCAGGAGAGAAAGGGGGGTGGGATTGGCAGCCACCACGCCGATGAGATAGTGGATATTGGAAAGCGGCAATACCTCGACCTCCTGGCCAAGCAGCAGTTCCATCTCCGCGACCAGGTTGACGGTCAACTTACGAGAGTAGGAGTTGGGCAGCACGTAGAGGGTCAGTTGCTTCCTGGAGGTTTGGGGCAGGGAGGCGGACACGGCGTAGGTGCTGCTGCCGC
>Ga0209121_10002406_pt1 | contig 19052 bp, 15 predicted proteins | sample Cruoilmetagenom3_FD_187292 | JGI IMG/M metagenome (GOLD analysis project Ga0209121, IMG submission 187292) | Oil polluted marine microbial communities from Coal Oil Point, Santa Barbara, California, USA - Sample 3 (SPAdes) (version 2) | ecosystem: Environmental > Aquatic > Marine > Oil seeps ...
GAGAACGAGAGCATCAGCTCTCTTGGGGCGTGGCAAGGCATCTGAAATTATGGTCAACGTGGTATTGCCCTTCGTCTTCTCCTGGGGAGAAATATGTGGGGAGATGGAACTGGAGCAAAAGGCTTTCAAATTTTACCTCAATTATCCCAGGCTAGCTGAGAATGAGATAACTCATCACATGGCAAGGCAGCTTTGTCTTAAAGATATGGCTGGGCTTACTGCCTGCCACCAGCAAGGCATGATTCAAATCTTCAGGAACTACTGTCGAGAGGGGAAGTGTACACAGTGTCCTTTAGTCAATTAAGCGTTCTGGTGATAATTCCGGAATTGCGGTAAATGTTATCAGTACAAAATGGGCACTTCCGGGGTGATAGACTGCTAAAATGTGCAATCCTGACTTCTGATATCCTGGTGCATCTGCAGCCTAGAGAACACCGTGGAGCCTGGCGGAGTGCCATTGGTATCTTCATTACCAAGCAATATTAGACTGATATTCTCAACAGCATTCTTCATCTGACTACAGTATGGATCTCTCTTTATCATCCTCTGCCAGTTTTTCACATGTAATATTGGTACCATTGCTACTTGCCCATGGACGTAATGGTTTCCACTATGCGCTAAAGCCACCGTGCAGACTTTGTCTAGGACGAACCTGCACTGGAACCACGCTCTCTCGCTCATCATCGATTAGTAACGTCTGTCCCGGAGCGTTGAGTTGTTTAATGCGGCCTCTTACGGTGATTTTTTAGACTCACTTTGGAAAGAGATGCGAAAAAACGAGGCTTGCTCTGTACCGGCTATTATTGGGCAAGGAATATGAACCCTGGCCTAGCCAATGCTGAGGCTTGGTACTACATCCAGGTCATAACCACTTGTTTGGCCGGTTTGGAAACGGTAATAGCCACAAGCAGCTATCATAGCTGCATTGTCAGTGCATAGATAAGGAGGCGGAACAAGAACTGGGACTGGCGAAGAGTTGAGGAAATGCTCTGTTAGTGCCTTATTAGCTGCTACGCCACCGCTAAGTAAAATTTGCCTTACTCCTGTCTCTTTTGCTGCCTCGATGGTTTTGCTGACTAAAACGTCTACCACAGCCCATTGAAAACTTGCTGCAGCATCGGCCATTAGGGAGGTGTCGGGCGAGATATTTTCTCTTTGGACGAGATGCCACAGAGCTGTTTTCAGGCCGCTGAAGCTGAAATCATGGCTTCCTCTCAGCCAGGCTCTGGGGAGGGGTAGGTGAGCTTTTCCAGCTCTAGCTGCTTGTTCAATAGCGGGACCGCCAGGGTAGCCTAATCCCAGAATTCTAGCTGCCTTGTCGAAGGCTTCGCCAGCGGCGTCGTCTCGAGTTCGTCCTAGCTTCTCAAATTGCCCGTGCCCCTTCATCAAGACCAAATCGCTATGTCCCCCAGAGACAATCAGGCAAAGGCAAGGAAGGATGGGTGGCTTTTCTCGCTCTAGCCAGTTGGCGTAAATGTGTCCCTCAAGGTGGTTAATTCCGATGAAAGGGAACTGCTTGGCCAGGGCAATTGCCTTAGCTGCGTTAAGTCCTACTAGCAAGGAGCCGGCCAAGCCAGGGCCGTAAGTCACAGCGATACCATCTATATCTCCCCAGGTGACTTTGGCCTGGGACAGCGCTTTGTCAATAACCGGGACAATGGCGAGAACGTGCTGTCTTGAGGCGATTTCGGGCACCACACCGCCATAGCGGGCATGAATCTCTATTTGTGAAGCCACAACATTGGACAGAATCTTGCTGCCATTCTCAACCACTGCAGCGGCGGTTTCGTCACAGGAGCTTTCGATGCCTAAGATTTTCATATACTAGGCCTCCAATATCTTTCCGGTCTCCCACTTGTGAGCTCAGACAGGAGTATTGAAGCAGATTTATTGAGCTTATACCAGATCTTTCAGGAAAGGTCGAAGGAAGCGGTGAGCTAAAGATAGCATTACAGTACTTGTTACCACCGCAATCGCTGCGTCTGGGGAGAAACCTGTGATGGCCAGTCCTAAAGCGGTGGCTCCCGCAGGTGGATGTTCTGTATCTGTGGCTATCATTATGAAAATAGCGACTCCGACGGCCAGTGCGTATGCCATAATTGAACACCAGAAGGAAGGCTGTGGAATCAAAGCACAAAGAGAGCCGACAGAAAAGCCAACTAAATGTCCCCCTATAATATTCCTTGGGTTAGCAGTAACATTCTCTGGCATGGCAAATACAATAAATGCACTGGCACCTATGGCTGCTATTAATACTGCGTCTTCTATAGTTAAGAATAAAAGTACTAAAAACACTGTGAGGGTGGCGAGAAAACTCTGGAAGATATAGTTTTTCCAGAACAACCTGAATTTCTTAATCATTTTGCCATGCCTCCAGCATACTTCTTAAGACCTCAGCATATCGCCCTGAAGTGAGATATATGCGTCCAATAAGGGAAGCACTCACTCCCACAGGCGCTCAAATGACAGAATAATACTCCAAAAGGTTGAAGAGTCGGGCATGCTTAATATTTATTTGAACTTGATTTCATTGTCGTTCTTAGCCAATTGCGCTTATCATTTTACCTGGTCGCTGGCCAGTGTTACTACGTGAGTTTTCCTCGTGGCAAGGGAAATGGCTGCTGGAAACCATTTTCGCCGGTAAGCGATGCTCAGACAGCACGCCATTTATGTCAAAATTCTTGATAATCTACGACGAATTTTTGCCATTTGGGTTGCACCAAAAATCGTTGTGTTGTTTTGGTCATTATGTTACCATACTGGCTTGGTATTTTGGGTGGCGATTCCGAGGTACCTGTTTAATTTTAGGAATATTACAATAAGAGAAAAAAAGGAGGGTTGAACATGGCTAAAGGAAAGAAGGCGGAGGAAGGTGCAGAGCTTACTGAAGCGCAAGTCGCAGTTCACTGGAAGGAAGAAGAGTATATCTACCCATCAACGAAATTTATTGCCCAAGCAAATATGGCTGACCAGGGTCTCTTTGAGCGGTTTAAGGAGGAGAATTTCCCTGAGTGTTTCAAGGAGTATGCTGATATGCTCACCTGGGATAAGTACTGGCATACGACACTTGATATGAGCAAGGCGCCTTTCTGGAACTGGTTTGTTGGTGGAAAGTTGAATGCATGCTACAACTGCGTTGATAGACACTTAGCAAAATATAAGAATAAAGCAGCACTTATATTTGCACCAGAGCCTGAGGAGGAACCTTATGAGTTTATAACCTACCAGGAACTTTATAGAAGGGTTAATGAGTTTGCTGTACTTCTTAGAGACTTTGCCGGACTTAAGACTAGCGATAGGATAACGTTCCATCTGCCGATGGTTCCGGCGCTCCCGATATCGATGCTTGCTTGTGCCAGACTTGGCATAATTCACGCTGAGGTATTCGGGGGATTTAGTGGCAGCGCGTGTGCTGACAGGATAGTGGACTCTCGAAGTAATGTTCTGGTAACCATTGACGGCTATTACCGAAATGGTCGCCTTCTGGACCACAAAGCTAACGCTGATGAAGCCATCGAGGCAGCTAAGAAGGAGGGCGTTATCGTTGATAAAGTCCTGGTTTGGAGGCGTCATCCCGGGAAATATGCTTCTAAGGCTCCAATGGTGAAAGGTCGTGATTACTTTGTTGATGATGTGCTTAAGGATTATGCTGGGAAGAGAGTGGATCCTGTATCTATGCCGTCCGAAGCTCCTCTGTTTCTCATGTATACCAGTGGTACAACCGCAAAACCTAAGGGGTGTCAGCATAGCACAGGTGGATATTTGACCTATGTTGCCGGCACATCAAAGTATATCCAGGATATTCATCCAGAGGACACTTACTGGTGCTTTGCCGATATAGGATGGATCACTGGTCATTCATATATTGTTTATGGTCCGTTAGCCATTGCGGCAACCAGTGTTGTGTATGAAGGTGTACCCGCCTATCCAGATGCCGGGCGACCCTGGAGAATAGCTGAGCAACTTGATGTAAATATATTCCACACCGCGCCCACTACGATACGTATGCTAAGGAAAGCTGGTCCTGATGAGCCCCAGAAGTACAATTATCACTTCAAGCACATGACTACAGTGGGAGAGCCAATAGAACCAGAGGTGTGGAGATGGTATTACGAGGTGGTGGGTAAAAGGGAGGCTGCGATTGTTGATACATACTGGCAGACGGAAAACGGAGGATTCCTCTGCAGTACTGTGCCGGCGCTGCAACCGATGAAGCCAGGGAGTGCTGGTGTCGGTATGCCTGGTCTCTATCCGGTAGTCTATGATGAGGACGGGAATGAGCTTAAAGCGGGAGAGGGCAAAGCAGGTAACATATGCATCAGGAATCCATGGCCAGGGTCATTCCAGACAATATGGGGAGATCCTGAGCGTTACGTTGAAATATATTATGAGAAGTATTGCGCAAATAAGAAGAGTAAGGATTGGCATGACTGGCCTTACGTCACAGGTGATGCAGCCATGCAAGCAGGAGATGGATACTTCCGAATTTTAGGCAGGGTTGACGATGTAATAAATGTTGCCGGTCACAGGTTGGGCACTAAGGAGATGGAGTCAGCCGCCATTACCGCTGAGGAAGTAGCAGAAGCAGCGGTCGTGCCTGTAGCAGACGACTTAAGAGGCCGGGTGCCTGATATGTACGTCGCTCTTAAGCCGGGTTATAAGGCCAGCAAAGAAGTAGAAGATAAAGTTAAAAGCGCTGTTGTGAAGATAATTGGCCCAATCGGCAAGCCAAACAACGTTTGGCTTGTACCTGATATGCCCAAGACCCGTTCTGGAAAGATTATGCGCCGTGTGCTTGCAGCTATCTCTAACTACATGGACATAGGTGATACGACTACGTTAGCTAACCCAGAAGTCGTAGAGGTAATACGTAAAATGGTTCAAGGAAAAGAGGCTAAACCTCTTAGAGAGGTTCCAGAAGACCTGAAGAAATTTGGAGCAGAGTAATAGTTTGTAGGTTTAGCCCAAGATAGCTTTCTGAGGTGCTGGCTTAAACTTGAAGCCAGCACCTCAGTCTATTCAGAGCAGAATTTGGGTTTATGTTTTAGCCATAGGGATAGTCGCTCGGCGGGATGATTTAAATATTGGTTTCTGCGCGTAAGGCGGGCCTATGCTGCTTCTTTTGCCATACTTCGCAATATCTCTTCCAATGCCTCTGTCCATTTAATTCGTGGATGCTTGGTATCTAATTTCATCTGTGTGGTGCCTATTTTAATTGCTCTGTCATAATGCTGCCGTAGTGATTCCTTTGTTTCGCTGGCAATTACATCTCCTTTGCACTTTATTATAATTTGTCCTCCCTGTGTAGAAATGGAGTCCACCTCGGCTTTAGTAGCCAAGACCTTAGCCTTAACTATATAGAGGAGGTTTCTCATCGGTTGCGGCAGGGCGCCGAATCTATCTTTGAGTTCCTGCGCGATAGTTTGTATTTCCTCAATACCCTCTGCCTTCGCTAGTTTGTGATAAAGGCTTAATCGGGTGTTTAAGCTGGGTATGTACTCCTCTGGTATATAGGCGGTTAGTGGTAAGGCTATGCCAGGGGGTTGCTTTACTTCGCCTGGAATGAAGCGTCTCTCGGCTTCACCTGCCTGCGTTGCTTTCAGTTCCTCTACTGTCTGGACAAGCAATTGGCAGTAAAGGTCAAAGCCTATGTCTGCTATATGTCCGCTTTGCTTAACACCTAATAGGTTTCCTGCCCCCCTGATCTCCAAATCTTTCATAGCTATGCCAAATCCAGCACCTAACTCAGTGGCTTCGGAGATAGTCCTGAGCCTCTTGCGGGCCTGAGGGCTTAGCTCTTTACCTTTATCGAAAAGGAAGTAGGCGTAAGCCTGCTTGGCGCCGCGTCCTGTCCTCCCTCTCAATTGATAAAGCTGAGTCAGGCCAAATTTGTCAGCCTGGTTGACAAGCAGTGTATTCACGTTGGGCATATCCAGGCCTAATTGAATAATAGTAGTGGCGACCAGGATGTCGCTTTTGCCGGCGATAAAATCTGTCATTACCCTTTCCAGTTCTTCCTCTGGCATTTGTCCATGTGCTATGGCTATTCTGGCCTCAGGTATCAAAGCCTGTAACTTGCTTGCGGCCAGGACAATGCTTTGAACACGGTTATGGACGAAAAATACCTGGCCGTTTCTCTCTAACTCGCGGAGTATTACTTGCCTTAGCAGCGTGTCATCATAAGCGCCGACGTAGCTGTTGATAGATAGGCGTTCCTCAGGTGGTGTTTCCATAGTATTCATATCTCTGATTCCAGTTAAGGACATGTGGAGGGTGCGTGGGATGGGGGTGGCGCTGAGTGTGAGGGTATCCACCTCCTTTCTCATTTGCTTAAGTCTTTCCTTTTGTACCACGCCAAACTGCTGTTCTTCATCAATTATCACCAAACCCAGGTCTTTGAAGGCAATATCCTTCTGTAGCAGACGGTGAGTGCCAATGCATATATCTATAGTGCCCTTAGCTAAGCCTTCAATTATTTCCTGTTCTTTTTGTCCAGAACAAAAGCGGCTCAACATTTCTACCTTCAAAGGGAAAGCCTGTAATCTTTCACTGAAGGTAGCAAAGTGTTGCTGGGCCAGCACAGTGGTGGGAACCAGTATAGCAACCTGTTTATTATCCATCACTGTTTTAAAAGCAGCGCGCAGAGCCACCTCGGTTTTGCCATAACCCACGTCTCCGCAAATGAGCCGGTCCATCGGCTTGAGTTTTTCCATATCCTCTTTGACGGATATAATTGCTTCAAGCTGGTCTGGCGTTTCCATGTAGGGGAAAGATGACTCCAGTTCTTGTTGCCACAGTGTATCGGTGGAGAAAGCAAAGCCCTGGGTTATCTCCCTGGTGGCGTAAAGGCCAAGTAACTCCTGAGCGATATCAGCCACTGATTGTCTAATTCTTTTCTTTGTTCTTTCCCATTCCTGAGTTCCCAGTCGGTTCAATGGTGGCGGCTGGTCAGTGGCACCGATGTAACGGCTGATGCGTTCTATTTGTTCTGAGGGCACGTAAAGCCTGTCGTTGCCTGCGTATTCCAGAACTAAGTATTCCCGCTCGTTTCCATTAGTGAACATCCTGGTTAGTCCATTAAATCTGGCGATGCCATGGTCAATGTGGACTACATAATCACCGGGTGTTAACTGAGGAAGAAGCCATTGGCGGCGTATGGGCACTTTTTTGCCGGGACATGCCTGTTTCACAAAGCCAAAAAGCTCGACATCGGTAATTAATTTCAAGGCATCTTTTATCTCCCAGCCGCCAGCTAGTGAACCTTGAACTATGGTGGCTGAGCCACGAGGTGGTATTTGCTCTATATGTGATACTGGGGAAGTGTAGATGCCTTCTTCCTGCAGAAGTTCAGCTAAACGCTTTGCCTGGTGAGTAACCACAAGCACGCGTTGCTTCTGTTCAAGCATTTGTTTTACTGTTTTGAGGAAGGTTTCCAATCTACCGCCATAGCTTTGAGATGATGCAAAAGGTAAACGCTGTTCGCCGGTGTCAACGGCATTCCATGATTCTAATGCCAGGCGTTGTTTTGTTCTTATTTTTGCTTCTAGTTCGTTCCAGGTAAGATAAGGGGAAGGAAAACCCTGGGGTAACTCACCGTTCTCTAGCTTCAGCCTTCTCAGTTCTTGAGCTTGTTTGTGTAATCTTTCAATGGCGGCTTTGATTTCTGCGAAATTATCGAGGATGAGAAGGGCATTTCCTCTCAGGTAAGCAAGGATGCCTTGAGTATTAAATAAAGGAAAATAAAACTCAGTGCCTGGAAACCATTGCCTTTGCTCCAGTCTGGCTATATCTTCTTGGAAGCGATGTCTCACCTCAGTAGTGCAGCTATCCAAGTTTAAGGCATTGATTGTTTGCCTCTGTTTATGTATGGCGAGCTCTTTGGCTGGGATGATGCTCACTGAAGATATTGGCTTACTGGAGCACTGGTTTTCCGGGTCAAAGAGCCTCATGCTCTCTACTTGATTGCCAAAGAACTCTATTCGAACTGGCAATTGGCTGGAAGGAGGGAAAATATCTATGATGCCTCCCCTTTTGCTCATTGTCCCCGGCACTTCAACTAAGTCCTCCATTTCGTAGCCCATGCTTTGCCATTGGGGTAGTAGCTCCAGAGGGTTAACAGTCATGCCCTGCTCCAGGGTATGGCAAGCGGAGATGAAATCCTCCCGGGGGATAGTTCTACTTATTGTTGCTAGGGCTGAAGTCACTATCAAAGGCGGCTTGTCTCCCTTCTGGTAGAGGGCCAAAGTGGCTAGTGTCCGTAATCTCTCTAGGATGCTGTTGGCAGAGGGGGTACCATACTCGTAAGGCAGGAAATCAAGCTCAGGGAAGTGGTGCAAATTTGCTGAAGGCGAGCACCAGAGTTGCAATTGCTCGTAGAGTTTTCTGGCATCTTCTGGCTGGCTGCTTATCACCATTAAAGGTAAATCAAGCTGCTCATAAAGGGCAGCCACGAGGTAGGGCTTGGCGACATCAGGCAGTACTGCTTTGTGTTTGCCTTCTCCTACAGATAATTGTTCCACCAATTGATTGTAGGCGGGCACTTGTTTAATTAATGTGAGCAAACAAGAGAGATTCATTAACCATTAGTATAGCAATGTTTTTAGTTGTTGACCTTCCTCAGCATTGTTATAATTCGAAGTGATGTCTCATCGACGCATAGTGGCCAAGTTTGGCACCAGTCTTCTTACCTCAGGCACTGACCATCTTGATTTGCAACTTATGGCCAACTTGGTAGAGCAGGTGGCTCGACTTCACCGTGAAGGGAAAGAAATAATAGTGGTCACCTCCGGGGCTATCGCTGCTGGCAGGGAGAAACTCGGGAAAGTACCAGAGCACAGAGATACGCCTTTTAAGCAGGTTCTTGCCTCAGTGGGTCAAAGTCGTCTTATGCGCACCTATGAACGACTATTTAATCAGCATAAGATAACCGTGGCTCAAGCATTGCTTACCAAAGTAGACCTCTCCAGCCGTGCTAGTTATCTTAATGCTCGTAATACTTTGTTGGCTCTGATTGAGCTTGGTGTGCTTTGTATAGTCAACGAAAATGATGTCGTCGCCCTGGATGAAATTGGAGGGCTTGCGTTTGGGGATAATGATAATCTTTCTGCCATGGTAGCTAATCTGGTTGATGCTGACCTTCTGGCTTTGCTCACTGATACTGGAGGCTTACACACCGGTGACCCGCGTTTCCATCCTGAAGCTCAACTCATTCAGCGGGTGGATAAAATTGATGCTGAGATTGAGCGCTTGGCCAGTGGCACCGTTGATCCCCGGGGGACTGGGGGCATGACAACCAAGATCGAGGCTGCCAAACTGGCTACTTCTTCAGGGGTGAGTGTAATCATTGCTGATGGGCGGGAGCCTGATGTTCTGGCAAGGATTGTTGCAGGGGAGAGCGTGGGTACCTTTTTCCCCGCACATGTGAACAAGGTAGAAAGTAGGAAGAGGTGGATGCTCAGCGGGCTAGCGTCGAAGGGTAAGATAACACTGGATAAAGGCGCTGCAGTAGCCATCAGGAAACAGAATAGGAGCTTACTCCCCGCTGGCATTACGGGAGTGGAGGGTAATGCCCAGCGTGGTGACATCCTGGATATTTTCGATGAGCGGGGGAAGCATATTGGTTGTGGCATCTCTAACTATAGCTCTGCTGAGATAGCTGTCATCAAAGGGGAACATTCTGAGAAAATCCTGACCCTTTTGGGCTATGAGTATGGCGACGAAGTGATTCATAGAAACAATATGGTGATATTATAGCGAATTAAAAATTATTAAGGAGGCAAGTTGAAAACAGAAGAAAAATGGGCTTTGGCAACTTATATCGTTAGTTGTATTTCAATAGCTACATATATGGCTCACTTTTGGGGCCCTGTTGGGAATATCCTTTGGGTCATATCAGGTGTTTGTGCCATCTTTTGTATCTACAGCGGGATAATTGACAGGCAAGTCATCACAGGCACTGATGCTAGAAGTGCTCGGATAAGAGGGTTATTAGTTGCCGGAATAGTCATAGGATGTTTGGTATTGCTGGGACTAACTCTGAGCGCAATATTTATGTTCCATAATGTAGGAGCTTGGGCATAGTCTTCTGGGCAGTGAATATGGTGACGAAGTGATTCATAGAAATAACATGGTGATAATGTAGGGGAAGAGAGAGATTAGTCCGAGGGAATTACTCTGCTTAATATTCCAGCCTAGACTCTAAACCAAAAGCGTCTTTTTTCGTTAATACTAATCAAACAAGCCACTGTTTTAAGCGTCTCTGTATGATTGAAGGCAAATCAACAAGGTCAATGTTCGATGATAATAAAAGTATTTTGCTTTCCCTCCTCATATTTATCTTCGTATCGGCATTACTTGCTATGCCGTTTATGTTCCTTCCCATAGAAAGTTTGAGCATATATGGCAAGGTTAGCATTTTAACCTTGATCGGCTTAGTCCTTTTTATGGCGGTAAAATATTTTATTCCCTCGCTAATCGGCGTAAGCAGACCTGGGGATGTCGAGGATTTAAAAAGGTTTCCCTTTGTTTCTATTATCATATCGGTATATAACGAAGAGAAGGTCCTCCCTAGGACGATAGAGAGTTTGCTTTCCCTGGATTATCCCAAGGATAGGATAGAATTCATCTATGTATATCAGGAGAACTGCACCGACCGCAGTGAGGAAGTCATTTTAAGCTATGCTAGAAGTGATTCAAGGGTTAAGCCGCTTAAGCGTGAGATGAGCTCCGAAGATAAAGTTGTTGTTAATCCTAAGGCGGATAGCATGAATTATGGCTTGGAACATGTCAAGGGGGAGATAATTGGTTTCTTGGATGCTGACCATTCTCTGGTGAGGGATGCCGTCCAGAGAGCTATCTACTGGCTTAACAAGGATGAAGTAGCCTGTGTGAGGGGCAGAATTAGAGCTATTAACAAAGGGGAGAACTTCCTTGCCAAGCTTGTTGGAGTTGAGAGGGGTATTGCGGAATGCCTTTCGTCCTATGGGACTTTTCTATTAGGAGGCTTCACTCACTTCCCTGGTGGGCAAGGTTTCTTTAGGCGGGAAATATTCCAGGAGATTGGTCTTTTTAACCATGACATGCTTGTGGAAGATATCGATTTTTCTGCCAAAGTGCACGAAAACGGCTATGAAATAGTCGTAGATACTGGGATTAGTAGCTGGGAAGAAGTACCAGCAACTTTATCCTCACTATGGGAGCAAAGGATGAGGTGGTCTTTAGGCTGGATGCAATGCGCTATAAAGCACTTCATCCCCACGCTCAAAAGTAAAATGTCACGATCGAAGCAACTTGATACCCTGTTCTGTTGGTCATCTACATTCCTCACAGTGATTACTACATTTTGCATTCCTGTCATAATAATTAACGGGTTTTTTTACATGGAGTGAGCTATTTTGATCCGTTCCTCCACATCTTCGGTATTTTTTGTGGTGTTACACCTTCAGTGACCATAGGATTGATGCTTACCTGTGATTATCTAGAAGGAGAGGATTTCCGCTGGGATGAAATCTTATGTATGCCCGTTTTTCTACCATATTTAATAGGGCTTAGTTTTATATCTTTCACCGCCTTTGTGGCTAAGTTCATTTTGCGGAGCAGGCTGTCCTTTATAAAAACAGCGAGAAGCGGTTATAATGAACCAGTGGAAGTATAAGCTGCTTGTGCTAAGCCAATATAGTTTCTTAGATTTCTTATCATGAAGAAGGTGGCTTTTACATAATGCAAATTGGAATTGAGGAACTGGAAGAAAGGGGGAGAGCAGCAAAAGCGGCATCAAAGAAGCTTGCTTTCCTTTCTACAGAGATTAAGGACAAGCTGTATAGGCGAGGTGGCAAGGTATTCAGCTACGGCTTAAAGTTTATGCCGCACAAAAGCACACTAATTCCGCAAGTATTGGCTGGGACATATAAATGGCTAAATAGTATATAAAAATTAGCTCTCAGCGGTAGGATCCCACGTCGCTAAAGACACTGCCGTCTTTATCAGATGGCCCACCGTTCCCCAGGAGCTTTCTTGGCTACTATAAAAGTTGTAGTAAAATGTTATAGTTTTGTCAATACCCCCTGATTACACATGTCGGTGATAATGTGAACAGTATGAAGAATAGTACGAAAAGAGGTAACTCGAAAAGAATGTTTGAGGAGTATAAGTGGATAGTCGCCTAAAGGAAATCTTTGAGGACAAAGAACTCAAAGCTAAGATACAAAAGAAATTGCCTTACCTATTTAGCATTGCTGAGCTGGAAAGCTCACGAGCAAGAAAAATTGGAATGCAAGTGGGCTCGCTTAGGGAAAATGTAATAATAGCCTTGCTTATATACAAGTTTGGGGAGGAGAACGTAGAAACTGGTATTCCTATCACTGAGCCAGAGGTTGACCTGAAGTTATTCGGACAACCTATTTCCATCAAAACAATTACAGGCAAAGGACTTAGTGGAGTTAAGCTTATATGGACAGTTGATACTCAAAAAGCAAGAGAATTCAGTGGGAATTACTATCCTCGCTGTGATGCTCTACTTGTGCAAGTTAATTGGGACTCTAAGGGTGCATTTTATTACCTACCGTTGAAGGTTCAGAAGAAAGTGTTTAGGGAGATTGGCAGAGAAAGATATATCAAGCTCCCTAAGCCAGGAACAAATCCCCGAGGTGTAGAAATCACTAAAGAAGCATTAGAGGCTATAGCTACGGATAAGGACTCCAAAGCCATTGAGATACATTGGCAAAGAACGGAAATAGATTATAATCCATACGAGAGATGGGTTGATCACTGGAGGGGAGAATGAAGAGGAAGAGAGGTACCAGGACAAGTTCATTCGGTTCGCCAGGTCGCATAAATCATGACTCCACTCGATTCTATGCCAGCAAGCTCTATGAAAGCTTACCTAAAGAGGAAAAGAGCAAATATATAGAAAATCCTATTGCTCCTGAATTTCTAGATAAGATATTTTGTAAATCAAGTGAAAAGATGGATGAATTGCCAGATAGTAGTGTTCACTTGATGGTTACGTCTCCACCTTACAACGTGGGCAAGGAATACGATGAAAACTTAACGCTTGAGGGATATAAAGAATTTCTAAGAAGGGTATGGCAAGAAGTTTACAGAGTGCTTGTGCCCGGCGGCAGAGCTTGCATAAACATTGCCAACCTGGGGAGAAAACCATATATTCCCCTTCACGCTTTTATCGTTGAGGATATGCTTGCTCTTGGCTTTCTGATGAGGGGGGAGATCATCTGGAACAAGGCTTCAAGTTCCAGTCCTTCCACGGCCTGGGGAAGTTGGCTTTCTGCGGCTAACCCCACATTGAGAGATATTCATGAATATATCCTGGTTTTTTCTAAAGGAACATTTAGCCATAGGAAGCAACCGAGTGGAAATAGTACTATATCTAGAGAGGAATTCCTTGAATTCACTAAGAGCGTATGGACATTCCCTGCAGAGCAGGCAAAGAGCATCGGGCATCCTGCGCCCTTCCCCATAGAGTTACCATATAGGCTTATCCAACTCTATACTTATGAAGGAGAGGTTGTCTTAGACCCCTTTATGGGAAGTGGACAAGCAGGTCTAGCCGCAATAAAAACAAAACGACACTACATAGGTTACGATATAAACGAGGAATACGTAAGATTAGCAGATAGACGAATTAGAAGGTTTAGCTATGTCCAGAATGTCCCTACTTTTTTCGATTTTATAGTTAAAGAGGGCAGAGCGAATATGGACGTATAGGAAGGGCAGTTTGAAGTTAAAAAGTAGAGTTTGCAAGCTCTGGGAATATTCACATGGGGGGATCATCCCGATATGCTACTTTAGTAAATGGTAGTTGCGAAAGGAGCGAATTATGGAAGCAGCTATAAAAAAGCTGGAAGAAAAGGGGAGGGCAGCCAAGGAAGCTTCGAGGAAGCTTGCTTTCCTTTCTACAGAGATTAAGAACAAGGCTTTGCTTAACGTCGCTGAAGCTCTTATTACCGGGCAGGATGAGATATTAGCTGCCAATAAAACTGATTACGAGGAGGCTAAAGCTTCGGGTATGGGCGAGGCTATGCTTGATAGGCTTATGCTGTCAGCGAGCCGCCTGGAGGCTATGTCCCAAGATGTAAAGACGGTTGCTGCATTGCCTGATCCGGTGGGAGAGGTATTTGAGATGCGGACTTTACCCAACGGTTTACAGATAGGTAAGAAAAGGGTTCCTCTAGGCGTTATCGGGGCTATATATGAAAGTCGGCCCAATGTAACCATAGACATATCAAGCGTGTGCATTAAGGCGGGGAATGCTGTCATCCTCCGTGGTGGCAGAGAAGCCCTGAATTCTAACAAGGCACTTGCCCGGGTAGCTCAGGAAGCTGCTTACCAGGCTGGGGTACCTCAGGGAGCAATTCAATTTGTGGAGTTTACCGAGCATGCTCTGGTCAATCATATGCTCCAGATGAAAGAGATAATTGACTTAATGATTCCTCGGGGCGGTCCCGGCCTGATAAAACTGGTCTCAGAGAATGCTACCATGCCGGTGGTTGCTGGTGGAATAGGCGTTTGTCACACTTATGTGGATGAAAGCGCTAACCTTGGTGATGCCGTAGCCATTGCCTATAACGCCAAGGTTCAACGCCCTACCGTATGCAATGCCCTGGATTGCATTTTAGTTCACAGCCGAGTGGCTCAAGATTACCTGCCTTCCATTGCCAGAGAATGGGCCAAGGCCAATGTGGAAATGCATTGCGATGAGCGAGCTATGGCTATTCTTAAGCCTATTCCTTCTCTTAAGTTAGTCCCGGCGGTGGATGAGGATTGGGGGAAGGAATACTTGTCATTAACCGCGGCTATTAAAGTAGTCGATTCCCTTGATGAAGCTTTAGAGCATATTGCGAAATATGGCTCGGGGCATTCTGAAGCCATCGTCACCGAGGACTATTCGGCAGCAATGAGGTTCCTCAACGAGGTAGATGCTGCCTGTGTCTATGCCAATGCCAGCACCAGATTTACTGATGGTGCGCAGTTTGGCCTGGGTGCTGAGATAGGCATAAGCACTCAGAAATTCCATGCTCGTGGCCCTATGGCTCTTAAGGAGCTAACCAGCTACAAGTGGGTTATCTTTGGCAGCGGGCAAGTCCGTGCTTAGCTTAAAGTCCTCAGGGCATTCTTTTGAATCTTGAATAGTTTGCTTATCCCTTGTTGGGCTAGAGAAATGAGCGAATCGGTGGCTTCCTTGGAAAAAGGTTTGCCTTCAGCAGTCCCCTGGATTTCAACAAACTCGTTCTTGTCAGTCATAACTACGTTGAAATCAACCTCAGCTCGAAAGTCCTCTTCATAGCACAGGTCGAGTAGCATATTATCGTTTACAATGCCGACACTGGTGGCAGCTATCATTTTAGTAAGCGGCAAAAATGGCAGAACACCTTGTTTTCTTAGATTGTGGAAGGCGTGATATAGAGCGACATATCCACCGGTGATAGCTGCCGTTCTGGTGCCGCCATCTGCTTGTAGTACATCGCAATCCACAACGAAGGTTCTCTCTCCCAGGGCAGCCAGGTTGCTTGCTGCTCTCAAACTGCGCCCAATGAGGCGTTGGATTTCCTGGGTTCTTCCTTCTGTCTTACTGCGTGGCGTTCGAGTAAGTGTGGAACGGGGCAACATGGCATATTCAGCGGTAATCCATCCTTCGCCGCTGCCTTTGAGGAAGTTTGGCACCCTGTCCTCCATGCTCACGGAGCATAATACTCTTGTCTGCCCTAATTCGATCAGTGCCGAGCCTTCAGCAAAAGTCTGATAGCCCAACGTTATCTGTACCGGGCGAAGTTCATTGTTCCCTCGACCATCTATCCTTGTCATTGTTTACCAAAGTATAGCATTGCTTGCTGATACCAACAATGATGAACTAGAATCTAGCATCTATGGCGGACAACAAGTATTGAAGGTGAGACAAAAATTGAAAGGAGGCTAATTAGTTAAAGTGGCTGATTTAGAGCACAAGTTTGACACTAAAGTTCAGGAAATTTTTGATGTCTTGGTACAGAGAGAGCCAGCATGGGCCACACAGCTAGGTATACATGAGTATGATGATAAGCTAGCTGATATGTCAAGGGAGAGATTCCTGGAGGATATACAACTTACAGAAAAATGGTTGGATGGACTTAAAGGATTCGATGAAGGGAAGCTGTCCCAGGAACGGAAGATTGACCTTGAGAGCCTGATATATACCCTGGAATTGGCGCTTTATCAGGAGAAGGAAATCAGAAATTGGGAGAGAAATCCTTACTTGGTGGCGGATTTTCTTGACCACATAGAGCCTTTGTTCCGGAAGGACTTTGCTCCGTTAAGTGAGAGGATAGAACTTATCACTGGAAGAGTTAACAGAGCCGATGAGTTTCTAGGGCAATTAAGAACTCTCCTGGGCAAAAAACCAGAAAAGCTGTGGTGTGGGATGGCGATAGAGCTCTGTCAACTCACGCCGCATTTTTTGAATACAATCCTGAAGGCTAGCTCTGAGTCGGGGGAGGTGACTAAACCTGTCGTTAGCGGCTTAAATGAGGCAATCAAAAAAGCTGAGAGAGAAATAAAGGAACATAAGAGATGGCTAGAAGAAGAGGTGAGACCGAAGGCGGTGGACCAATGGGCTATGGGACGAGAGAAGTTCGAAAAACTGTTGCAAAAACGTCTTCTTGGCATGAACTCTGATCAAATACTGGCTTTAGGGCAGCAGTTGCTGGAGGAGAGGAAGGAAAAACTGGACGAAATTGCGCACAAAGTTCTTGAGGAAGAAAATGTGAAGCCCGGTGAGGACGTGGTTAAACAGGCCAGGCAAATAATAGAAAGTGACCATCCTCAGGGGTTTTCCCAAGTCTTGAAAGCCTATGAAGACTCGATCCGGGAATCTCGGCAGTTTGTCATCGACCACAATTTGGCAACTTTTCCAGAGGGCGAAAGCTTAACCGTGATGGAGACGCCGATTTATCTTCGTTCCATAATGCCTTTGGCTGCTTATATATCGCCGGGAAGATTTGACAAAAAGCAAGAAGGCTATTATCTGGTCACACCTCGGGAGGAAGTGACCCAGTTCAATTATCCTGATATAAGCAACACCACTGTGCATGAAGGGTATCCGGGACATCATCTACAACTGTCTTGTGCTAATAGGAATCCAAGCTTAGCTCGAGTTTTGCTTCACCCTACAGAGACTATTGAGGGCTGGGCTCATTACTGTGAGGAATTGATGAAAGAGCACGGCTATCATAACGGCCCCAAGGACATGTTTGTCCAGGTAAACGATGAAGTGTGGCGTGCTGTGCGGATAATCCTGGATGTCAAAATGCATCGGGGCGAGATGGGTGTGGAGGAAGCTGTGGAATTCCTGGTGAGACAGACAGGTATGAACAGGCATGTAGCTACAAGTGAAGTAAGGAGATACACCCTCACTCCTTCTTATCAGCTAAGCTATCTTTTGGGGAAGGTGATGATTAAGCAACTGAAGGACAGGGTGAAAAAGGTGAAGGGAGATAGATTCAATGAGAGGGAGTTCCACGACGCTTTGCTTTACGCCGGCAGCCTGCCAATAAAGTTGATGGAGAAAGCGCTGGTGGAATATTGATGGTGCAAGGTCGGGCGAAGCACGCCTTTCTGTATTCACCTTGCCATCTGTGATGAACTGAGCAGCGCTACGCATTTTGAGCCGGCGTTATTAACTGCACGGAGTAAAGCGTGTTGACATGGGGTAAGGCATATGTTATCTTAGTATTACTTGATTTAGCAAGTAAGGAAGACTTAGATTGTCATTGTGAAGTGATCTTATGAAAGAGAATTTGGCGACAATCACCACAAAGGGGCAAGTAACCATCCCCGCCGAGATCAGAAAAGCCTTGGGTTTCAAACCAGGGGACAAGGTATCCTTCATTCTCGATCAAGGTGAGGTAAAGCTTGAGCCATCGACTTCAGCTCTCAAGGCTGGTTTTGGTGCGGTGAATCCACGGAAGAAACCCGAGGACTTCAAGGAATTAGGAGCTAAGGCGCGGGAGTGGGTAGCCCAGAAGGCTGAGGAAGAGCTGTAGATGGAAGATGCCTTTCTCGATACTAATATCATTCTTCGCTATTTGCTTCGCGATGATGAAGTTAAAGCTCAACGCTGCCTGGAGCTACTAGAAAAGGCGGAGCGAAGGGAGATTAAGCTTCGCACCACGGATTTGGTTATCGCCGAAGCAGTCTGGGTACTGGAATCTCCCACCACTTATAATTTGCCCAGGGATAGAATCAGGGAATTGCTTCTGCCTATCATTTTCCTGCCAGGGTTGAGATTATCAGGCAAGAAGCTCTACCGGAGAATTTTCGAGCTCTATGTTGACCAGAGCATTGACTTTATTGATGCCTATAATGCCGCTCACATGGAAAAGCGAAAGTTAGCTCAAATCTACAGCTACGATTCCGACTTGGATAGGGTTGCAGGCATCAGCCGAGTTGAGCCATGATGGGCAACCTTGGAGATTGATACGCAATAGACATAGGGTGGTAGCTAGGTGGATGATCCGAGTCAAGGTTCCAAAGAGATGGTAGGCTTTAGCTAGGTAGAGGGGAAACCTTCAAACTCTGTAGCCCGCAATTGAGATGCCGTTCTGTTCGTTCCGCGGTAATCTAATTGCGGTCTAGCTTCATCCTATTGACAAAAAGTTAAATGCGTGCTACTTCCTTTATAGAGTATAAATCCCCAGTGTTTGTAATTCTTTGAGGATTGCAGATACTGGGGAAGTGTTTTATATTAGCAATTGGGGTGCACAAAGTAGCGTTCTTCATAGATGGAGCTTATCTTGACCACGTTCTCATAAGCGAGTTCAGCAATAAACGCATTAATTACCAATTGTTTACTCGTGCCATTGTAGCAAAAGCTGGCTCAGATAGAGATATTGTCCGTGTTTACTATTACCATTGTTTACCCTATCAGGATACACACCCGACCCCAGAGCAAAGTGAAAGATTTGGTGGAATGCAAAGATTTTTCCGGGCATTACAACGAACATCGAGGTTTGAAGTAAGACAAGGAAGATTGGCTTATAGAGGGCTAGATGATAAAGGAGCCC
>Ga0209121_10002407_pt1 | contig 19050 bp, 18 predicted proteins | sample Cruoilmetagenom3_FD_187292 | JGI IMG/M metagenome (GOLD analysis project Ga0209121, IMG submission 187292) | Oil polluted marine microbial communities from Coal Oil Point, Santa Barbara, California, USA - Sample 3 (SPAdes) (version 2) | ecosystem: Environmental > Aquatic > Marine > Oil seeps ...
ACTCTCGATCGAGGTATAAGCCGCACCGGCCAGGGCAACAACAGCAGCGGTCAGAACGACCCAGTCAACTGTTACGGCGCCATCTTCGTCTTTACGGAAATTCTTGATAAATTTGATCATTGTGTGTCCCTCCAAAGGATCAGTTTTGGTTACGTTACCCGCGCCATCTGGTTTTGACCTGCTCTCTCTTTCAGGCTTGTCTGGTGCGGCATGTAGGCATTTAAACCTCTGAATGGGGCAGTAATTTGACGCACGTTAACAAAGTGCCTATTTTCAAGGTGGATTGGGAAGAAAAATTATAAGCGCATAAAAATAAAAGAAAAAAAACCCGATAAGGGCAGTAAATCAAAGGAGGAGGGTTGGATTATGGTCGCAATGTGGCAGGTCTTGCGAAAAATGCGCCTGGCGGTGTATTCGCCTGGCTGTGTCCGCAGTGTTCCATGGCAGCGGTGCGCGCTTTGACAGGCAGGGCTATCACACTGGGGCGGGCGTATCCGGACCGATTAGGGGGTATTGGGCATAAAAAAGCCGCACCCTGCAAGCAGGGTGCGGCCAAGGATGGTCATAGACCTATCGGAAATAACTTAGCTTGGATCTTGGGTTGGGCTTTGCGCTTCGATGAAGTCACCGGTTGTACTTGTAAGGGCGGTCGCGCCACCCTCGATCGAGGTGTAAGCCGCACCGGCCAGGGCAACAACAGCAGCGGTCAGAACGACCCAGTCAACTGTTACGGCGCCGTCTTCGTCTTTACGGAAGTTTTTGATAAATTTGATCATTGTGTGTCCCTCCAAAGGATCAGTTTTGTTTTGCACCGCGCCGTCCTTGGAAACCGATTTCTCTCAACGCGTTCGGTCCGTGTCCGTCGTGGTATGACTGTATATAGCCGGATGCTGGTGGCAGGATTTGGACCGGAAAACGATTTGTTTGCCCAATTTTAACTCTTGCTGAATTTTTAACGTAAGTATTTGAATGAAAACAGTAAAATACCTAATGGGGCGTCTATCCAAGGCGAATTTCGATGCAAATAGGCGTCAATTTGGGCGAAATGGTCAGATTTTGACGCGTTTTACTGGTGCGAAAGCCCGATTTCAAAGAGGGTGGTGAAAAAAAGCAATCGAGGCAAGCAGATGTACCTGCGTATTTCCACAATTGGTCTTTTGGGCCTGACCGTTCTGCTGTGCGGGCCGGTTCTGGCTGATCCCGCATCGCCGCTTTCGACATTTTCGGCAAAGCGAGTCAAGCCACCGAAACCCGGCACGGCAAAGCGGATCACCGTTCAGATTGATCCCAGCGAAGTTCTCCGGCCTGTAAAACCCAAACCCCTTGCAAAAGCAGAGACACCTGCGAATCCTGATAAACCCGCGGCAAAACCATCACCTGATCAGCCAGGCCGCTATGCGTGGTTCTGGGACAAGGTTTCGCCCGAAATGACAAGATCGGGGCCGGGGCGGTTGGGCGCGGCTTTGCTGGCGCTGAATGCGTCGGGCACTGTGAAGGCACCAAGATTGCAGGCGATGCAGGATATCGCGCGTGCGCGTGGCGTTCCGATATTACGCTCTACCATCGGTACAAACGTGTCCCCGGCGCTGGTGCTGGCGGTAATTGCGGTTGAATCGGCGGGCAAGGCGGATGCGGTCAGCTCGGCCGGGGCGTCGGGGCTGATGCAGCTGATGCCGGCCACGGCCGAACGGTTTGGGGTGACGGACCGGCTGGTGGCGGACGACAATATTGCGGGTGGGGTAAAATATCTGAATTTCCTGATGAAGGAATTCGACAACGACCCGATACTGGTTCTGGCCGGGTATAATGCGGGCGAAGGATCAATCCGCAATCATCAGGGTGTGCCACCCTATGCCGAAACCCGCGATTACGTGCCCAAGGTGCTGGCGGCGTTTCAGGTGGCGCGGGGCCTGTGTGCTACGCCGCCCGAGCTGATCTCGGACGGCTGTGTGTTTGCCGCGATGAAATAGGCCATCCCGGGCTGTTCTGGTGATCAGACGATGGTGGCTTCGGTAGCGGCTATCATTTCTTCACGGGTAACACCCGGGGCCAGTTCTTCGATATGCAGACCGTTATGGGTGACATCGAGAACACCCAGATTGGTGATGATCCGGTCCACCACGCCCTTGCCGGTCAACGGCAGGGTGCATTCCTTGAGGATTTTGGAATCACCGTGTTTGCTGGTGTGATCCATCACCACCACCACACGGCCAACGCCAGCCACCAGATCCATCGCGCCGCCCATACCCTTGACGAGCTTGCCCGGAACCATCCAATTGGCCAGATCACCATTTTCAGCGACCTCCATCCCGCCAAGGATCGCCATGGCGATCTTGCCGCCACGGATCATGCCAAAGCTGGTGGCAGAATCGAAATAGGCGGTCTGCGGCAGTTCGGTGATCGTCTGCTTGCCCGCGTTGATCAGATCGGCGTCTTCTGTCCCTTCAACGGGGAAGGGGCCCATGCCCAACATGCCGTTTTCCGATTGCAGCGTCACCTCGATGCCTTCGGGGATATAGTTTGACACCAGCGTCGGAATGCCGATGCCCAGATTCACATACCAGCCGTCTTCCAGCTCTTGCGCTGCGCGTTCGGCCATTTGATTGCGATCCCACATGATACAGTCTCCTTATGCGGCCGGGCGCGTTGTGCGCTGTTCGATGCGTTTTTCGTGATCGCCCTGGATCAGGCGGTTTACATAGATGCCGGGCAGGTGGATCAGATCCGGGTCCAGTGACCCAACGGGCACGATTTCCTCGACCTCGGCCACACAGACCTTGCCGCACATCGCGGCGGGCGGGTTGAAATTGCGCGCCGTTTTGCGGAAAATCAGGTTGCCGGTTTCATCAGCCTTCCACGCCTTGACAATGGACAGGTCGGCAAAGATGCCGTTTTCCATGATATATGTCTCGCCGTTGAACTCTTTTTCCTCTTTGCCCTCGGCGATCACAGTGCCCACACCGGTTTTGGTGTAAAAGGCCGGGATGCCACAGCCAGCCGAGCGCATACGTTCCGCCAGCGTTCCCTGCGGGGTAAATTCCAGCTCCAACTCGCCCGACAGGTACTGACGCATGAATTCAGCGTTTTCCCCCACGTAAGAGCTGATCATCTTGCTGACCTGCTTGGTCTGCAACAGGATGCCGATGCCAAAATCATCGACGCCCGCGTTGTTGGACGCAAACGTCATGTTCTTGGTGCCCGCCTCTTTGATGGCCTGCAACAGCAGCTCCGGGATGCCGCACAGACCAAACCCGCCTGCCGCAATCAACATGCCGTCATGAAGCAACCCGTCGAGCGCTTCGTTGGCGTTGGCATAGACTTTTTTCATGGATGACCCCCTTTATATCGGTGTTGCGCCGCTTGTGCCGCCACGCCGCTTCAGAGTCAATCAATCCAAACCACGCAGGTATTTCTACGGTGCAGGCGGGCAGACGCGCCCGCCAACAGGGGCCTTGGATAACCGGCCTATTTAGCGGCAGGTTTCTTTGCTGCGGGCTTTTTTGCTGCGGTTTTTTTGGCTGGGGCTTTTTTGGCTGGGGCTTTTTTTGCGGCCGTTTTTTTGGCGGGGGCCTTCTTGCGCCCCCCGGCCTTGGCGGCTTTTTCAGCAATCCACCCGACGGCCATGTCCATGGTCACATCTTCCGGTTTTACGTCCTTGGGAATGGTAGCATTTACCTTTTCCCATTTCACGTAAGGGCCATAGCGGCCCTCCATCACATTCACCGGCCCGCCCGAATCCGGGTGTTCGCCCAGCTCCTTCATCGGCTTTGCGGCGGTGCCGCCGCCGCGCCGACCGGGATTGGCGCGCTTTTCCGCCAGCAGTTCAACCGCGCGGTTCATGCCCAGTTCGAACACATCGTTTGGGTCTTTCAGGTTGGCATAGACCGGTTTGGCGTCGTCAGGCAGCTTGTGCATCACATAGGGGCCGAATCGCCCGAAATTCGTGGTGATCATGCCGCCATCTGGATGCTCGCCAAGTTGACGTGGCAGGCTCAGCAAAGTCAGCGCCTTGGCCAGATCCATATCGTCTGCGGCCCAGCCTTTGGGCAGCGATGCCCTTGGGGGTTTCTTGACCTCTTCAGTCGGCTCGCCGCGCTGCACATAAGGGCCAAAGCGGCCGGATTTCAGGCTGATCTCGTCGCCATTGTCTTCGCCCAGCACCCGTTCGCCACCTTCGGCAGCATCACCCGCAATCGGGCGGGTATAGCGGCATTCGGGGTAGTTGCTACAGCCGACAAACCCGCCAGTGCGCGAGGTTTTCAGGTGCAGTTTTCCCTCGCCGCATTTCGGGCAGATCCGCGGATCACTGCCATCTTCGCGCGGCGGATACAATTGCGGTGCCAGCACATCGTCCAGCACATCCAGCACTTCGGTGATGCGCAATTCCGAGGTTTCGGAAATCGCGACCGAGAAATCCTTCCAGAACTTTGCCAGCACAGCCTTATAGTCGCGCTTGCCCGCGCTGACATCATCCAGCTCTTCTTCCAGATTGGCGGTGAATTCATAGCCGACATACTGGCGAAAGAAATTCAGCAGGAAGATGGTGACAATCCGGCCCTTGTCCTCGGGGAACAGGCGGTTCTTGTCCTTGCGGACATATTCGCGGTCCTGAATCGTGGTGATAACGCTGGCATAGGTTGATGGGCGGCCAATCCCCAACTCTTCCATGCGCTTGACCAGCGTCGCCTCGGTGTAACGTGGTGGCGGCTGGGTGAAATGCTGTTCCGGGGTGACAGACCGTTTGTCGGCCTTTTCGCCCTGCGTGATCTGCGGCAGACGCTTGTCGTCGTCATCAACCACCGCATCATCGCGGCCTTCTTCATAGACCCGCATAAAGCCGTCAAACAGAACCACCTGACCGGTGGCGCGCAGGCCAACCTGGCCATCGGCGCTGGCGATATCCACCGTGGTGCGTTCCATCCGGGCGCTGGCCATCTGACAGGCCAGGGTGCGCTTCCAGATCAGATCATACAGCTTGCGCTGATCGGGTTCCGATACTTTCAGGCTGGCGGCGTCGCGGGTCATATCCGTCGGGCGGATACATTCATGCGCTTCCTGCGCGTTCTTGGCCTTGTTCTTGTAGATGCGGGGGCTGCCGGGCACGTATTCCTTGCCATAACGGTCGCCAATGGCCTCGCGCGCGGCGGTCACCGCCTCGGGGGCCATGTCGATGCCATCGGTTCGCATATAGGTGATGTGCCCGGCCTCGTACAGGCGCTGGGCGGTGGACATGGTCTGGCGGGCACCAAAGCCGAATTTGCGGCTGGCTTCCTGCTGCAGGGTCGATGTCATGAACGGCGCGCTGGGATTGCGATTGGCGGGCTTGGCCTCGACCGCCGCGATGCTTAAATCCCGGCTGTTGACCGCCTGCACCGCCAGTTCGGCGGCCGTGTCATTGGCAATATCAAACTTATCCAGCTTCTGGCCGCCCAGAATGGTCAGCCGGGCCTCGTATTCCTGCCCGCGCGGGGTGGCCAGAATCGCCTTGACCGTCCAGTATTCGCGGGCATTGAACGCCTCGATCTCCATCTCGCGCTCGACGATCAGGCGCAGACAGACTGATTGCACCCGCCCCGCCGATTTGGCGCCGGGCAGCTTGCGCCACAACACCGGCGACAGGTTGAACCCCACCAGATAATCCAGCGCGCGGCGCGCCAGATAGGCGTCAACCAGCGGCTGGTCCACCTGACGCGGGTTTTTCATCGCTTCAGTGACGGCGGATTTGGTGATGGCGTTGAACACCACACGCGACACGGGCGTGGTTTTCTTGATCACCCGGCGCTTGCGCAGTGCTTCTTCCAGGTGCCAGCTGATCGCCTCGCCTTCGCGATCGGGGTCAGTTGCCAGGATTAGTTCGTTGTCTTCCGTCAGGGCGTCGGCGATGGCCTTGACGTGCTTGCGGCTGTCGTACCCGATTTCCCATTTCATGTCGAAATCGTGTTCAGTATCGACCGATCCATCCTTGGGCGGAAGGTCGCGCACATGGCCGTAAGAGGCCAAAACCGTAAAGCCAGGGCCAAGATATTTTTCGATTGTCTTTGCTTTGGCCGGGGATTCTACAACAACTACGGGCATTTAGCGGAAAACCTTACAATGGAGACATGAGGCGATCTATGGCCGGGCAAGATGTGGGGCGCAAGAGGCGAATGTCAATCCGTGTGATTTGGACACACCTCATGGCCTATGATTTGCCTGTATAAGGGGCATGTAAGGCCCGGTTCGGGCTGTGGATCAGGTAAGGAGAATGTGATGCGAATGGTCTTATTCCTGTTGATGGTGCTGATAAGCGGGCCTGCCATGGCGCAAGGCTGGACGGAACCGGCCCGGGGCACGCCAACCCGGGCGGCGCTGATGGATGCGTTGCGCCCACATGCGTTGTGGCTGCTGGGATCGCCGGTTGAGTTTGTGGTGTATGATCTGCGGGTTTCGGGCAATCTGGCCTTTGCCTCGGTCTATCCGCAACGTCCGGGGGGGGGCGAGATCAGCATTTATACCACCCCCGGTTATTCCCGCGGCGATTTGCTGCCAGAAGACAGGGAAGGGTTGGGGATGCAGGCGCTGTACTATAAGTCCGGCGAGACCTGGGTGGCCGTCCATTGGACGATAGGGGCCTCTGACGTGTGGTGGGCCTACGAGCCGATCTGCGCCGTCTGGCGGCAGGTTATTCCTGAGGGTTGCGAAGGCCTGTAACCGGACAGCCCGGCCAGGCGGAAACGGCGGGTAATGGCCCCACGGTGTTTTGCGTTTCATCTGAAACACAATTTCATTGAAATGAGCGTTCGCGCCGAGGGTGAGAGACCGTGCAATTCGGATCACATCAAACGCAATTTGCCTCACCCCTCAATTTGCCAGCGACAACAGCCCGCCCGAGCGGCGCTCTATCTTGCCGTCCAGTTCCAAGTCGGTCAGGGCTGGGCCGACGTGACCGGCGGGGGCGGACAGATCGCGAATCAGCTGATCCTCGGCGATGGGCGAGGGGCCTAGCCGCGACAGGATCTGCTGATGCAGGGCTGCGGTCTGTTTCAAGGTTCGCTTTTGCGGGGGGGGAGGCGGCAGATCGGCCAGCAAGTCCGGTTGCACCGCTAGCGGGGCCTTGACGGGCAGGGCGGCCAGCACATCGTCGGCGTTGCGCACCAGTTGCGCGCCATCGCGGATCAGCATGTTGCAGCCAGCAGCGCGCGCATCAAACGGATGGCCGGGCACCGCCAGCACATCGCGCCCCTGATCCAGCGCATCGCGCGCGGTGATCAGGCTGCCGGATTTGGCGGCTGCCTCGACCACCACAACGGCTTGCGCCAGACCCGAGATAATCCGGTTGCGGCTGGGGAAATGCCGCGCCTGCGGTGTCAGGCGCATTGGCTGTTCGGACAGGCAAACCCCCTGTTTGGCAATACCCAGTGCCAGATTGGTGTTTTCTGACGGGTAAATCACATCCACGCCGCCCGCCATGACTGCCACAGTGCCGGATTTCAGCGACGCGATATGCGCCGCCGTGTCGATACCACGCGCCAGTCCCGACGCAATGACATAGCCCTGTGCCCCTAGGTCATGCGCCAGGGCACGTGCCATGCGGGTGCCCAGTGACGATGCATTGCGCGCGCCCACAAGGGCAATCATTGGGCGCGATAGCAGGCTGGGATCGCCCCGAACCCACAGGATTGGCGGCGCATCGTGAAGTTTCGCCAAGTGTTCGGGATATCCCGCCGCCCCAAAGCACAAAAGCTGCGCGCGCGCAGCTTTTGCGGCCTTGAGTTCGGCGTCAATTACACCGGGCGGGCATATTTCATAGCCCGCGACCCCGGCGCTGCGTGCCACTTCGGGCAACGCGGCCAGCGCATTCTGCGCGGACCCATGTTCTGCGAGCAGTCGGTGAAACGTTACGGCACCAACTCTGCGCGAACGCAACAGACGAAGCCACGCGAACCGATCATCTTCCGTGGTGGGTGGGAGTGGGGGGTGAGTGGAAGAATGGTGGTCTTCGGTCATCCGTGGCTCCGTCTGCTGCAAGAACAGGTGTAACGGTGGACCAGTTAACATGGCGTGAATCGTCGTAAATTATCCGAAGATTTTTGCCAAACCGCGTGCGTTACGGTTAACACCCCTTGTTTTTATGGCCTAAGTCACACCTGAACAAGCGGCGGCGCGTGTGCGCACAGCTTAAGCACGCCTGGGCAGTCCATAAAATCGCAACACTATCGCACGATATGTTATGTGATTCTTCAGCCCGCCGCGCCGCCAACCGTTAGCCCGCCGATTAACACGGTCGGCTGACCAACGCCCACCGGCACCCACTGGCCGTTTTTGCCGCAATTGCCCATGCCGGGGTCTAGCGCCATGTCATTGCCCAAGGCGCGAATCTGGTTCAGCGATGTGGCGCCGTCGCCAATCAGCGTGGCGCCCTTGATCGGCGCGCCAACTTTGCCATTCACAACGCGATACGCCTCGGTGCAGGAAAACACGAACTTGCCATTGGTGATGTCCACCTGACCGCCGCCAAAGCCAACCGCCCAGATGCCATCCTTGATATCCGCCACCAGATCGCCGGGGTCGGCATCGCCGCCCAGCATATAGGTATTGGTCATCCGCGGCATCGGCGCATGGGCATAGCTTTGCCGCCGCCCGTTGCCGGTGGGCTCTACCCCCATCAGGCGCGCATTCTGGCGGTCCTGCATATAGCCAACCAGAATGCCGTCCTCGATCAGCACATTGCGGCGTGACGGTGTGCCTTCGTCGTCCACAGTGATCGACCCGCGACGGTCCGGGATGGTGCCGTCATCCAGCACGGTGACGCCGCGCGAGGCCACCTGTTTGCCCATCAGCCCGGCAAAAGCCGACGTGCCTTTGCGGTTGAAATCCCCTTCCAACCCGTGCCCAACGGCCTCGTGCAGCAGAATGCCGGGCCAGCCGGGGCCCAGGGCCACCTCCATCACGCCCGCAGGGGCGGGGACGGCATCCAGGTTGATCAGCGCGATTCGCAGCGCCTCGCGCGCCTTGGCCTGCCAGTTGGCCGGATCAATCAGCCCGTCCAGCCCGACACGCCCGCCGCCCCCGGCGGTGCCGCTTTCGCGGCGCCCGTCCTGTTCGACGATGACAGATACATTGACCCGGGTCATCGGGCGCACATCGCGCACCGAACTGCCATCGGGGCGCAGAATCTCGACCTCTTGCAGCCCGGCGGCGATGGTGGCCGAAACCTGCACCACCCGGCTGTCCAGATCGCGGGAAAAGGCATCAATTTCGCGCAGGGTTTCGATTTTGACAGGAAAACCGGTGCCCGCGATTGGATCGTCATCAGTGTAGAGGTGGGTATTGGTGGCCTGCGGCGCATCCGCCAAAGTGCCGCCGCCATCGCCCACGGCAAGGCGCGCCGTCTGGGCGGCGCGTTTCAGCGACGCGATGGAAACGTCGGTGGAATGGGCATATCCGGCGACCTCTCCGCGCACCGAGCGCAGGCCAAACCCCTCGGAGGCGTCATAACTGGCTGTGCGCAGACGACCGTCATCAAACACCAAAGCCTCGGATTTGTGGCGCTCGACAAACAGCTCGCCATCGTCCGCTCCGGCTGTGGCCTGGCGCAGGACAGTCAGGGCCTCGTCGCGCGGTAAGGTGGATTCGAAGGGCCGAAAAGGTTCATTTGACACAGGTGGCGACCTCATTATTTGATCTAAATCAAGAAAAGCGTCTGTTTGACGCAAGCATTTCGCTTTATCTGGTCTCTGGAATATGGTTTTTAGCACGTCAAAAGACAACGGGGCCGACCTGGGTTCGTGAATTTAGTTCGCGCATCGGGTTTTGGTTCGAGGGAAAAACGATCAACCGATCAGGACATAAAATGAAGAATGCTTTGACTCTTTCGGGTCTGTTTACGGCCATCTCTACCTTGCCCGCTATGGCGCAGGAGGGGTTGAAAATCATCGGCAAGCCGGTTAGCGGCCTGACCGGGTTTCAGCCTGCTGCCACCGAGCTGGCCCGCGATACCCAGTCGCTGGACTGGCTGATTCTGGTGATCATCACCGTGATTTGCATATTTGTGATCGGCCTGCTGGTCGTGGCAGTGCTGCGCTATAATCAGCGGTCAAACCCGACACCGGCCAATTTCACGCATAATACCCCGGTCGAGATCGCCTGGACGGTGATTCCGATTTTGATTTTGGTGTTCATTGGTGCGTTTTCGTTGCCGGTGCTGTTCAAGCAACAGGAAATCCCCGTCGGGGACATCACCATCAAGGTCACCGGTAACCAATGGTACTGGGGCTATGAATATGTGGATCACGATTTCGCCTTTGACAGTTTCATGCTGGCGCGGGACGAACTGGAGGATCATGGCTATAGTCAGGACGAATACCTGCTGGCCACCGATACGGCCGTTGTTGTGCCGATTGGCAAAACCATCGTGATGCAGTTGACCGGGTCGGATGTGATCCACAGCTGGACGATCCCGGCCTTTGGCGTCAAGCAGGACGCGGTTCCGGGGCGTTTGGCCGAACTGTGGTTTGCCGCCGAAATGGAAGGCATCTTCTTTGGTCAATGTTCCGAGCTGTGCGGCAAGGATCACGCTTATATGCCGATCACCGTTAAGGTGGTCAGCCAGGAGGCATATGATGCCTGGCTGGATGGCGCGATCGAGGAATATGCCGGTACGCCGCGCAGCCGTGCGGTTGCGTCAAACTGAACTGGGAAGGTGCGTGAAATCACGCACCCTACGCAATATTCACTGTAGGGTGCGTGATTTCACGCACCTGACGGGCAAGGGACCGGAATGAGCGACGTTAGTTTCAACAGCACTATCCGCGAGGGCGAGGCGGGGTTTGGCGATTATTTCGCCTTGCTCAAGCCACGTGTGATGTCGCTGGTGGTGTTCACCGCCCTGGTGGGCCTGCTGGCCGCCCCAGTGCCGGTGCATCCGGTGATAGGGTTTTGCGCGATTCTGTTCATCGCCATTGGCGGCGGCGCGTCCGGCGCGCTGAACATGTGGTGGGATGCGGATATTGATCGAATCATGAAACGCACCCGCAACCGACCGATCCCGTCCGGCAAGATAGAACCGGGCGAGGCGCGGACGTTGGGGCTGGCGTTGGCGGGGTTGTCTGTTGTCATGCTGTCGCTGGCAACCAACCTGTATGCCGGGGCCTTTCTGGCCTTCACCATTTTCTTTTACGTCGTGATCTATTCGATGTGGCTGAAACGCGCCACGCCGCAAAATATCGTGATCGGTGGTGCCGCAGGTGCCTTTCCACCCGCCATCGGCTGGGTTGCCGCCACCGGGTCGCTGGCGATAGAGCCGGTTTTGATGTTTGCGCTGATTCTAATGTGGACCCCGCCGCATTTCTGGGCTTTGGCGCTGTTCATGCGCTCTGACTACGATGATGCGGGGGTGCCGATGCTGACGGTCACCCATGGTCGCCGCGCCACGCGCGTGCATATTCTGGTTTACACCGTGCTGCTGGCGATACTGTCGCTGGGCGCGGCGTTTTCCGGCATCGGCGGTGTGATCTATCTAAGTGTGGCCATTGTGATGAACGCGCTGTTCCTGCGCGGCGCTCTGCGCATCTGGCGGCGTGACGAAGACGCGTCTGAGGCAGATAACTTTGCCACTGAACGCTCTTTCTTCAAGCTGTCACTGCTGTATCTGTTCCTGCATTTTGGCGCGATTCTGGTTGAATCGCTGCTCAAACCCTATGGTCTGGGGGGCTGGGGATGAGCTTTAAACCCGCACACGAGATTCACCAGCGCCGGTTTGGCCGCAATCTGGGTGTTGCCCTGGTTCTGGCGGCGTTTATCTTTGTGGTATTTGGCCTGACTGTGGTCAAAGTCACAGGTGGCGACTTTGAACCGCCGCGCGGCGAGGTGCAGAAATAATGGCAATGACCGGCCCGCATAAAACTGCCGCACAGACGGTTGCCGTTGTCATCACAATGGGCGCGCTGGCCTGGGCCTCGGTGCCGTTTTACGACTGGTTCTGCCGGGTCACCGGCTTTGGCGGCACGCCCGGGCTGGCTGCTACCGGGGTGGATGATGTTCTGGAGCAGACCATGACCATCCGCTTTGACGCCTCAAAAACGCGCGGTATGCCGTGGGAGTTCAAACCGGTCGTGCGCGAAATGCAGCTGCATATCGGCGAGACCGGGCTGGCGTTTTATGAGGCCTACAACCCAACCGACCGGCCCATCGCCGGGTCTGCCAGTTATAACGTCACGCCCTATGCAGCGGGTGGATTTTTCAACAAGATCCAATGTTTCTGCTTTGAAGAGCAGATACTGCAACCGGGGGAGCGGGTGCAAATGCCCGTAACCTTCTTTGTCGACCCCGAAATTGTCACGGATCGGGACGCAAAATACGTGCATACGATCACGTTATCGTACACATTCTATGAAACTGATCTGCCAGAGGGCTACGCCGCCCTTAAAAATCAGGCAGACACCAAACTGAATTAGGCCGCGAGCTGAGGGACATTATCATGGCGCACGCAAAAAATCACGACTATCACATTCTCCCCCCCTCGATCTGGCCGCTTGTCGGCTCGGTCAGCGGGTTCCTGATGCTTTTCGGTTCGGTCCTGTGGATGCACGGAATTACACCCTACCTCTTCTGGGCGGGGTTGCTGGGTGTGCTCTACACCATGTTTGCCTGGTGGTCCGAGGTGGTGCACGAGGGCAATACCGGCGATCACACACCCGTGGTACGGATTGGCCTGCGCCTTGGCTTTATCCTGTTCATCATGTCCGAGGTGATGTTCTTTTTCGCCTGGTTCTGGTCGTTCTTCAAACACGCGATCTATCCGATGTCGGAATATGCCGGTACTGAATATATCGCGCCGGTCATCCACGCGGTGGACCCGTTCCATATCCCGCTGATCAACACGCTGATCCTGCTGTTATCGGGCTGTGCCGTGACCTGGGCACACCACGCCTTGGTGCATAACAATGACCGCAAGGCGCTGATTCAGGGCCTGGCCATCGGCATCGCGCTGGGCGTCGCCTTCACCGGGCTGCAGGCCTATGAATATGCTCTGTTGCTGTTGCATGATGGCTGGACCTTTGGCGGTGATCAGTTCTTTTCGAACTTCTTCATGGCCACTGGCTTTCATGGCTTTCACGTGCTGATCGGGACGATCTTTCTGATCGTCTGTCTTATCCGTGCCATCAAGGGTGATTTCACCCCGAACCAGCATGTAGGGTTCGAGGCCGCCGCCTGGTACTGGCACTTTGTGGACGTTGTCTGGTTGTTCTTGTTTTTCGCCGTCTACCTCTGGGGCACCTCCGGAATGTAAGCGCGGCAGTTCGTTTGCGGTTGAAAAACCGCAAACAAAACGTATCAAGTAAAGCGCGCAGGGTCCCTGCGCGCTTTTCCTTTTGGCTAAAGGTCTGCAACTGTCATGCGCCGCATTCTGTTTCTGTTGATCTTCGGGATCGCCGGTCTCGCCGTGCTGCTGGCGCTGGGCAGCTGGCAGGTCCGGCGTCTGGCCTGGAAACAAGGCATTCTGGCGCAGATCGAACAACGCGCTGCCGCCGACCCGGTGGCCATGCCCGCCGCGCCGGACCCGGTGGCCGACAAATACCTGCCCATCCGCACCACCGGAATGATCGAGCCGGGCGAGGTTCACGTGCTGGTGTCGCGCAAACAGGTGGGCGCGGGCTATCGCATCATCGCGCCGTTCCTGCTGCCAGACGGGCGGCGCATTCTGCTGGATCGCGGTTTTGTTGTGACAGACCAAAAGCAAACACCCCGCGCCCTGGGCGCGGTTGACGTCACCGGCAACCTGCACTGGCCGCAGGAAATCGACAGCTATACGCCCGACCCGGACACCGCAGGTAATATCTGGTTTGCCCGCGACGTGCCGGTGATGGCCGCCGCACTGACCACAGAGCCGATTTTGCTGGTGGCACGGTCGTCAACCGACGCGGGCGTGACGCCAATGGCCATAGACATGGGCGGCATTCCAAACGACCACTTGCAATACGCAATCACATGGTTCTCGCTGGCGCTGATCTGGGCCGCGATGACCATCTTTTTCCTGTGGCGCACCCGCGCCAACGCTGAAAGCTGAACGATATGAAATATGTCTCGACCCGTGGCAACGCCCCAGAGCTGAATTTCGAAGAGGCGATGTTAACTGGCCTTGCCCGCGACGGTGGCCTTTATGTGCCCGCCACGATCCCACAGATGGGCCAGGGCGACATCGCCGCGCTTGCCGGGCTTAGCTACGAAGAAACCGCCTTTCGGGTGATGCGGCCCTTTGTTGGCGACACTTTCACCGACGGTGACTTCCAAGACATCATTGCCCGCGCCTATGCCGGGTTTGACCACGCCGCGCGCGCGCCGCTGGTGCAACTGGCGTCCGGGCATTTCCTGCTGGAACTGTTTCACGGGCCGACCCTGGCGTTCAAGGATTTCGCCATGCAGCTGATCGGCCAGCTGTTTCAGTCGGCGCTGGCCCGGCGCGGCGACCGGGTCACAATTGTTGGCGCCACATCCGGCGACACCGGATCAGCGGCGATTGAGGCGTTTCGCGGCCTGTCCAATGTCGATGTGTTTATCCTTTACCCGCATGGCCGGGTCAGCGAAGTGCAGCGCCGCCAGATGACCACACCAACGGAATCCAACGTGCACGCGCTGGCGGTGGATGGCGATTTTGACGATTGTCAGGCGGCGCTCAAGGATATGTTCAACGATTTCGATTTCCGCGATGGCGTCAAGCTGGCCGGGGTCAACAGCATCAACTGGGCGCGGGTGCTGGCGCAGGTGGTGTATTATTTCTCATCCGCTGTCAGCCTGGGCGCACCGCACCGCAAGGTCAGCTTTACCGTGCCCACCGGCAATTTCGGCGATATCTTTGCCGGCTATATCGCCAAGCGCATGGGCCTGCCGGTTGACCGGCTGGTGGCGGCCACCAATCAGAACGACATTCTGCATCGCTGCCTGTCCGGGCAGGGCTATCACAAAGGGCCGATGCACCCGTCAATCAGCCCGTCGATGGATATTCAGGTCAGCTCCAACTTTGAACGTGCCTTGTTTGACGCCTATGACCGCGACGGCGCGGCTGTGGCACAATTGATGGGTGAACTCAAACAGGGTGGCTTTGATGTCAGCCAGGGCGCGTTGCAGGTATTGCAGGAAAACTTTTCATCGGGCTGCGCGTCCGAACAGGAAACCCTCGCCACGATCCGCACCACCCTGAAAACAAGTACCGAACTGATCTGCCCGCACACGGCGGTTGGCGTGAAAGTCGCCGAAGAGACCCGCAGGGGCGATAAGGCTCCGATGATCACCCTGGCCACCGCGCACCCTGCAAAATTCCCTGCTGCCGTGGAACAGGCCAGCGGCATACATCCCCCCCTTCCCCCGCGCATGTCTGATCTGTATGACAGGCCGGAACGCGTGACCCGGATCGCCAACGACCTGGCCACTATCGAAGATCATATCAGGGGGCATATCGCCACGTGACCGTACAACAAGACCAACTGGCCAACGGCTTTCGCATTGTTAGCGAACACATGCCGGGCCTGCAATCCGCCGCCATCGGTATCTGGGTATCCGCCGGTGGGCGGCATGAACGGATCGAACAGAACGGGATTGCGCATTTTCTTGAACATATGGCGTTCAAGGGCACCAAAACCCGCAGCGCTCTGCAGATCGCCGAAGCAATCGAGGACGTGGGCGGCTATATCAACGCCTACACCAGCCGCGAGGTTACGGCCTATTATGCGCGGGTGTTGCAGACCGACGTGCCGCTGGCGATGGATGTGATTGGCGATATCGTTCTGAACCCGGTGTTTGACCCGGCCGAGATTGAGGTCGAGCGCGGGGTGATTCTGCAAGAGATCGGTCAGGCGCATGACACGCCGGATGACGTGATATTTGACTGGCTGCAGCAAGAAAGCTATCGCAACCAACCCCTGGGCCGGACCATTCTGGGGCCCAGCCAACGGGTCAGCAACTTTGGGCGCGACGATCTGTCGGGGTTTGTGAAAGAGCATTACCAGCCGGGCCAGATGATCCTGTCGGCAGCGGGTGCTGTTGATCATGACGCCCTGGTCAAACTGGCCGAACAGATGTTTGGCCATCTGCAACCCGGTCAGGTGATTGCCCCTAGTCCGGCGCAGTTCACCGGCGGCGAAATTCGGAAAGTCAAAGAGCTGGAGCAGGCCCATTTTGCGCTGGCCCTGGAAAGCCCCGGCTATCGCGACGATGCGATTTATACCGCGCAGATCTACTCCAGCGCTCTGGGCGGGGGCATGTCATCGCGCTTGTTCCAGGAGGTCCGGGAATCGCGGGGCCTGTGTTATACCATTTTTGCCCAGACCGGCGCCTATGCCGATACTGGCACCATGACGATCTATGCTGGCACAAGTGCCGGGCAGATCGGTGAATTGGCCGGTATCACCATGGACGAGATGAAGCGCGCTGCGACCGATATGTCGCCCGAAGAGGTGGCCCGTGCCCGCGCGCAGATGAAAGCCGGGATGCTGATGGGGCTGGAAAGCCCGTCCAGCCGCGCCGAACGGCTGGCCCGGCTGGTGCAGATCTGGGACAAGGTGCCATCATTGGAAGACATCGTGGCGCGTATTGATGCGGTGACCTGCGAAGGCGTGCGCGCCTTTGCCGAGCAGATCGCCGAAACTGCCCCGGCAGCACTGGCGCTGTATGGCCCGATTGAGGCAGCCCCGACGCTGGCTGAACTACAGGACAGGCGCGCCGCCTGATGATGCGCTGATGTTACTGGCCCGCCGCAAGTTACGGATCGAGACCGAGCGCCTGACACTGCGCCCGCCAACGCATTCCGACTTTCGCGAATGGGCCGCATTGCGCACCCAAAGCCAGGCGTTCCTGATCCCGTGGGAACCGGCCTGGGCCGTCGACCATCTGACGCGCAAGGCGTTTACCAACCGGGTTTACTGGGCGCAGCGGTCCGTCGCCAACGGCTCGGCGGTGCCGCTGTTTCTGTTCCGGCGGGTCGATCAAGTTTTGGTGGGGGCGATCACGCTGGACAATATTCGCCGGGGCCCGGCCCAGGCGGGCACGCTGGGATACTGGACGGGCGAGGGGTTTGCCCGGCAGGGTTATATGCGCGAGGCGATTGGTGCTGTGGTGCACCACGCCTTTACCCAGCTGGATCTCAGCCGCCTTGAGGCCGCCTGTCTGCCGGAAAACGCCGCCTCGCGCGGGTTGCTGGAAAATTCCGGGTTTAAATACGAAGGCGTTGCGCAGTCTTATTTGCAGATTGATGGGCGCTGGCGGACGCATGTGCTGTATTCGTCGTTGCGCAGTGATCGTCGGGGGCGGACAGATGCGGGTTAGGTCTGGCGTGCTCATCCGCCCTAGCGGGCGTTTTCGCGGGGGGGCGTCTTGGGCAAGGTAGGATTATGACATTGGCCCCCGCCGACGAGCGTTTTGCTGTGCAGTTGCGCGAAGCCTTGCCAGACGAGGTTTTGCGCCCGGTAGAGCCGCGCTATCTGGAAGAACCACGCGGTCGCTATGCCGGGCAGGCCGGGGTGCTGGCGCTGCCGCGCAGCACGGACGAGGTGGCCGCCCTTGTCAGGGCGGCGGCTGTGGCGCGGGTGCCGGTGGTGCCCTTCGGGGGCGGCACCGGGCTGGTGGGCGGGCAGGTGATGGTGGACGGCCCCGCCCCGCTGATTATCTCGCTGGAGCGCATGTCGGTGATACGCGGGGTTTACCCGGTGGAAAACGTGCTGGTGGCCGAGGCCGGGGCGATACTGGCCGATATTCAGGCGGCGGCGCGCGATGCGAGCCGGTTATTCCCGTTATCGCTGGCCTCTGAAGGGTCAGCGCGGATTGGCGGCAACCTGTCGACCAATGCGGGCGGGGTGAATGTGCTGCGTTACGGCAATACCCGTGATTTGTGTTTGGGGCTTGAGGCAGTTTTGCCGGATGGGCGGGTCTGGAATGGGCTGACCCGGCTGCGCAAGGACAACACCGGCTATGATCTGAAGAACCTGCTGATCGGGGCCGAGGGTACGCTGGGTATCATCACCGCAGCCGCGCTGAAACTGTCGCCAATCCCGGCAGGGCTGGGAACGGCGATGTTTGTCGTGCCCTCGCCCAAGGCGGCGCTGGATCTGCTGTCGCTGGGCCGCGATATGCTGGGCGAGACAGTCAGTGCGTTTGAATTGATCGACGGGCAGGGGCTGGGGTTTCTGGCGGAGGAACTGCCCGAAATTCGCCAACCCTTTGACATTCCACCCAAGTGGAGCGTGTTGATTGAGGTTGGGATGGCTGCTGGTCAGAACCCGCAGGAAGCGCTGGCGCAGTTGTTTGAGGCCGCAGTCGGGCAGGGGCTGGCCAGTGACGGGCTGATCGCGCAATCAGAGGCGCAACGGAGCGATTTCTGGTCGGTACGCGAGCATCTCCCCGAAGCAAACCGGCGCATCGGCGCGGTGTCCAGCCATGATGTATCGGTGCCGCTTGGGACAATTCCAGAGTTCATTCAGCGCGGGCAGGGCCTTGTGGCCGGGTTCGGGGCGTTTCGGATCAACTGTTTTGGCCATCTTGGTGACGGCAATCTGCATTACAACGTCTTTCCGTTGCGAGGGCAGTCGAGCGGTGATTATACGCAGCAATCCAGGCCGATTCAGCGGGCGGTGTATGATTTGGTGCATGAACTGGGCGGATCCTTTAGTGCCGAACACGGGATTGGCCGGATGAAGGTGGCTGAGCTGGAGCGGTATGGCGACCCGGTGCGGTTGGACGCAATGCGCGCGATCAAGGCGGCGCTTGACCCGGCGGGTATCATGAACCCGGGCGCGGTGCTGCGCGGTTAGCACGGCCCTCTTGCCGTCAGTCGGGTTGATGGCGTGGATCACAAAAACTGACGCGACACGGGACTGGCTGTTGCCCAAAGTGCCAAGTGTCTGCAGGTTCTACACATTTAGCTGGGCGCGACCCCAGCCTGCCCCCCCCACAAAGAAAGCGCGCCTGTGTTCAGGGGCAATGGCCGACCATTGGTGTTTGCATCGTGGCGACATTACCTGGCCTCGCTGGGCAACATGATGTCGAAAATCCTGCAACGTCAGGGCGTGCCTGTAACTGGAT
>Ga0209121_10002410_pt1 | contig 19036 bp, 21 predicted proteins | sample Cruoilmetagenom3_FD_187292 | JGI IMG/M metagenome (GOLD analysis project Ga0209121, IMG submission 187292) | Oil polluted marine microbial communities from Coal Oil Point, Santa Barbara, California, USA - Sample 3 (SPAdes) (version 2) | ecosystem: Environmental > Aquatic > Marine > Oil seeps ...
AATTGGTGCTATTACCAAGAAGACCTCAGAGCCCCAAGCCTCTCGCTACACCAAACCAGGGCCAAACCACCCGTGGTGTAGGCCTTCCAAAGTGCATATAGATAGGGGGTGACAAAATCGCAAAACAATTATGGTGACATATTCGCTTGACAGCAACACTCTAATAGCGTATTTCTATGGCTAAGATTGATCAGGTGCTTGACTTTAGCATGCGATATGGCCCACTTTGACAAGCTAGGCGGCGGTTACTGGCTTTCTGGCCGAGAAGGTCATTTCATCACCGGACACGCCGACGATTACGGTGTCCCCCTCCCTGAATTCGCCGGATAACACCTTCATGGCCAGAGGGTCCAGGATCAACTTTTGCAGGTTGCGCTTTAAAGGACGGGCACCATATATGGGGTCGTAGCTGGCATGCGCCAAGTATTCTTTAGCAGCATCATCTAACTCAATATCTATATGCCTTTCAGTCAGGCGGCCCTTAAGCTCTCGGAGCTGAAGCCCTACAATGCCCTGTATATGCTCTGGAGAAAGCTTTTGAAAGATGATTACTTCATCTACCCGATTCAGAAATTCCGGACGAAACTGGGCTCTTAAGGCATCCATCACCCTTCTTCTTATCTCCTCCTGGTCCAGACCTGGCTCAGCTATCCACTGGCTTCCCAGGTTGGAGGTCATAATGATTACGGTGTTTTTGAAGTCCACGGTACGCCCATGACCATCGGTGAGGCGCCCATCGTCCAGCATCTGTAAAAGCACGTTGAATACATCCGGGTGGGCCTTTTCGATTTCATCCAGCAATATAACGGTGTAGGGCGAGCGGCGCACTGCCTCCGTGAGCTGCCCCCCTTCTTCATAACCAATGTAGCCAGGGGGAGCCCCGATGAGCCGGGCTACGGTATGTTTTTCCATATATTCTGACATATCCAGGCGCACCATGGCTCTCTCATCATCAAACAGAAACTCAGAAAGAGCACGGGTAAGTTCGGTTTTCCCTACTCCGGTAGGCCCCAGGAAAATAAAGCTAGCTAAGGGACGGTTGGGGTCTTGAAGCCCGGCCCGCGCTCTGCGGATAGCATTGGAGACCGCCGCTACTGCCGCCTCCTGGTTTACTATTCTCTGGTGCAGCCGATCTTCCATGCTCACCAGCTTTTGCACCTCTCCTTCCATCAGGCGGCTTAGTGGTACGCCTGTCCAATGACTAACTACCTCGGCGATGTCCTCTTCGTCCACCTCTTCCTTTAACATCTTTTGCTTTTTAGTGGCAGCATCTCCCTCCATATTCTTAAGCTCTTTCTGAAGCTCAATCAAGGTTCCGTATTTGAGTTCGGCCGCTCTCTCATAATCGCCAGAACGCTCTGCCCTCTCCATCTCCTTGTGAGCAGCCTCTAACTGCTCCTTGAGCTGGTGCATCTTCTGGATGCTCCCCTTTTCTTTTTGCCACTGCTCCTTAAGTTCACCTTCCTTTTCCTTGAGGCCTGAAAGCTCCTTTTCCAGGTTCTCAAATCTCTCCTTAGAGGCATCGTCCTCTTCCTTTTTCAATGCCTCACGCTCTATGGTGAGTTGCATGATGCGACGGTAAAGGTCATCTAACTCTCCTGGCATGCTGTCAATTTCAATGCGGAGCTTCGAAGCGGCCTCATCCACCAGGTCGATGGCTTTATCGGGCAGAAAGCGGTCGCTTATATAACGATGAGAAAGCAAAGCTGCCGATACCAGGGCAGAATCCTTGATACGGACACCGTGATGTAGCTCATATCTTTCCTTAAGTCCGCGAAGGATACTTATGGTGTCCTCCACTGTAGGCTCATCAATGAGCACCATCTGAAAGCGTCTCTCCAGGGCGGCATCCTTCTCAATATGTTTTCGATATTCATCCAGGGTGGTGGCTCCGATACAGTGAAGTTCACCCCGCGCCAGCATGGGCTTAAGCAGATTGGAGGCATCCATAGCTCCTTCCGCCGCTCCTGCCCCCACCACGGTGTGCAGCTCGTCGATGAACAAGATGATCTTCCCGTGAGACTCCTGTATCTCCCTGAGGACTGCTTTAAGCCTCTCCTCAAACTCACCGCGATACTTGGTGCCCGCCACCAGCGCCCCCATATCCAGAGCTACGATCTGCCTATTTTTCAACCCCTCGGGCACATCTCCCCTGCTCACACGCTGGGCCAATCCCTCCACCACGGCGGTCTTACCCACTCCTGCTTCACCCACCAGAACAGGATTGTTCTTGGTACGTCGGGAGAGAATTTGCATCAGCCGTCTTATCTCCTCATCCCTGCCTATCACCGGGTCCAGCTTTCCCTCATGAGCAAGCTGGGTAAGGTCTCGTCCGTACTTCTCCAGGACTTGATACTTGCTTTCGGGGTGGGGGTCAGTTACCCTTTGCCCTCCCCGTATGGAAGTTAACACTTGATAGATGCGATCCTTGGTTATACCATAGCCGGCAAGTAGTCGCGCCGCCTTTGAAGAAGAATCATCAGCAATGGCGATAAATATATGCTCCGTGCTTACATATTCGTCCTTGAACCTTTCTGCCTCGAGATAAGCACTATCCAGGATTTCATTCAGGTGGTGTGAGATATAAAGCTGAGTGGGGCCGTAAGATTCGGGCTCCTGCCTTAAAATCTCCTCTACCTTATTCTTAAGATGAGCGGAGCTCACCCCCAGCTTACCCAGAATCTGGGGTACCACCCCTTCTTCCTGACCCAGGAGGGCCAAAAGTAAGTGCTCCACATCGATCTGGCTGTGATGGTTATCCTGAGCTGTCCTCTGCGCCTCAAGAAGAGCCCCCTGGGCTCTTTCGGTGAACTTATTCAAATCCATGTTTTACACTTCGCGGAAATCACCCTCCACTGTCCCTCCGCCATCGCCACCGCCACCCTCACCGGGCCCGGGCTGACCTCCGGTCTGACCATACACTGCCTGACCTATCTTTTGCATGGAAGCAGAAAGTTCCTCCATCGATTTCTTCATTTGATTCAGGTCAGTTCCGCTTAAGGCTTGCCGAACCTGGGTTATCTTTCCCTCAATCTCCGACTTAAGCTCAGAAGGTACCTTATCCGCGTTTTCTCGCAATAGTTTTTCTGCGCTATAGGCCATACTATCGGCAGTGTTGCGGGTTTCTATCTCCTCCCGCTTACGGCGATCCTCTTCGGCGTGCATCTCAGCTTCCTTGACCATTTGAGCAACCTGTTCTTTAGATAGACCGGAGCTGGCCGTAATGGTGATCTTTTGCTCCTTCCCTGTTCCTTTATCTTTGGCCGATACGGAAAGGATGCCGTTGGCATCAATATCAAAGGTAACTTCGATCTGAGGCACTCCTCGGGGGGCAGGGAGGATACCATCCAGCATAAACCGCCCGATGGTTTTATTCTCCGCTGCCATGGGCCTTTCACCCTGAAGTACATGTATCTCCACACTGGGCTGGCTATCCGCAGCAGTGGTGAATATCTGGCTCTTAGCGGTTGGTATGGTGGTATTCCGGGTGATGAGCGAGGTCATGACTCCCCCCAGCGTCTCAATGCCCAGAGTCAACGGGGTTACATCCAGGAGCAACACATCCTTGACCTCTCCCTTAAGCACCCCTGCCTGGATGGCAGCGCCTATCGCCACCACTTCATCAGGGTTCACTCCTTTATGAGGTTCCTTACTGAACATTCCCTTTACCTTGTCCACCACTGCCGGCATGCGGGTCTGTCCACCCACCAAGATCACCTCATTAATATCCGAGGGTCTAAGCTCCGCATCGGCTAAAGCTTTCTGGCAGGGTTCCCCCGTCTTATCGATAAGGTCGGATACCAATTGCTCCAGCTTAGACCGGGTAAGGGTAAGGGCCAGATGCTTGGGCCCGGTAGCATCGGCAGTTATGAAGGGAAGGTTTATCTCTGTTTGCATCACCTGGGAGAGTTCACATTTGGCCTTCTCTGCAGCGTCCTTGATCCGCTGCAAAGCCATGCGGTCCTGTTTTAAGTTGATACCCTGCTCTTTCTTAAATTCATCCACTATCCAGTCAATTACCCGCTGGTCAAAGTCATCTCCTCCCAGGTGAGTATTACCATTGGTAGACTTCACCTCAAACACTCCCTCACCAAGCTGGAGTATAGATATATCAAACGTTCCTCCCCCCAAATCATAGACCGCAATGGTTTGCTCCCCTTTCTTATCCATCCCATAGGCCAGGGAGGCAGCAGTGGGCTCATTTATGATGCGTAATACTTCAAGGCCAGCGATCTTCCCCGCATCCTTGGTTGCCTGACGCTGGCTATCGTTGAAGTAGGCCGGCACAGTGACCACTGCCTGAGTGATTTTTTCTCCCAACTTAGCTTCTGCATCCTGTTTCAGCTTTTGTAATATCACCGCGGAGATCTCCGGGGGGGAGTAGGCCTTGTCTCCCATTTGAACATGGGCATCCCCGTTGGAAGCCTTTACAATCTTATAGGATAGAAGTTTGGTGTCCCCTTGCACCTCGGAGTCATCATACTTGCGGCCCATAAGACGCTTGATAGAATAGATGGTATTCTCAGGGTTAGTTATAGCCTGACGTCTGGCCATCTGCCCTACATATCTTTCCCCGGTCTTAGGGTTAACTGCCACCGTGGAGGGGGTTGTCCTCCCTCCCTCGCTATTCTCCAGGACATCGGGCTCTCCTGCCTCCATGATCGCCGTACAGGAGTTGGTGGTTCCTAAGTCAATTCCCAGCACCTTGGCCATTTCTAATCCTCCTTATCTTCATCTGCTTTTCTTTTAGTTACCACTACACGCGCCGGGCGAAGCAGTTTACCATATAGCTTATAGCCCTCTTGAAGTACATGGACAATCTTCCCTTCCTCTTCACCGTCCTCGGTCATAACCGCCTCATGCTCCCAGGGATCAAAGTCTTCTCCCTCCGCCTCAACGCGACATACTCCTTCCTGGCGCAAGATTTCCCCAAGCTTATGCTCGATGAGAGCTATACCTTGCACCCAGTCAGAATTTGCTATTTCGGAAGGTATTGCCGCCACAGCATGCTTCAGGTCATCGATGATGGGAAGAAGATTTTGTATCAGGCAGGCATTGGCCATCTTGGCCTGCTCCGAGCGTTCATCATCCACCCGCTTTTTATAATTGCTGAAATCAGCCTGTACTCTCTGGAGTAGATCTTTGTATTCCTCTGCCTCTTTCTCTAAGTAGCCTATCCTTTCTTCCAAAGATACTTCAGGAGATAAGGTTTCATCCGCGCCTTCAGTCATTTCTTGCTCAAAATTTTGGTTGTTTTCCACCTTTCAATATCTATTATACGAACCGTCAGTCTTTATGGTCAACGCTACGACTAAACTGGGGGAGGCAGATAAGTTATGGTTTCATTCTTGAATTCCTTCACCGTGGGCAGCACAACATACTCCTGAGTGTCTGTTTCCCAGGATAGCTTTTGCACGATTTTATCCAGGTCATTGTTTTCCTTACCATGGATCACCGTAAACAGGTTATAAGGCCATTGTGGTCTGGTTTCTCGCTCACAGCAATGACTTACCTCGGGGAAGGAGGCCATTTTACCGCCTACTATCTCTATCCTGGCGGAGGGAACAAGCCAGGAGACCATGGCATTCAGGGCAAACCCTACGTTGTGATGCCTGATTAAAGCTCCAAAACGCCGCATAATGCCCCTTTCCTTAAGAGAACAGCATTGCTTGAGAAATTCATCTTCGCTCATGTTCAAGCTGGCCGCCATTGCCTCAAATGGCCTCATGGTAAGCGGAAGGTCCGGTTGTAGTTTGCTGATTACAGCCCAATCTTGAGGTGATGCATGTGGAGGAGTTAGCGGAGGGATATAACAATATGCCTCGTTATCCGGCGAGCAACCCTTTGAGGGCTGTCCTATCAGATCAAAGTAGACTCTTACCTTGAAAATTCTTAAGGTCGGTAGATTCAGGATATCTTCAGCTTTGACTAGCTCGGCTAATCTTGGTAGTTCCTGTTGTAGACCAGCATTATTGGGAAGGATGAGGGTAAACCAGAGGTTAAAGCGATGGTCTCGAGCATAATTATGGCTGACTCCGGGATGCTGGTTAATAAGTCTTGCCGCTTGCTCCAGCCGACTCTCGCTCAGTCTCATTCCTATCAGGGTACTATGATAGCCCAGGCTTCTAGAATTAAACACAGGCCCTATGCTCTTTACTACTTTGTTCTCCTTCAGTCTGGCTATTCGGTGGATCACCTCTCTCTCGCTCACGCCCACGACGGTGGCCAGGGCACGGAATGGCTCTCTGACTAAAGGAAAATCTATCTGCAGAAGGTTAAGCAGCGCCCTATCAAGGCTATCGATATTCACACCAGTCATATAAATCTGCCAAAATCATAGTTTGGATGTCTGATGCTGGGCGATGGGTTCATAGACACAGCATGGATCCGAGGCCAGATAATCACCACTTGCCTCATAGGCTCGGGCACGGCAGCCACCGCATATTCTCTTATACTCACAAACGCCGCACTTTCCCTTGATGCGGGACAGATTTCTAAGGTCTCTGAATAGTGGGGAGTCAGTCCAGATTTGGCCGAAGCTTTTTTCCCTTACGTTGCCCGCCTCCACGTTCAGATATCCGCATCCCTGCACTTTCCCCCGGTGGGAGATAAAACAAAAGCCTACTCCGGCCAGGCATCCCCGGGTGAGAGAGTCCATCCTGGGCTTGCCCGCCGGTGATACTTCTGATGTAGTACCCTTATTTCTTTGCTGAGCAATGCGAAAATAATGGGGGGCATCAGTGGGCTTAAAGAATATCTTATCTCCCAGCTCTGCTTGCTCGTCGTAAATCCAGTTAAGAATCCCCTCGCATTCCTCCGGTGTAAGCTGGGAAGAGGCTAGGTCTTTACCCCGCCCGGTAGGCACCAGCAGGAAGGGGTGGAAAGCCACTGCCCCTACTTTCAGCGCCAGGTTGAGAAGCTCCTTAAGGTAGGGAGCGTTTAGCTTGGTAATGGTGGCGTTGATTTGAACCTGGATACCAATCTCACGAGCCTCCTTTATGCCTGCTAAGGCAGCCTCAAACGCGCCGGCTTTGCCTCGAAAATCATCCTGAAGGTCGGGAAAGGGGAAATCCAGGCTTACCCCTACTCGGGATATTCCTGCCCTTTTCAAGCTGAAGGCTACATCCTGAGTGATAAGTGTCCCATTGGTGCCCAGCACCACCCGAAGCCCCTTTTCGGTAGCATACCGGGCTACCTCAAATATATCGTGCCGCAGAAGCGGCTCCCCACCGGTGAGGATGAGGATGGATTTACCTACCTCCAGAATATCATCGACCAGGTGAAGGCATTCCCTGGTGGATAGTTCATCCGTATAGACCTTAGATTCTGCCCCCGCCCGGCAGTGGGCACAAAAGAGATTGCAGCGTCTGGTTATCTCCCAGGCCAAAAGCTCAAGCCGGGGGTTAAGATAATCTTCAGCTTGAGCCAATCTCCTCCTCAGTCAGATAACAGGCAGGGTCGTGAGCCCACATATCATTGAACATTGCCTCAGCTCGAGACCTGAGATTGCCGTTGCACAGGTCGACATATTTACATCCAGCGCAACGCTCCTTAAGAAATTTTTTCCGGTCTCTAAGCTTTTGCATCAGCGGGTCAGAGGGGTTCATCCAGATATGGCCAAATTCTGCTCCTCGCACATTACCCAAAGAATGAGTCCTCCAAAACTGGTCTGGGTACACATTTCCCTGCTCATCTACTGCCCCTATATGAATGCCCGAGCTATTGCCACCGTTCATCTGGAGCAGGGAGAAGACCTTATCTGCCCTCTCAGGACACTCACGCTTCAGCTTGAGATAGATATAAACACCATCGGCGTGGTTTCCTACGGTGAGGATTTCCTTTTCTATTCCCCGCCGATATAGGTCCAGGGTGCGCTCACATATAAGGTCAACCGCAGACCTGGTCTCAGAGTGGCTGAGGTCATTTTGGGCCAGGCTTTTTCCTCGGCCAGAATAGGCCAGATGATAAAAACAAACCCGATCTACATTTTCTTTTTCTGCAAGGTCGAAGATGGCGGGAATTTCCGGGTAGTTGAAGCTAGTGATGGTGAATCTGAGGGACACCCTCTGTCCCAGCGCAACGCAGTTACGGATGCCCTGCAGAGCTTCCCGATAGGCATACTTCTTTCCCCGGAGCATATCGTTGGTTTCCTCAGCACCATCCAGGCTAATGCCCACTTCTCTGAAGCCAATGGCTCGTATATTGCTGGCCACCTCCTGGGTGATAAGGGTACCGTTAGTGGAAATAACTACTCCTACTCCACACTTTTTGGCAAAGGTGGCTAGTTCCAGGACATCCTTCCGGAGCAAGGGTTCGCCGCCAGAGAATAAAAGAACGGGTACACCAAAGTGAGCCAGCCCCTGGATGAAGTTCTTTCCATCCTCAGTATCCATCTCTGGAGATGCAGGCTGAATATTGGCATCAGCATAGCAATGGAGACAATGCAGATTGCATTGCCGGGTGCAGTTCCATACCACAACCGGCCGGCTATTTTGAGGAGAGGTACGGTAGCGTAGGGAATCACCCGGGCCCACCGCATCACAAAGCAATCGGGAAATTGATACCATCCAGCGTCATCTCCTTTATCTAGGGAAGAATCTTCCCCCGGGCTAATCGGGGTGAGAGGATTTGAACCTCCGACCTCAGCGTCCCGAACGCTGCGCGCTAGCCCCTGCGCTACACCCCGTCAAAGCCAGAGGGCATATGGTTCATAGAGATTATATGGTTTTCAGGTACCCAGGACAAGGCTTACAGGCGCACCCTTTTCAGTGAGACCAGGCTTATACCAAACAGCACAACAGTGAAGGCAAGGAGCACCAGTATCTCCCAGACTATCTCCTGGTAAGCTACCTGCCCGATTATCCCTGCCCTCAGAATATCCACAGTATAGGTCATGGGGTTCAGGTAGGCTACGGTCTTAAACCATGCTGGGATGGTCTCTGCTTCTAAAGAATAAAAGGCAGATGAACAGAGCATGAGAGGAAGAAGAATGACGGTGGTGATGGCAATGAGAAGGTTAGAGGATTTTATCATCATCATGAACGGTACGAACATAAAGCAAAAGCAGATGCTGCCCAGAGTGATAGAGAGGAGGATAAGCGGAATGTTAGCGGCGAAGAATTCCCACTCCAGGATGGGAAGACCAATGACCAACACCAGGAAGGCCTGGAAGAGGGAGAGAGTTATAGTAGATAGCACCTTGACCAGGATGTAGACTGACCTTGAGACCGGCCAGGATAGGATTTCTTCTAGCATTCCCCAATCCCTCTCATTACGGAAGGTCCAATCAATGCTCTGAGCGACGTATATAGTCCCCATGGCGATCACTCCTGGAGCAAGAAAGAGGACATAGTCCACGCTCGCATCACCCCAGCATATTTCCTCCCCTATCATGCCCCTCATACCCAACCCGAATAGAAACAGGTAGAACAGGGAGGTGATAACTGGAATGAGGCTTACCCACCATATTTTGAAGGTAATGTGAAGCTCTCGATAGTACATACCGGATAATCCTTGCATCATTCCCTTATCATTCTCCCGGTTAGTTTGATGAAAACATCCTCCAGGGTGGGCTTCCTCACCGACACAGTCCTGATCTTCCCACCCTTCCCAATGATGTACTGGCTTATCTCGATTAGACTCCTATCTGCACTTTCGACCTGGATGCTTAAGTTTGCGTCTCCGCTTACTCCCTTCACATAAGAAAGCTCAGAGATCCCCGGTTTCAGAGAGCTTAAGTCCCCTTCCACATCCATCTCGATGATATCCCCACCTCCGATGCCAGACTTAAGTACCTCAACCGTATCCAGAGCAACAATCCTTCCCTGGTCGGTTATTGCCACCCTATCGCACAGATATTCTGCCTCGTCCATGTAATTGGTAGAAAGGATCACCGTCTGCCCCTTCCCCGAGGAATCCTGGATGAAGTCCCAGGTCTTCCTCCTGGATTGGGGGTCCAGCCCCAGGGTGGGCTCATCCAGAAACAGAACCTCAGGGTGGTGCATGAACGCTCTAACCACCTGAACCCTCTTTTGCAATCCTCCAGATAGATGCTCTATGGCCTCTTTCCTCTTGTCCTCCAGTCCAAATTCCCCCAAAAGCTGATCGATCCTATCCTTCCTCTCCCTTTTGGAAAGGCCATAGACTTTTCCATAGGTATCCAGGTTATCATATACCGAAGAAAACCAATCTAAGGCCAGCTTTTGCAGGACTACGCCTATCCTCTCCCTTACTCTTCCGGGCTGTTTTACGATATCGAACCCCAAAACTTTCGCTTCACCCTCAGTGGGGGGTATCACGGTGGTTAGCATTCTTATGGTAGTGGTCTTCCCCGCCCCATTAGGGCCGAGAAACCCGAATACTCCACCTCTCTCCACCTCGAAGCTTATGCAATCCACTGCGGTCAACTCGCCAAACTTCTTCGTCAGACTGATACACTCTATAGCTAACAACTTCCCGGTTTACCTTTTCAAGCTTCATTTTATAGTATCTTTTATAAATCTTCACCACAAACCATGGTATAATCTGAACACTCATTTTAAGTTAAGGAGGAATGAATGATGGATCAGCCCAAAGGTAAAGCTCCAGAGATACCCGATATATTGCCCCCGGAGATTAAGGGAATGATGACGATGGCAATGCCTTTACTAGTACCAGGCATCTCTGCCCTTATCCACAAGATAGTGGATAGATTTGGTGATGAGGGATGGAAGGCGTTGGGGGAAGGCTGCTATGAGCTAGGGAAGCAAAGCGGCCCTATGATGCAGATGATGTTCAACATTGATCCTCAGAATGCCAGCAGTATAGCTAAGCTTGTAGAGTTTATGGATAATCTGGCTGGTGTGGAGGGAGAGTGGCTGGAGCTCTCCCCGGAGAAGGCAGTAAAGCATGATCTATCCTGCCCTGTAGCTGACGGCTTGAGGGAGAACGGAATTTCTCAATTTTGTAGTCTCCTCATGCCCAGCGCGTTTCAGGGAGTTCTTGATACCATAGGCAGTAAGCCAAAGAAGATGTGCCTTGGCCCTAAGCTTCTGTGCCAGGGTGATGAGTATTGTGAGATTACCATTGAGATGTAACAGCCTCTTGCCTCCAACTATAAAGAAGTCCTTAATCTAACCACAATATCTTTGAGATGTTCAGTGAAGGTACGTCATGTGGGCGTAATGGTGCTGGCCTCGTACCCGTACAGGAATAGCCCTTATTGTTTAGCAGATTTGGGAGAATCATAAAGAATGTTTGAAATAGAGAAATGCTGTCCTCAAAGCAAGGCCAGGGCAGGAAGAATTCTTACCCCTCACGGTGAGGTTCCCACCCCTGTCTTTCTTCCCGTAGGCAGTAAAGGACCGGTGAAGACGCTCACCCCCGAGGAGGTGAGGGAAATTGGTCTGAGTATGGTGTTGGCGAATGCTTACTGGCTTTATCTCCAACCAGGGATGGAGGTCATTCAAAATATGGGGGGCATACACCGATTTACCTCCTGGGAGGGGCCCATCCTGACTGACAGTGGTGGCTATCAGATCTTCAGCCTTTCTCGTCTCTCCCGGGTAAATGACGAGGGGGTAGTGTTCAGATCCCCCATCGATGGGAGCAAGCATCTTTTCACTCCCGAATTCTCAGTCGAGTTCCAGGAAGAGTTGGGGGCCGACATCATTGTGGCCCTAGACGAATGCCCGGCAAGCTTTGCTCCCGATGAGGTGAGAAGAGCGGTGGATAGGACAAGCCAGTGGGCCAAGAGATGCTGTGAGATTCATAAGAGAGGAGAAATATACGGCATTATGCAGGGTGGCCTTTCCCTGGAGCTCAGGGAGATGTCTGCCCTTAAGCTCCGGGAGCTTCCCTTCGATGGCTACGCCATAGGGGGGCTGTGCTTGGGGGAGACCAGGGAGGAGATGCTTTCCGTAGTGGAGAGGGCGGCAAATTTCCTCCCCTCAGAAAGACCCCGCCATCTTATGGGGGTGGGCTCTCCGGAGGATATCGTGAAGGGAGTTTCACTGGGGATAGATATCTTCGACAGCGCCCTTCCCACCCGGGTAGCCCGTAACGGTTCCCTCTTTACCATGAAGGGAAGAAGGAACATCAAGAACTCCTGTTTTCGCTTTTGCAACCAGCCTATCGACCCAGGATGTGACTGTTATACCTGTTGCCACTTCTCTGCCGCCTTTCTCCACCATCTATTCAAGTGTCGGGAGACTTTAGGGTTAAGGCTGGCCACCATCCACAATCTTCGTTTTATCGCCCGTCTCACAGAGAAGATAAGAACTTCCATACTGGATGATAGCTTTTCTTCCTTTAAGGAGGAATTCCTCTCCTCCTACCACCCCACGGATGAAGCTATCCGGCTTTCCCAGAGGCGAAGGTGGCTTTCCCAGGCTGGAGCAAAGATGCTCAACGACTGAATAGCTTGGCCCTTAAACTTGGGTCTATCAGCATCCCATCCAGCCTATACAGGGTGATATAAAGCCCACTAAGGTAAGCATGAGCCCCAGCAAATCCTTACCGCAAACAACAAGTGAGATTGTGCTCAGTAGTTCGGCTATTAAGGCTATCATATCAAACCTCCCTGGATGCCATCCACGGCCTTCGAAATCTGTTGATAGTAGCCATCTGAGGCGCCATCAATCCAGCCATCAGTAATGACCACCTTCATTCCGCCATGCTCAATGCTTGTCCTGTACTTTTTAAGCCCATCCTCATAGTACTCCTCCCAGGTGGGGGGGTCTACACCCCAGCATCCTCTTAGCCCCATCAATGTTTCAAACCCTGAGTTACCAACTTCGTAAGGCACATTTATACAGTATTGGTAGCCCTGGGCGGAAGCTTTATCCACTGCCTCACCCACGCTCATTATCTCATCTTGAGGGTCCATTAATCCCTCCACAAACTCGGCATAAACCTGCCATACATCGAATTTGCCCTTCCAGCCCTCGACTGCATCAAGTTCGTAAATTGCCTGGCTTGCCCCATCAAAGGCCGCCCTGGCATATTGATGATAAGGCTCTTTACTCCAGTCATAAAGGAGCATGTTTAAGTTGAACATTCCATGATGGGAAAGGAACACCACCACATCTGAGCCCTGGGGAATGTCCTTAAGCTCCTCAGAAACCTTATTTGCCACACCCAGATTGAAGGGTTCTGTTCCACCTATCTGGCCGGCGATGACAATATTCACATCCAACCCCTTTTTGTTGAGATATTCCTCAATGTCTGTGACTGGATGTTCAAACTCCGAAAAGCAAACATAGGCCTCAGCAAGTATAAGGTCGGTCACTCCTTCTTCCCTCACCATCTTTTCCGCTACCTGCCGGAAGCCCGGATAGCCTGGGCGGGCAGCGCCAAATCCCCGCTCAATGAGGATGTCGTTGCCATATCTCTCCCTTAAGCTTGCTTCGGTCTCATCCATTATGCGAAGCTCTCTTTCTTCACCAGGATTGTAATTGCCCATGTATTGGTAAAAGCCATACATGCAAAGACCAACATATTCCCAGAAATCGGGCTCACCCTTCCCCGGCCCATCCTGGACAAGATAGTAGGAGAATAAAGGTCCCAGCATGGGGAATCCACCTTCTGGAATAGAGATCCAACGATAGTCTTTACCTTGATATGGATTTCCCCAGGCATCTATCAAATTGGGGTTTGGCTTGGAATTTTGAGCAAAGGGTTCGTCTTTATCCACCAGCAAAGTTCCTACATCCATCATGGGTATCATCATTCCCAAAACCAAAGGATACATGAAAGACATGTGTAGCATCCTCATCCCTGAGGACATGTAATTCAGGAGAAAATTCTTCCAGGCAACCTCAGCATTAGCGTCATACCTTCCCGGCTCACCAAAGCCCACCATCAGAATTCCCGCCTTTTTATCCGGCGTTGCCGTGGTAAAGCCAGGGGACATGCTGAACATCAGGCAAGCTACCAGCACCAAACTACCGGCTAACTTTCTCATTTAACTGACCTCCCTCCTTTTTTATCCTACTGTTGGGAATAATCAAGTCCGCTGTCTTCACCTGTCTTTCCGCCAGGTTTTGATCTTTTCCCAAGATCATATGAAGTGTTGTTCTCCCCCCGCTTCCCAGGAAGCCACCAATTATTATGATCTCAGCTCTGTTGAAACTCCTTTGCCTCTGCGTCGCTGACCATCCGGAATACCGTAGTCTTGCGATCATCATCGGCCAGCCCTTTAATCGCTTTACGACCATTTTTTAATACCACCACCTTCGGATCAACGATCTTGCACTTTTTGCGAGTTCTAACGTTATATGCAGTCAGTTCTTTCATGATTTCACTTCCTCCTTCTAATTTAGATTACTCGTCCCTCAGAGTTTAGCTATGTTTTATTAGCTAGCAATTATCGATCGAAGGGCCTCGAGTCAAACCGTATAGCAGCACTGATACCCCCCATAAACTATTACTATGCCAGAGGCAACCTCCATCAACTCTCCTCTAATCTATAGCAGCTAGCACAGAGACCATAAGACTCAGATAGATGATATTCAGCATGAAAGCCAAAATCCTCAGCAAGCCTACTTTCCTCCCGGCATAATCCTCCATCGGCAAACTCCTGAATGGTTCCACAGCGGCGGCAGACCATAAACCGATGGCAACCTTCCTTCTTACCTAAGATACACTTAACAAAGCCACCGCTAGACAAGACTCTGTGAGCCAGATTAAGGCGGCAAAAGAGATCGAGTATGCGGTAGATGGTAACATGGTTTAGATATTTACCTCGTTCTCCCAGGAGTCTTTGTACGTCATAGGGCGAAAGCGGTTTTTGCGCTTGATCCAGAACCCCAAGAACTTGCTTTCGAGGCCTGGTCACCTTATAACCCTGAGCTTGCAAAATCCGGACTGAATCCTGAATCATGAGTGACATTGTACCAAAGCGGGATGCTAAATGCAACAACGTTGCAATGGAGTCATGATTTCTTAACCATCTGGTAAGCTTGTTGCACAAAGAGATTCCCTGAAGTTGGCAGCTATAGTACCTTAGCCTCGCCGATAAGTTTATACATCAAGCTCAAAACAGTCGCTAAGTCAAGCATTAGAAAAAAACGATAAAAACAGCCAAAGAATATCCTGACCTACTCTATTAGCAGGAAAAGTTAACTAAAGCCTAAGTAAATCGTTCAATCACCAAACTTGAATTTGGCACAAGCCTTGGCCAGAGCGTCATTTAGCCTCGCCATTTGCTCAGATGTCGGCTCCACCGCTTCACCTAGTTCCAACCGAAGCACAAAGCGCAGGTTGAGCCCGACACCAGCTTTTACGACATCGGGGAGACCCTCCACCAGATCCTGAAGTTCCGAGGACTCAAGTTCAGCTTCAGCGTGCTTTCGCGACGGGGTCAGTGGAGGCAATGAAGTCGGTGGCACTTCCTCCGGCACCCGCAGGTGAACGTTTGCCGCTCTTGGCCAATCGCACGGCCATGGCCCGGAGTCAGCAGTACGTTCCAGAAGTCTACTCCGGATAGCTCCATTAATAGCTGCCCGCACGATAGCCCAAGGCAGAGGTCTCTCATGCACTACTGAGAGTGCCTGACTGATAGCGGCAGCTGTGGTAACCGACTGAGTCCATGCCACAGGCAAGTTCTGGGGCAAGAGAGCTGTAGCGGAGATTTCAGCAGGTGGCAGGTGGAGCGCTGCAGCGTCGCTCAATACACCCAGGGGGATTTCCTCGCGGAAGACGCTGGCAGGGCCGGATATGAGCCATACGGCACCGGCCTTCACCGCCTCATGAATAGCTCTCCCTCTACCACCTCCCTCGACGCTTTCGGCGCTGGGAAAGTCTCTTCATAGCCCTCTCGTTGCACCTTGCTTACATGTTTCCCATCGAAGAACTGGACCACTTCTCCAACAGTGATAGAAGAGTTATCCTGAGGCCACAGCCCTCGTAGAGCTCCAGGGGCAAGAAGACTGCTACCTAACTCTGAGAGTTCCGCTGCCTGTGGAAGGACTACTTCCAGGTCACGCTCTTTCAAATCTACTTCACTCACTTGGGATCGCCAGATGGTGCGTATGCTCCTATCTGGCCGGGGCAGACGCAAGACAAAATAGCCCTGCTCCGTGCCCAGAGCCAATGTATTCATGATATTCCGCTGTCGGAGCATCTTGGGCAGATGCGGAAACTGGGCAAAGGCTCGCGCGAGGTCGCTGGCACGCCATGAAGTCTCACCTGCCCGCCACAGGTTGCGGATTTCGGTGAAATCGGCCACCGGGTTCGCTCCAAACCGGCCACCTTCTCGGTCAAATCGGCCACCCCTGCCAGGGATGAGTGGAGCAGTGCCAGGCTTTAAGCCAGTTTAGCTCAAGCTATTGTCATCTGCAAGTTTCCCTCCTTTCGCATTATTCTGATAAGAATGGGATTGACTCCGATCAATGTCATATCGTCGTATCCTCCGAGCTTATTTCTGAATTCACTCCCCATAACCTTGAATTTCCTCATCCTCCTAATAACATATTCTACCACTACCCTCGCTCTGCTCAGCTTCTTATTGTATCTTTTATCCTTATCCTCAAGAACTTTATCCTCCTTCTTTGGTAGTAAGCGTTCACCCACTCCGTATGTCACCCAGAGCGGAGCGAAGGGTCTCCGAGATTCTTCGGTCGCTACGCTTTCTCAGAATGACACCGTAGTGAACGGTTACCTTTGGTGTAATCCATCAAACTCTTCGATGCTTAGTCCTGTGAATGTCCTGAATATCTTCGGCTTTCTTGAAGTTAAGGCATAACTCATCGTTTTATCATCCCTCTTGGTCAAGTATATAGTTCTACCTCAGATATATTAGGGGGGTAAAGATATGGTTTGTGCTCGGAAAAGTTAATTATGCAAGAAATCTATTATGACTAGGTCAAACAGCGGAGTAACTGCCTTTCCACTTGCCAATGGTCTGATATAGCCCCTCGGTGCTGAAAAAACTCTGGAGTAGCTTGAAGTAGTATAGCTCTTCCCGGGATGAGATCTGGATATGTTCAGATGGTCCTCTGCTCTTCGAATTCAGCATCAGAGGTTCCATCCTCCACAAAAGCAGTGGTTAGGCTAGCCTGGGGTGAGCAGAGGCTGAGGTTCAGACATGAGTTCGGACATCTCCGAGGATGATTCCTCTGAGAGTGAAGCGATCTTATCTATCCCCAACAGACTCTTTAGATCCTTGAAGCTCTCCTCTATCTTCATCCTGGCTTTATAGATTCTTAAGGCCTCCTTCTGGCTCTAATTGCTGATTACCCATAGAGGTTCGTAGAATCATCTTCAATGGTCCTGGAAGGAGTATGAATTCACCCCCTGCTTTTTTTATGAGATTACCTTGTCCGAACTCATGTCCCAAGTCCAGTTTACGAAGAATTGACCTGGCTAACGGAAAGTAGAGTATGACCAAAGGAATTTCCATCAGTTGTGAGATGCAACCGGGATGAGATAAAATTCTCCAAGAAGACTATTGATTTACAGCTCGGATGTCGAAACCATAGAATTCAGGAGGAGATTATGAAGGAAATTAAGATGATGCGGAAGATAGGCCCGGTGATGATTACTGTCCTACTGGCGACAATGCTTCCTTTGACTACTCTGGGAAGCCAGGTCCAAATGGGGATGCCGGAGAAAGCAGTAGGAAAGGCAGAGCAAGAAGTTATCTTTCCTGACTCAAATCTTGAGGAGGCGATAAGGGAGGCAATCGATAAGCCTGAAGGGCCGATCTATACGACGGATTTGGAGGGACTAACTGAGCTTGAGCCTGGGGGAAGGGACATTACTGACCTCACCGGACTTGAATATTGCATCAATATGGAACATCTGTGGTTTCCTGTCAACCAGATAAGCGATCTATCACCGCTTTCAGACCTTGCTAGTCTAAAAAAGCTGAATCTTTTTCACAACCAGATAAGCGATCTATCACCGCTTTCAGAGCTCACCAATCTGGAAGTGCTGCATCTTGGGCTGAACCAAATAAGCGATCTAACACCCCTTTCAGACCTTACTGATCTGGAATGTCTGGAACTTTCTCATAACCAGATAAGTGATATAAAGCCCTTAGTTGATAGCCCAGGGCTTTCTGAGGGGGATAACGTGAATTTAAAGGATAATCCGTTAAGCACTACCTCAATTGAAGTTTACATCCCCCAGCTCGAGGAAAGAGGAGCCAAGATTTCGTGGACTCTGCCAGAGCCGGAGCAGAGGGTTACCTTCCTCGACCCAAATCTCGAAGCAGCAATAAGGTGGGAGATCGGAAAGCCCGGAGGGTCAATCTATACCACAGATCTGAAAGGACTAACTAAGCTTGATGCCACTGGAGTGAATATTACTAACCTCGCTGGACTGGAGCATTGCATCAACCTGAGAGGGCTGAATCTTGATTTCAATGAAATAAGCGATCTATCACCGCTTTCAAACCTTACCAACCTAGCAGAGCTGCATCTTGGGCTGAACCAAATAAGCGATATCTCTGCGCTTTCAAAGCTCAGTGGCCTGGAATGGCTGGATCTTTACGAGAACAAAATAAGCGATCTATCACCGCTTTCAAATCTCACCAACCTGACATGGCTGAGTCTTGACAGAAACAAAATAAGCGACATCTCACCCGTTTCCAACCTCACCAACCTGGAATGGCTGGATCTTTACGAGAACAAAATAAGCAATCTATCACCGCTTTCAGAGCTCACCAAGCTGAGAGGGCTAAGTCTTAAGAGAAACAAAATAGGTGACGTCTCACCGCTTTCAGAGCTCACCAAGCTGAGAGGGCTAAAGCTTGGGCTCAACCAAATAAGCGACATCTCACCGCTTACAAACCTCACCAATCTGACACGGCTGATTCTTGACAGAAACAAAATAAGCGACATATCACCCCTTTCCAACCTTACCAATCTGAAAAATCTGTACCTTAACTGTAACCAAATAAGTGGCATAAAGCCTTTGGTTGACAACGCAGGGCTTTCTGAGGGGGATAACGTGAATTTAAAGGATAATCCGTTAAGCACTACCTCAATTAAAGTTTACATCCCCCAGCTTGAGGAAAGAGGGGCGCAGGTTCGTTACTGATAAGATCCCTATG
>Ga0209121_10002411_pt1 | contig 19021 bp, 18 predicted proteins | sample Cruoilmetagenom3_FD_187292 | JGI IMG/M metagenome (GOLD analysis project Ga0209121, IMG submission 187292) | Oil polluted marine microbial communities from Coal Oil Point, Santa Barbara, California, USA - Sample 3 (SPAdes) (version 2) | ecosystem: Environmental > Aquatic > Marine > Oil seeps ...
CCTCTTTTTAAAACTGCAGCTTGCACAATTCCTTCTGGTAATTTTGTAGGAACATCTTTAAATGAATTTACTGAAATATCAATTTCATTATTTAATAACGCTATATCTAAATTTTTTGTAAAAACACCCGTAATACCTAATTCATATAAAGGTTTATCTAAAACTACATCTCCAATAGAATCTATTTTTACTATTTCTGTTTTATGTCCTAAGTGCTCTAATTGTCCTGCTACTGTATTTGCTTGCCAAAGTGCAAGCTCGCTTGATCTTGTCCCTATTCTAATCGTTCTCATTTAAGCTCATTTCTTTAATATTAAACATCTTACTAATCACACTTATACTTTGATCAACTGAAGTTTCGTCATCTTTTAAGTGTTTCACAAATTGTGTGGTAATTTTTTGAATTATTCGCGAAGTTACAAATTCTGCGTGTTCAATATTAAAATCTTTTATTTTTTTAGAATGAAAATCAATTTCATCATGCTGTATTGCAAGAAGTGATTCTTTTAAAGCATTCACAGCAGGCACAAATTTACGAAGAGAAATCCATTCGTTAAATTCTTCTTTATATTTTTTTATTATTCTTTCAGCTGTAGGTATTTCACTCTTACGTATTTCTAATGTTTTATCAGTGATTTTTGAAAGTTCATCAACATTTACTAATTTTATATTTGGAAGTTCCTTTACTGAAATATCTACATTTTCAGGCATTGATAAATCTAAAATTACAAGTTCCTTATTTTCTTTTAAATGTTGTTTTGTAATAGTGTGTTTAGAAGCTCCTGTTGCAACAATTAAAATGTCAGCACCATCAATTTCTGTAATTAAATTTTCAAAATTACTAGCAATAACCTCTGGATGTTCCTTTGCAAAACCCAAAACTGTTTCACTAGTTCTGTTTATAATTGATATTTTCTTATTTGAAGTGTAATTCAATACATTTTTACAAGTACTCTTACCTATTTTACCTAAACCGTAAATAAGAATTTTCTTATCGTTGTGGTTCTCAACTTTATCAACTATATATTGAATTGCTGCATAAGCAACTGAAGTTGTTCCTGAACTTAATTTAGTGTTATTTTTCACTTCTTTGCTTGCCTGCAATACTAAGTTCATTAATCTTTCAATATAAGCATTGGTAGTTCCCATTACCTTAGCCAATTTAAAAGCTTCTTTCAATTGGCCTACTATTTCATAATCACCTAAAATCTGACTCTCTAATCCGGTACCAATATTAAACAGATGCCTTACTGCATCTTTATTTTTATATACATTTGAAACACTTATAAAATCTTCAACATTACCATTTGAATATTTTACTAATAAACTAATTAATTCAAAAGGGTGCTTTGCAAAACCAGTAATTTCCGTTCGGTTACAAGTAGACAAAACAAAAATTCCATCAATTCCGCTTTCTTTAGCTTCTTCTAAAAGTAATTTTTGATTTTCTTTAGTTATACTAAAAGCACCTCGCACTTTTGTATCTGCTTTTTTATAACTTAAACCTACATTATAAAATTTTGTAGGTATTTTTTCATGAATCATAATAATTGACATTACCTATAAGTATCGACAAAAGTACTAATATATTCCTTTACATTATATCGATATAAGTACTTTTATTATCGATATAAGTTATAATTGTTACCGTATAACGCTCTATTATGAAGTATATTAATCTTAAAATCAAAATTTATCAGCCTTAATAAGGCTTCAAAAAAGATGACAAAAATCATTTTTTTATTCAAAAGTATTTTTTTGTATTATATTTTATAGTTACTTTTACAACCTTAATAATACTTTTTTCACCAAAAATAATGTATGAAAAACACATTGAATATCTATAAAAACGTCGACAAAAGTACCAACTTAATTTTTTCTGAAAACAATGCTTTTAGAGTGTTCCATTTCAACAACTTATCATCTAATCCTGAATTACTTAAACATCAATTAAACGAAAATTACATACAATTATATTTTTGCAATAACCACGAATGTAAAGTAGCTTTTAATTTTGAACATTGTGCTATTAATTTGACAACCAACAATTCAAGTATGGTATATTTTAAAGATGAACAAATGAATGTTCTTTTAAATTTACCTCCAGAATCTGAATTAATAGTTATTTTAATTTCTTTAGAACACTTTCACTCTCTATTTTCAATTGATGGAACAGTTTTATTTAACTATAATAGCTTAAAAGGAGATAAACCTATTATTGAGCCTAAAGAAATTAATTCTACCATAAAATTAATTTTAAGTCAGTTAACTACCTCACAAACCAACGAAACGCTTAGACCTATTTTTATAAAAGGGAAAATTTACGAATTGTTAAGTTATTACTTTAGTAATTCTTCTGACACTACTGATGAAGCTTGCCCATATATTGCTAATGAAGAAACAGTTAGTAAAATTAAACATGCAAAGCAACTAATTATAAAGGAAATGAATAATCCACCTTCACTACCTGAATTAGCGAAGGAAGTTGGACTTAACATTAAAAAATTAAAAACTGAATTTAAAGAGTTTTATGGAGCTCCTGTATTTACTTTTTTATTAAATTATAAAATGGAATTAGCAAAAAAACTCTTATTAGAGCAACAATTAAACGTTAATGAAATAGCACTACATTTAGGTTATAGCGCTTCAAGTCATTTTATTGCAGCTTTCAAAAGAAAATACAAAACCACACCAAAACAATTTTCAAAATCTTAATTAAATGAAAGGAGTCTTACTCGTAAATTTAGGATCACCAAATAGCACTTCAGTAAAAGATGTAAAAAACTATTTAAATGAGTTTTTAATGGATAAGCGAGTTATTGATACTCCTTATCTTATTCGTGCATTTGTTGTAAAAGGAATTATTTTAAATACACGACCTAAAAAATCTGCTGCCGCCTATAAAAAGATTTGGTGGAATGAAGGTTCACCATTAATTGTATTATCAGAAAGACTGCATAAAAAAGTGCAAGAAAATTCAGATATTCCTGTTGAACTTGCTATGCGCTACGGGAATCCATCTATACAAAGTGGAATTGAAAAATTAGCAAATAAAGGTGTTACTGAAATTTTATTAATCCCATTATATCCACAATTTGCTATGGCTACAACTGAAACTATTGTTGTTTTAGCCGAAAAAATTATAAAAAAACAATTTCCTCATATAAAAATGAGCGATGTTCCTGCCTTTTATAACAGAGAAGATTATGTTGAAGTTTTAAGTAATAGCATTCAAAAAGAGCTTGAGGTTTTAAAACCTGATCATTTACTGTTTTCTTATCATGGAGTTCCTGAAAGACATATAAAAAAGTCTGACATTACTAAATCTCACTGTAAAATTGATGGAAGTTGCTGCAACACTCCTTCTCCTGCACACGAATTTTGTTATAGACATCAATGCTATGAAACTACTAAATTAGTTGCTAAAAAATTAAATTTAAAAGAAGAGTTTTACAGCACATCTTTTCAATCTAGATTAGGTCGTGATCCTTGGCTACAACCATATACCGACAAAACTATTGATGATTTCGCAAAAAATGGAATTAGAAATTTAGCCGTAGCAACTCCAGCCTTTGTTTCAGATTGTTTAGAAACTTTAGAAGAAATTGGAATGGAAGCAAAACATTCATTTATTGAAAATGGTGGGGAAAAATTTAGCACAATTCCCTGTTTAAATGATGATGATCATTGGGCTAAAACAGTTTCAAATTGGATAAATAACTGGTCATTAAATAAAAATTAAGAATGGACTATTTATACATAAAATCGTTGCATATTATTTTTATAACAACTTGGTTTTCAGGTTTATTTTACATTATTCGCTTATTTATATATTATAAAGAAGCGGAAGAAAAAACAGCAATTGAAAAGGATATTTTATTGAAGCAATACAAATTAATGATTAAAAGGCTTTGGTATATTATTACTTGGCCTTCTGCAGTTTTAGCAACACTATTTGCCATTTGGCTACTAATACTACAACCTGGGTGGCTTCAACAAAACTGGATGCTAATTAAATTAGTATTTGTAGCAGCACTTTTTACATATCATTGGTCTTGTCAAGTTTTATACAATCAAATTGAAAAAGGCTTTTTAAAATATTCTTCTTTTGTTTTAAGAATCTGGAATGAAGTTGCTACCATTATTTTATTTGCTTGTGTATTTTTAGTAGTCTTAAAAACTTCATTTGGATGGATTTTTGGAGTATTAGGCATTGTTGGTATTTCAATATTACTAATGCTTGGTGTTAAATTATATAAAAAAATAAGAGCTAAAAATAGCTGGGATAGTAATTAAATTAATACTCTAAAATTATAGTATTTATAAATTATTTATTTAAACATTATAAATTTATTAAGGGAATAAACTTTTTCCTTTAATAATACACAACACTTTATACATTTCATTAAATATATAATATTCTGTTTTTCAATTTATTAGAAACGTAAATATGATTTTGGTCATAACGTACACGAAAACCTTTTCTTAATTTTACAGTATTATTAAAACAACTATAAATTAGAATTTCATGAAAAAACTTCTATTAGGTAATGAAGCTTTAGCGCAAGGAGCAATAGACGCTGGAATATCAGGTGTTTATGCATATCCTGGAACTCCTTCAACAGAAATTACCGAATATATTCAAAAATCAAAAATAGCAAAAGAACTAAATATCCATTCAAATTGGTCGGTAAATGAAAAAACAGCTATGGAAGCTGCTTTAGGTATGTCTTATGCTGGTAAAAGAGCAATGACCGTTATGAAACATGTAGGGCTAAATGTTGCTGCTGATGTTTTTATGAATATGTCTGTATCAGGTATAAACGGAGGTTTAGTTGTTGTGGTTGCTGATGACCCATCAATGCACTCATCACAAAACGAACAAGACTCACGATACTACGGTAGATTTGCTATGATTCCAATTTTAGAGCCTTCAAACCAACAAGAGTGCTACGAAATTACAAAGTATGCTTTTGATTTATCTGAAAAAATGGGATTACCAATTATGATTCGGTTAGTAACTCGTTTATCTCACTCAAGAGCAGGTGTTGAAATTGGTAGTAGAATAGCTGAAAACAAAATAAATTTACCTACAAATCCAATACAGTTTCAACTAATACCAATGCACGCAAGAGGAAGGTATCAGCACTTAGTTGATAAACAAGCCGACAATCGTGAAAGCTCAGAAAATAGTTCTTTTAACAAAAATATTGAAGGAAAAGATACCTCAATGGGAATTATAGCAGCTGGTATTGCTTATAATTATTTAATGGAAAACTACGAAGATGGCGAGTGCCCTTATCCAATCTTAAAGATATCACAATATCCACTACCAAAAACACGCATCAAAAATTTATTTGATACGTGTGATAAAATATTAGTTTTAGAAGATGGGTATCCATTTATAGAAGAAATTATCTCAGATTTTTTAGGTGAAAACAGAAATGTAATTGGTAGATTAAGTGGTCATGTAAATCGAGTTGGTGAACTAGATCCCGATTCAATAAAAAAAGCCTTAGGGTTTGAAGTTGAAGTAACAGAATCAATTCCAAAAGTTGTTTCAGGAAGACCACCCGAACTTTGTGTTGGTTGCGCTCACAGAGATTTATTTGACGCCATTAACGTATTAGGAAAAGAAACTAGCAGCCAACAAGTATTTGGAGACATTGGTTGTTATGCTCTTGGTGTACTAGATCCATATGCAAGTATCAATACTCTAATTGATATGGGAGCATCTATTACAATGGCAAAAGGAGCTGCTGATGCAGGAATACACCCCGCAATTGCAATAATTGGCGACTCCACTTTTACACATTCTGGAATGACTGGTTTGTTAGATGCTGTTATTGAAAATACACCTATTACAGTTGTAATTTCTGATAATTCAGCAATTGCTATGACAGGTGCACAAGATTCTGCTGCTTCTGGCAGAATAGTTGAAATTTGTAAGGGAATTGGCGTGGATGAGGATCATTTAATATTAATTACACCGCTTCACAAAAACCTTCAAAAAAATATTGATTTAATACGAAAGGAAATAAATCATAATGGAGTATCTGTAATTATTGCACAAAGACCTTGTGTTCAATTACCGAAAGAGAAGAAAGACAAACTTAAAAACCTTAAAAAAGTTTCATTAAATTAATTTTAATCAAATGAAAACAAACATAATATTAGCCGGTGTTGGCGGTCAAGGAATTTTAACTATTGCAGCAGTTTTAGACACAGCTGCTTTAGCCAGTAACTTAAATATAAAGCAAGCTGAAGTTCACGGAATGAGTCAACGAGGTGGCGCAGTACAATCGCACGTAAGAATTTCAGATAAAGAAATTTATTCTGATTTAATTCCTAAAGGAAAAGCAGATATGATTATTTCTGTTGAACCTATGGAATTATTACGCTATTTACCCTATTTAAAAAAGGACGGAGTACTTATAACAGATGCTAATCCATTTATAAATATCTCAAATTACCCAGAATTAGAAAAATTATATGCAGAAATAAAATCACATCCAAATACGATATTAATTGATGCTAAAAAAATAGCCAAAGATTTAGGTAATTCTAGAGCTACAAATATTGTTTTATTAGGTGCGGCTGCATCACAACTTCCTTTAAGCGATGAAAGTTTACAACAAGCTATCAAATCACTTTTTGAACGTAAAGGTGAAAAAGTTGTCATAAAAAATATTGAAGCGTTTAAAAAAGGTAAAGAAATTGCAATAGAATCTGTTTCATAAAAGTTTAACTCTATAAATGCTACACGAAAAATTAATCAATCCTAAAAATATTGTTGTTGTAGGTGCTTCTAATAATATTCAAACTCCTGGAGGCAGAGCTCTTAAAAATTTAATTGACCATAATTTTAAAGGTGAATTAATTGCCGTAAACCCAAAAGAAACTGAAGTACAAGGTGTAAAATGTCATCAGAATATTTCAGACATTCCAAATGTAGACTTAGCAATTATAGCCATTTCAGCAAAATTTACTTTAGAAACCATAAAAGTTTTAACGCAACAAAAAAATACGAAAGGATTTATTATTTTTTCAGCAGGTTTTAGCGAAAAAGATTCAGCAGGTAAAAAATTAGAACAACAAATAGTTGATGAAATTAATGCTGTTGGAGGAACCTTATTAGGCCCAAATAATATTGGACTAATTAATCAAAATTATGCGGGTGTTTTTACAACTCCAATTCCTAAATTAACTCCAAAAGGAGCCGATTTCATTTCTGGATCTGGAGCAACAGCTGTTTTTATTATTGAGGCAGCAATGGCAACTGGGCTAACATTTTCAAGTGTATATTCAGTAGGGAATTCAGCACAAATTGGAGTTGAAGATGTTTTAGAATATTTAGATGAAACATTTAACTCTGAAACAAGTTCAAAAGTAAAATTATTATATATTGAAAGTATTGATAATCCTCAAAAATTGTTAAAACACGCAACTTCCCTAATCAATAAAGGTTGTAAAATTGCAGCTATAAAAGCTGGAAGTTCTTCAGCTGGAAGCAGAGCAGCAAGTTCACACACTGGCGCATTAGCAAATTCTGATGTAGCAGTTGATGCTTTGTTTAAAAAAGCAGGAATTATACGTTGCTACGGTAGAAATGAATTGATTACAGTAGCTTCAATTTTTATGCATCCAAAATTAACTGGAAAAAATATTGCCATTATTACACATGCAGGTGGTCCGGCAGTAATGTTAACAGACGCTTTATCTAAAAATGGGCTAAATGTGCCTGAAATAAAAGGTAAAGAGAGTGAAGAATTATTAACAAAATTATATTTAGGTTCTTCAGTTGCTAACCCTATTGATTTTTTAGCAACAGGAACTGCGGAACAACTAGAAACCATCATTGATTATTGCGAAAATAAATTTCCAACTATTGATGCTATGGTTGTTATTTTTGGAAGTCCTGGTCTATTTGAAGTGTATGATGTTTATGATGTACTTCATAAAAAAATGCAAACCTGCAAAAAACCAATTTTTCCAGTTTTACCATCAGTTGTTAATGTTAAAAAGGAGATTGATTATTTTATTTCAAAAGGAAATATCAACTTTCCAGATGAAGTTTTATTTGGAAATGCATTAACTAAAATTTACAATACAACAAACCCTTCTAATACCACAAAAACAGCATTTGAAGTTGATAAAAAAACAATAAAAAATATTATTGATAAAAGTTCAAATGGCTATTTACACCCTCAGCAAGTTAAAGAATTATTAGTTGCAGCTAAAATTCCGATTGTAAATGAAGCTATTTGTACTTCAAAAGAAAACTGCTTTAAAGAAGCTCAATCACTTGGATTTCCAGTTGTAATGAAAGTTGTTGGACCTGTACATAAAAGTGATGTTGGTGGTATTGTTTTAAATATTTCTTCGGAAGAAAAATTAATTGAATCCTTCGGTAAAATTATGCAAATCAAAGGAGCTACTTCTGTATTAATTCAACCAATGAAAAAAGGAGTTGAACTATTTATTGGCGCAAAAAAAGAAGGAGACTTTGGTCATTTGGTTTTATGTGGTTTAGGTGGAATATATATTGAAATTTTAAAAGATGTAAATTCAGCTTTAGCACCTATTTCAAAAAATGAAGCTTTAGAAATGATTCAAAATTTAAAATCCTACAAAATTATTCAAGGCATTAGAAATCAGGAAGGAGTTGATGAAAATTTATTTTCAGAAATTATCACAAAAATTTCTAATCTAGTAACTATTGCTCCAGAAATAAGTGAATTAGACTTAAATCCGCTTTTAGGAAATTCAAAAGAAATTATAGCCGTTGATGCAAGAGTTAGAATTCAAAAAGATTAAAACTCGTTAATCAATTCAATTTGTCCTTGACTTAATGAATTGATACTTCCTACCAAAAAATTTGTTTTTCTAGGATGAATTTTAAATGCAACACCTTCTCTTTTGAGCTCTTGAAAATGTTCAATTATTTTTTTATTAGAAATTGTAGCATTATCAAAAACTACCGTATCAATAACATCTTTCTTAATTAAGGTTTTAATTTTACTATAATCATCTATTAAATTTTCATTAACCAATAAATACTTTTTATTTAAATATTTTTTAGTAAGCTCTTCTTCACCTAAATACAACACATTAAAAGTTGGCTTTGAAATAATTCTAGGTTGTAAAAACCTATAATATTTAAGTAAAAACCAAAATTCAATCCCAAAGCTCATTATAAAATCATATACTTTATTTAATTTAAAATGTTTCTTATAAAATATTTTCATGGCTTTATGAAAGTATTTTAAATGTTTCACATCCTTTTGAGTACTCTCACCTTTGTAGTGAATTACTTGTGTTTTTGCGAAATAATAATTTTGATAACCTTTGTTTAAAATTTTATAACTTAAATCAATGTCTTCACCATACATAAAATAAGCTTCATCAAAGCCATTTACTTCATTGTAAACTGAACGTTTTAACAACATAAATGCTCCAACTAAAATGTCAACAATACCTGTTTCATTTTCACCTAGGTGAGTTGCATAATATTTCCCTGTTCGTTTACTTGATATCCCAAAAAGTTTATTAAACGATACTTTCGGAGTTGGAATTCCACGTTTACTTTCTGGTAAAAAACTCCCTGAACCATCAATTAACTTTACTCCTAAAACACCTAAGTTTTGTTTGCTTTTTGCGTATGCTAAAATTTGAGTAAATGTATCTTCAGCAACAACAGTATCTGGATTTAAAATTAAAACATATTCTCCTTTAGCAACTTCAACTCCTTGATTGTTTGCTTTTGAAAAACCAACATTTTCTTTGTTTTGAAGAAGAATTATATCAGGATATTTTTCTAAAAGTAATTTACAACTATCATCTGTAGAATTATTATCAACTACAATAATTTCAACTTTTAAATTTTGAGAAGCGGATTGTACACTTAAAATACATTGCTCTAAAAAATATTGAACATTATAATTGACTATTACCACTGATAACTCCATAAATTATAAAGATTTATCAAACGGAATTCTATTCACAATACTTCTACCTAAAGTAACCTCATCTGCATATTCTAGCTCATCACCTACTGCAATACCTCGTGCTATGGTTGAAGTTTTAATTTTAAATTTTTCTAGCTGTTTATAAATATAAAAATTAGTAGTATCACCTTCAATAGTAGAACTTAAAGCAAAAATAATTTCATTTACATTTCCACTTTTAACCTTATCAATTAAACTTTCAATTGTTAAGTTTTGAGGTCCAACACCTTCAATTGGTGAAATTTTACCACCTAAAACATGATATAAGCCTTTAAATTGAGCCGTATTTTCAATAGCCATAACATCTCTAACATCTTCAACAATACAAATAATTTCAGGATTTCTTGATGAGTTTGAGCAAATTTCACAAATAGCAACATCTGAAATATTATGACATTTTTCACACAATTTAATAGTATCAACTAAAGTATTTAATGCTTCAGACAATTGATGAGTTTGAGAACTTGGTTGCTTTAATAAATGCAATACCAATCTTAATGCAGTTCTTTTACCAATTCCAGGCAATTGAGATACTGCATTTACAGCATTTTCTAAAAGTTTTGAAGAAAAATTCATGCAGCAAATGTACAATTCGCAAATGATATTCTCAATAATTTTAGTTTCTTTGTTAATTCATTCTAGTATTTGTAAATGAAACCAATATATATACTCTCTCTAATAGCATTTTATTTTTGTATTCTCCTATTAATTGCATATTTAACAGGAAAAAGTGATAGCAACGAAACTTTTTTTAAAGCCAATAAAAAATCACCTTGGTATATAGTTGCATTTGGAATGATTGGCGCTTCCCTTTCTGGAGTAACTTTTATATCAATTCCTGGCTGGGTTGAAAGTTCTCAATTTAGCTATATGCAAATTGTAATTGGGTATTTATTTGGTTACTTTGTAATTGCTTACCTATTAATACCAATTTATTACAAACTGCAAATCACCTCAATTTATGAGTTTTTAAAACAACGTTTTGGAACAACATCTCATAAAACTGGGGCTTTATTTTTCTTTGTTTCTAGAATACTTATAGCATCTTTTCGTTTATTTTTAGTAGCTTCAGTATTACAATACTTTATTTTTGATTCTTGGAAAATTCCATTTGAAATTACCGTTATTTTTTCGGTTTTATTAATCTGGATGTATACTTTTAAAAGTGGAATCAAAACTATTGTTTGGACTGATACTTTTCAGACAATATTTATGCTTTCTGCTGTATTTGCAACTATTTACATTATAACCACTAAATTAAATTGGTCTGTTTTAGATGTTTTCACGTCTGAAGAATTTCAGAAATATAGCCAAGTATTATTTTTAGATGATTTTAATGATAAAAGACATGTTGTCAAATCATTTTTGGGTGGAATGTTTATCGCAATTGCAATGACAGGCTTAGACCAAGATATGATGCAAAAAAACTTAACTTGTAAAAACACTAAAGAAGCCCAGTGGAATGTAATTTCACTTGGTTTTGTGTTAATACTTGTAAACTTTATTTTTTTAACGCTAGGAGCTTTGCTATTTATTTATGCCGAAAAGTTTAGAATTACAATACCTATAATTAATGGTAGTGTAAAAAAAGATTTACTATATCCTGAAATTGCATTAAATGGAGATTTAGGAATAACCGTAGGTATTGTATTTATTTTAGGCTTAATTGCTGCGGCTTACTCAAGTGCAGATAGTGCTTTAACATCTTTAACAACATCCTATTGTATAGATATTTTAGAGATAGAGAAAAGAGAAAAATCGCAGCAAAAATTAGTTAGAAAAAAAGTACATATAGCAATTTCCGTTTTATTAATTTTAGTAGTTATAGTTTTTAGGTACTTTTTAGAAGATAATATAATTAGTAGCCTACTACAAGTTGTTACATTTACATACGGACCACTTTTAGGCTTATTTGCCTTTGGAATTTTCACAAAACATGTTATTAAAGATAAGTACGTTTGGATTATTGCTTTACTATCAGTTATAGCTAGTTATTTTATAAATAGCTTTTCCACTCAACTTTTCAATGGCTATATGTTTGGTTATGAACTAATTATAATTAATGGACTATTAACCTTTATTGGACTGTATTTAATTAGAAAACCAAACAAATAATAATTATTTTTGCTCTATGGAGAACGATTTAAGCAATTACCGAAGAAGCTATAAAAAAAGTGAACTTTCCAAAAAAGAAATTTCAGAAAACCCTATGGAGTTATTTCAAAAATGGTTTTTTGAAGTTGAAGAATTTGGAGGAGATACAGAAGCAAATGCAATGACAATTGCAACAGTTGATGCAAATGGAACTCCTAAAAACAGAGTTGTACTATTAAAAAAATATACGTGGGAAGGATTTATCTTTTACACAAATTATAATAGTGAAAAAGGAAAAAACATCGCCCAAAATCCAAATGTTTGCTTATCATTTTTTTGGAATAACATTGAACGCCAAGTAATAATAAAAGGAAAAGCCGAAAAAATTTCAGAAAATTTATCAGATGGTTATTTTGAATCTAGACCAGACGGAAGCAAGTTAGGCGCATGGGCTTCGGATCAAAGTGCAATTGTTCCTTCTAGAAAATATTTAGATGATCGTTTAGCTTCCTTTGAAAAACAATTTGAAAATAAAGAAATAACCAGACCAAAACATTGGGGTGGTTATATTGTAAAACCTGAAAGAATAGAATTTTGGCAAGGACGTCCAAATAGAATGCATGATAGAATTTGCTACAAATTACAAGAAAATTATGAATGGAAAATTGAGAGATTAGCTCCTTAATTTTTATATTTGAACCTCAACTAACACCAAATGAAAACACTTTATATTGTTAGACACGCAAAATCTTCTTGGGAATACGAAGGAGTTAAAGATATTGACAGACCATTAAAAAAACGAGGAATAAATGATGCTTATTTAATTTCTAACGTGTTAGAAAAAAAAATAGCAAGTCCAGATGTTTTTGTTTCAAGTTGCGCAAATAGAGCTTTGCACACAGCAATGATTTTTAGCTACACCTTTAACTATCCATTAGCTAATCTTAAAATAAGTAAATCTCTTTACAGTTTTAGCGATGGATACTTAATAAAAACTGTAAAAGCTTTAGATGATGGTTTTGACTCAGCAATTATTTTTAGCCACGACCATGGAATTAGTGATTTTGTAAATAAATTTGGTGATAAACAATTAAATCACGTACCAACTTGTGGTGTTATTGGAATTAAATTTAATACAAACCATTGGAAAAATATTAAATCTGGTAAAACATTCATAACAGACTTTCCAAAACATTATAAATAAACATATTTTGAAAATTGAAAAACTTGCTGGAATTGATATTGGTTCTAATGCTGTACGCCTACTAGTTACCAATGTAATTACTTCTAAAAATGAAAAACCTAGCTTTAAAAAATCGGCTTTAGTCCGTGTACCAATCCGTTTAGGTGCAGATACTTTTATAAAAGGAGTAATTTCAGAAGAAAATAAAAAAAGAATGCTAAAAGCTATGGAAGCCTTTAAATTATTAATGGACGTTCATGGTGTAGAGAAATATTATGCCTGCGCAACTTCAGCAATGAGAGATGCGGCTAATGGAAATGAGGTTATTTCTGAAATTTTTGAAAAAACTTCAGTAAAAGTAAACATAATAGATGGTAAAAAAGAAGCTGCAATAATTTTTTCTACAGATTTAAGTGATGTAATTGAAAATGATAAATCTTACTTATATGTTGATGTTGGTGGGGGTAGCACAGAGTTTACACTATTTTCTAACGGAGAAATTATTAATTCAAAATCTTTTAAAATTGGGACAGTTAGGTTACTAAATTATAGCAAAGCTGAAACAAAAGAAATATGGGATGATATTGAAGTTTGGATTAAAGAAAATACAAAAAACTTAAAAAAAATTGTACTAATTGGTTCTGGTGGAAATATTAATAAAATTTATAAGCTTTCTGGAAAACAGCTTGGTAAACCACTTTCTTTAATTTATATGAAAGCTCATTATAAGTTCTTAAAGAAAATGACTTACGAGCAACGCATTTCTGAATTAGGCTTAAATCCAGATAGAGCTGATGTAATTATTCCTGCTACAAAAATATATCTAAATGCTATGAAATGGAGTGGTGCAAATAAAATATTTGTTCCTAAAATTGGACTTGCTGATGGGATAGTTAAAAGCTTATATTATGATAAATTATAACTTATAAGTTAACAAAAAAAGCCACTAAACGCGGCTTTTAATATATTTAAAATTAGTTATTTAAGACTTCACAAACTCTTCTACCAATTTACCAACAATCTTTTCTGATTTTTTAGCAACTTCTTGTACCTCTTCATGAGAAACTTCTTCAACAATTCCTTCAACACCTAAATCTGTTATTACTGAAACGCCAAAACAAGTCATTCCCATATGCTTTGCAACAATTACTTCAGGAACAGTTGACATACCAACAGCATCAGCACCAACCAATTTAACCATTCTGTATTCTGCAGGAGTTTCAAAAGTTGGACCTTGTAAAGCTAAATAAACACCTTTTTGAATTGGAATATTCATTTTTTCTGCAATTTGCTCCATTTTAGCAATCATTTTAAGACTATAAGGTTCGTGCATATCCACAAATCTTGAACCAAAACGTTCTTCATTTTTACCGCGTAAAGGATGATCTGGTATAAAATTAATATGATCCGTAATCAACATGATATCACCTACTTTAAAAGCTGGGTTAACACCACCAGAAGCATTAGAGACTATTAAATTTTCAACACCTAAATATTTCATTACTCGCACTGGAAAAACTGTTTCTTCCATTGTCCATCCTTCATAATAATGAAAACGTCCTCGCATAGCAATCACTTTTTTTGTACCAATAGTACCAAAAATTAATTCACCTGAATGACCTGCTACAGTTGAAACCGGAAAATTTGGTATTTCTTCATAAGGAATTGAAATTTCAATATCAATTTTCTCAACTAAATTTCCTAATCCTGTTCCTAAAATTATACCATAAGCTGGTTTTGTAATTCCTTTCTCTTGAAGGAATTTAACTGTCTCTTGAACTTTGTTCCACATATTCTTTTATTAATTTATCAAAACTTGCTTTTTGAACTACAAATTTTATCTTTATTGATATATATTCTAAATTTTGCAAGTCTGCAAAGATACGAACATAATCTTTCTCTGTTGTTAAAACTAATTTATTATTTGAACTTATATTTTTAAATTCTAATTTAATTTCTTCTATATCACTTTTACTAAAATGATGATGATCTGGATATTTCAAATGATTAAATTTAATTTCTTCATTTGTTAAATATTGCTTTAAAGGTTCTGGGTTTGCAATACCCGTAAGAAGCAACACTTCACTATTTTTAACATCACTTAAATTAATTTTCGAACTTCCTTTCAACTCCTCATCATAATCTATTGTTGTAAAAAATATAGCTTGATTTGAAGTAGGTTTTAACTTTTTAGTAATTTTAATTTGCTCATTTTTAGAAATATTAGCTGGGCATTTAGTTACAATTATAACCTGTGCTCTTTTTGCTCCAAGCTTATTTTCGCGCAAATTTCCTGTTGGCAACATTACATCATCAACATATAAATCATTATAAGGTGTTAACAAAATATTAAAGCCTGCATTCACTTTTCTGTGCTGGAATGCATCATCTAAAAGTATAATGTCTGGTGCATTTTCAAGAGCTTCTAATTGTTGAATCCCATTCGTTCTATCAGCATCAACACAAACAATAATATTTGAAAATTTTTTAAAATACTGATAAGGTTCATCACCTATAATTTCAGCATTAACAGTTTCATCTGCTATAATAAAACCTGTACTCTTACGCTTATAACCTCTACTTAAAACAGCTACTTTATATTCGTTTTGTAATAATCGAATTAAATATTCAATTTGAGGTGTTTTTCCTGTGCCGCCAACACTTAAATTACCAACTACAATTATTGGCGTATTAAAAGTTGTAGATTTTAAAACACCAGAATTGTATAAATAATTACGAATAGTTATAATTAATCCATACAGTAAAGAAAGCGGATATAATATTTTTCTTAAAAAATTCACTAAAAGCGAAAATACAAAACAAATTAAAAAATTATACTTAAATAGGTTAACTTTCTTATCTAAAATATATCTTTGTTAGTATAATTCTATTTCTACTATGAAAATTAAAGATATTACAACTTGCATTGAAGAAATTGCACCGTTAAATTACGCTGAAAGTTTTGACAATGTTGGTTTACTAATTGGCAATTACAACACACAAGTAACTGGTGTTTTAGTAACTCTTGACACACTTGAAAATATTGTTGATGAAGCTATTGAAAAAAAATGCAATTTAATTGTAAGCTTTCATCCAATTATATTTTCAGGTTTAAAGAAATTGAATGGCAATAACTATGTTGAAAGAGTAGTTTTGAAAGCTATAAAAAATGATATCGCTATTTATGCTATGCACACCGCTTTAGATAATTCTTTTCAAGGTGTAAATGCAAAAATTTGTGAAATATTAGATTTACAAAACAAAAAAATACTAATTCCTCAAAAAAATACCATCAAAAAATTAACTACGTATGTTCCTAATAACAATGCTGAAGAAGTGAGATTAGCACTTTTTAATGCTGGTGCTGGAAATATAGGGAATTATGATAATTGCAGTTATAACACTGAAGGTTATGGTACATATAGAGGTAATGAAAATTCAAATCCAACAATTGGAAAAAAAGGAATACTTCATAAAGAAGAAGAGACTTTTATTAGTGTAATTTTTGAAAAACACAATGAAAAAAATATTCTTTCTGCGCTTTTCAGTTCACATCCTTATGAAGAAGTTGCTTATGATATTGTTCCATTAGATAATTTCAATCAAGAAATTGGTATGGGAATGATTGGTGAATTAAAAACCGAAAAAAATGAATTAGATTTTTTAAATTTTCTTAAAAAGACTATGAATGCCAAAGGTATTAAACATTCTAAATTAGTAGGTAAACCTATTAAAAAGGTTGCAGTTTTAGGAGGTTCTGGAAGTTTTGCAATTAATAACGCAATTGCTGCAAATGCAGATATTTACGTAACTTCAGATATAAAATATCATGAATTTTATAAGGCTGAAAACAAACTTATAATTGCAGATATTGGACATTATGAAAGTGAACAGTTCACAAAAAATCTTTTAGTAGATATACTTACAAAAAAATTCCCTAATTTTGCAATCATTTTATCAAATAAAAACACAAATCCAATTTATTACTTATAATATGGCTAAAAGCAAAGAAGTTACTGTTGAAGAAAAATTAAGAGCTCTTTACGACTTACAGTTAATTGATTCAAGAGCTGATGAAATTAAAAATGTAAGAGGTGAACTACCTTTAGAAATTGAAGATTTAGAAGACGAAATTGTTGGTTTAAACAAAAGACTTTCTAACTTAGATGAAGATGTAACTAACTTAAAAGGTGAAATTACTGCCAAAAAATTAGTTATTGAAGATGCTAAAGTTTTAGTTAAAAAATATGCTGAACAACAAAAAAATGTTCGTAACAATAGAGAATTCAATTCAATAAGCAAAGAAACTGAATATCAGGAACTTGAAATTGAATTAGCTGAAAAAAGAATTAAAGAATACAAGGCTAAAATTGAACAAAAAAACGAAGTAATTACAGCTACCAAAGAAAATATTGCTAAACAAGATGATTTATTAAAACATAAATCTGATGAGTTAAACGATATTATGAGTGATACGGTAAAAGAAGAAGCTTTATTACTTAAAAAATCTAAAGAATATAGCGCATTAATAGATGACCATTTATTAAAAGCTTATAACCGAATTAGATCTACAGTAAAAAATGGATTAGCAGTTGTTTCTATTGATAGAGGTGCTTCTGGAGGTTCTTTCTTTACAATTCCACCACAAAGACAAGTTGAAATTGCAGGGAGAAAAAAAATTATTACCGACGAACACAGTGGTAGAATTTTAGTAGATGGAGCTTTAGCTGAAGAAGAAAAAGAAAAAATTGACAAATTATTAAAGTAGTACTACTTTAAATTATATATAAAAAAGGCTTCCAAATTGGAAGCCTTTTTTATTTTTTAGTTGCTCGTATTGAATATAGTAAAGGAAACATTCGTTGATTTTCTTTAAGCACATACATTCCATCTTCAGTTTTATCCATTTCAGGAAAACTATCATAAGGCGATTTTTCAAATTCGTGTAAAAACTCAATTTGCAAACCTGCTTCGGTTAAAGCAGTAACAACTTCACCTAAACCGTGGTTCCAACCATATTCTTTACTAATTATATCTGCATCATTATTAGTATAAGTCCCATTATACTCTTCATAAATTGCTTCACTCTCTAAATATGGATATGTTAATTTTGGTGGGGTTTGCAAAAAATCGAACATCCAAACTATTGGATGAAACTCTATTAAATAAAAAACGCCTCCTTTTTTAAGTTTTTCTGCTATAATTTCTCCCCAAATTTTTAAATCTGGTAACCAGCCAATTACACCATAAGAAGCAAAAACTATATCAAATTCACCATTTACTTTTTCAGGGACATCATATAAATTACTTTCAATAAAAGTGGCATCTAACCCTAATTCGTCATTTAATAGTTCAGCTTGTTTTATACCTTCTGGTGATAAATCAATACCTGTACATTTTGCTCCTAGCCTACTAAAACTTAAAGTATCTTGACCAAAATGGCATTGTAAATGCAGTAATGTTTTTCCTTTAACATCACCTATCTCATTTATTTCGTAAGCATTTAATGAAGTTTTACCCTTTTTAAAACCTTCAACATCGTAAAATTCTGATTTTGCATGAATACTTACTTTTTTATCCCAAGTTTCTTTATTTACTTCAAAATATTTTTTATAATTATTATTCATTCTTTCAGTTTTAATTTTTCAAAAATAATACAATTAATACTAACCATACTATTGGAATAGCTTCAACCCAAAAACTTGTATAATAGCGTGTTTTTTTTGGTGATGAAAAT
>Ga0209121_10002412_pt1 | contig 19021 bp, 17 predicted proteins | sample Cruoilmetagenom3_FD_187292 | JGI IMG/M metagenome (GOLD analysis project Ga0209121, IMG submission 187292) | Oil polluted marine microbial communities from Coal Oil Point, Santa Barbara, California, USA - Sample 3 (SPAdes) (version 2) | ecosystem: Environmental > Aquatic > Marine > Oil seeps ...
AGTAAGAGTTCAACATAGAAACAACCACTGGCATATCTGCACCACCAATCGATGCCACTAAGTGGTAACCGAAGGCGAATGCGATCAGAGTCATTACCATTAGCGCAAACATGCTGCCATCGGCTTTAACAAACGTGATCATTAACAATGTAGAGGCAACAATAGCTGCTAGGTTCCACTTATGCTTATGAGGAATGTTTAATGCTGACGAAGAGATAACGCCACGAAGCTTACCAAACGCAACAATAGAACCCGTGAAGGTAACCGCACCGATGAACACACCAAGGAACACTTCCACTAGATGGATGACGTGTTCTGCATGTGTTGCCGCTTCAGGAGCATCAATGTAACTGTTGTAACCAACAAGTACCGCCGCCATACCTACGAAGCTATGCAAGATAGCCACCAGCTCAGGCATTTCGGTCATTTCTACTTTCTTTGCGTAGTGGATACCAATACCGCCACCGATCACCATTGCAATGATAATCCACACAATACCTGACGAGTGAGGGCCAAAGATCGTCGCGATCAACGCGATTGCCATACCCGTGATACCGTAATAGTTACCTGCACGTGCAGATTCCTGCTTCGATAATCCAGCCAAGCTCATGATAAAGAATACAGCAGCAACAATATAAGCTGCTTGTACTAATCCTTCAGACATCTGTTACTCCTTAGTCTTTACGGAACATTTCAAGCATACGTTTGGTCACAGTAAAGCCACCAAAGATATTGATACTTGCAATTAATACGGCAATAAATGACAAGAACGTGACTACACCACTTCCTTGTCCTATCTGTAACAGTGCACCTACTACAATGATCCCTGAGATCGCGTTAGTAACGGACATCAAAGGTGTATGCAGAGAATGGCTTACATTCCAAACTACGTAATAACCCACCACACAAGCGAGAACAAAAACGGTAAAGTGAGATAAGAACGCAGCAGGCGCAACCGACGCTATCCAAGCAAAAGCACCAACGGCAACCGCCATACCGGCCACTTTTTTGATTGGAGAGACAGGCTCTTCAACTTTTGGCTCAGGTTTCACAGCTTTTGGCTTAGCCTGTTGTTGTGGTTGAGCTGAAACTTGAATTGGTGGCGCTGGCCATGTGACTTCGCCTTCTTTAACAACTGTAACGCCACGCAGTACAACATCATCAAAGTCAATGTTAATGTTGCCATCTTTTTCTTTGCAAAGTAGTTTCAGTAGGTTAACTAGGTTAGTTGCGTACAGTTGAGATGACTGAGTCGGCAATCGACCAACCATGTCTGTATAACCAACCACCTTCACGCCATTCGCCGTTGTGATCACTTGATCTGCAACCGTGTATTCACAGTTCCCGCCATTTGCAGCAGCAAGATCCACAATCACGCTACCTGCACTCATGCTGTCTACCATCTCTTTGGTAATCAGCTTAGGTGCTGGACGCCCAGGGATAAGAGCGGTTGTAATAATGATGTCGACGTCTTTCGCTTGAGCCGCGTAAAGTTCTTCAGCTTTCTTATTGAATGCCTCAGACATCTCTTTTGCGTAGCCGTCACCAGCACCTGTGTCTTCCTGGAAGTCGACTTCCAAGAATTCAGCGCCCATAGACTCTACTTGTTCTTTTACTTCAGGACGAACGTCGAACGAACGAACAATCGCACCTAAACTACCTGCGGCACCAATCGCCGCTAGGCCCGCAACACCCGCACCGGCAACCAACACTTTCGCTGGTGGAACTTTACCTGCTGCCGTGATTTGACCTGTGAAGAATCGACCGAATTCGTGCGCCGCTTCAACAACAGCACGATAACCCGCGATGTTTGCCATAGAACTCAAGGCATCTAGCGCCTGAGCTCTCGAAATACGTGGCACAGAATCCATCGCCATCACGTTGATGTTACGAGTGGACAGTTGTTCCATTAATTCTGGGTTTTGAGCGGGCCAAATAAAGCTGACCAATGTGGCGCCATCTTTAAGCAATTCGATTTCATTTTTAGACTCGTCAACGATTGGAGCGTTAACTTTAAAGATAATATCGGACTTCCACGCTTCATCGGCGGTAACAACTTTTGCTCCAGCTTGTTCATAAGCTGTATCTTCAAAACTTGCTAACGCGCCGGCTTGTGATTCAACACAAACTTCAAACCCTAATTTTAGAAGCTGTTCTACCGATTTCGGCGAAGCAGCGACTCGCGTTTCTCCCGCGAGTGTTTCTCTTGGTACACCAATTTGCATAGCGATTCCTTGACTATTGGCACAATGACTTATTCGTTTGTATCTAACGAGAACTAATACTTCAAGCGTTTTGTTCAAAGAACAGGAAAAGTTATTACTTATAACGATTTAGTTGAGTTTTCGGCGCTTCATTTCAATCAATATTGGCCATCTCAAACAAAGAGGTCAAACCACTTTCTGATAATCCTTTAAATAACAACCTACTAGCTGTTCTTTATCCCTAAAACTAAAAAGAGCTTTCAGCATATACACTGAAAGCTCTCTAAATGATGACCAACATCAATTCTAACCCCAATTGGTTAGCTAAATATATTGTCGCCCATTTGATCAATGAACATCTGCGATTTCTTGAGCATCAATTCGTTGGCGTCTTCTTTGTTTGAAACAACATCAGAACGAATAAAACGATGAGTTTTGATTTCACCGTCGACTTCTTTCTCGATTCGCCCAGCGACACGATATTGACCAGATTCTGCAATGGCATCTTGGTAAATATTAAACCCTTTGTATTCTACTGGCTCAATGTCTACTTTTTGTTCGGTTTTTTCTTTGCCACCAAATAATCTAGAAAAGAATCCCACGTTTTTACTCCTTAAATGACCGTACTGACTCTAAACTATCATGACTATTTGCTGTTCAACAATGGCTTTTCATACCATTGCAATTCTACGTCATCATCAAAATTGTGTTGACTAAATATAACGGGCACATTGTCGTCACGTTCGCGTCTTCGGTCGTCAATGATCATGCTTTCTGCATTTTTGACCGCGATCTCACTATTTCGTTTATAGAGCACTAACTTGTCTTCTGGTAGGGCTGCAAGAAAATCGATATCAAAGCGAATGTAAATCGGTTTAAGTTGGCCTAACGCCAAACACGCGAGATCCGCCAGTTGTTCGTTGGTGTAACTAGACACATATTCCTCGGTAGTCAAAACATGACCAACAAGCGTTTCCATGTAATTGTGTACATCCACACTGATTTGCATACTACATCTCCGTTTGTAGTGTTTTATGATATTGCTCTTAACAACTTATTATAACTAACCGCTTGTTGTCACTTCCGTTTTTCATAACTGCCCATTTATCAGAATGGCCTGATTACCCTAACTGTCTGTTTATCAGGGCTATCAGTTCACTGTGACTATTTGCCTGTTATTACGGTTCGCTTATTCGTGATTAACCATTAATTGATACTATCAGCGTACGTTTTGTTAAGTATCTATAACAGCGAATTAATTTCTCATATATACTGTGTAGTTCGTTCTACGGTTAATAGCAACTCAAATACATATAAATATGGTTGCACCAATCTCGCCCTATGACCATGTTTTTGCTCTAATTTACGCAAAAAACTTGGCAATCGCTTGTTTAACCGTATCCTAAGTATAAAATTAAATTATAAGATCATCAGTACACTTTAGGCTCTCCACATAAATGGCATCTTCTTTTGTAACGTCGAGCTTGTTTCGATTTTGCTTTCCCTTACTTTTATTAGTAATGTTACTCGTAGGTATGAACAACGTCATTCTCGTGACGGAGTCAAACTTAGGGTTTGCTAGCAACCTCCCATATATTCTATTGAGCGTTGCCGTTCTGTTGTGTCATACATTCAGACAAGGCCGCATGGCAATGGTCTCTTCGACTATGCTTGTCGCATATCTCATTATCCAAGTTCGTTTGCAAACACCGCTAAACACAGGCACTACATTATTAGAGTTGTCTCTCCTTGCCACACTACTGCCAGTTACCTGCTTATTAGTCTATGCCTTCCCCGACAATGGCGTTAACTCTAAATCGATGTTCTTATATGCGTTGGTTGTGGTGTTGTTTATGGTCTGGGCACAGCTTATTGTTTCTCACTTCCATGCGGGCGGTTTTGAGTCGTGGAGCGAAGGCATACTGTTTACGGTAAGAGATTTTTCTAAGCTGCCATTTGTGCTCGTGTTGTACAGCCTTTGTTTATTAGGATTAACGGCCATTTTGGTTTTGGTTTATAACCGCTCTATCGACGTTGTGGTTTATAGCGCTATCTTGCTTGCTTCATCTACCTTCACATTTTTTGATGTACAGTATATTTCGAGTACGATGTTTTCTTTGTCTGGAACATTGATAATCATCTATGTGATGTCAGCAAGCCACGATATGGCTTTTAATGACCAACTCACTAATATTCCTGGCCGACATGCATTAGAAGTCGATATGAAGCACTTAGGGCGTAAATACTCGATGGCGATGGTCGATATTGATCACTTCAAGACGTTTAATGATACCTACGGACATGACATTGGTGACGATGTTCTCAAGTTAGTCGCACGACTCATCACTGAGACTGGTGGCGGCGCACGTGCTTATCGCTATGGCGGTGAAGAGTTCACGATCATCTTTAAAGGTAAATACGCTGACCAAGTTAAAGCTGACCTACAGGCACTCATCTCCGATATCCAAAATTACGACATGATTATTCGTAATACTCACGAACGCCCTGATGATCATGAAGTGGGTATGAAAAAGCGCGGCCAAAGTAGTAACCCGACAGAAGTGGTGAATGTTACGGTAAGTATTGGAGTATCTGATAGTACGACGACCAAACACCCTGAAGAGGTTTTAAAATTGGCCGACAACGCACTGTATAAAGCCAAAGAAACGGGTCGCAACAAGTTGATTGTTAGTAACTAAGTAACTAAGTAACTAAGTAACTAAGTAATTTAATCGGGAATGGCTAAAACGCTTCATAGCGCGATTCATTAATCAGAATAAAATCAATGAATACCAGAGAGGAAGATCAATCTTGGTTAAAGAAGATAACTAAGCTCCCTCCTTTCAAACTGCTTCCATAATTAATCGTCAATCCAATCCCGACATTGTCCACCCAATCATTAAACAGATTAGGATTGAGCAACCAGCCTACACTGCCTTCGTAATAGGACGATGTTCCCATAGATGCAACCGTATCGCCCCCGATATCAATTCTTCTGATACTTGAATACATCGAAGTAATGTTTTTATCCCAGCGTATTAAGTCGTAAAAGATCTTGGCTTCGTTTGCGATGTACCAGCCTTCAGGGTGCCCAATGTTGCCTTCATTCGCCTCACCCCAACCAATACCATTAAAGTAATGCCAACTGGTGCTTAGTTTGTATTTTCCCCAGTCATGCTTGTCTTCAAAGGTCAGTTTTACCTTAGGTTCTACGATGTATGCCCATGCGTCAGTATTCAGATACACGCCATCCAGTTGATCTTTATAAGGCTCAAGTAATGATGAGCGATATTCAAAGTCATTGCGATAATAAGAGATGTGGTTACCAATCGCCGAGCTAAAGCTCCAGTGTTCATCCAACTGGGTAACATTGGCAAATTCAAGATAACCAGAAACTACTGATTCTTTTTGAAAATCACTTTTCGTTGTCGATGCGTACACAACATCTTTCTCGATACGCAACGCTGATAGACGTAATGTTATTTCTTGATGATTATCTTCAATGTACTCTGGAAGTTCAAACGTATACGGAAAGCTGATCGAAGCAATATCTTTTCTTCGGCTCACAGAATCATTGGAACCAATGTCTTCGTTATCTAAACGAAAAACTTTATTGGGATCAAAGTTATTAATACCAAAAGTAAACACATCCGTATCGTTAAGCAATACGCTCGTCGCGAACGTGCGTTCGATATCCTTTCTAACTAGATCAGACAACGTAGTGGCACTCACTATTGCAGGGAAAACAGAGCAAAACAGCGGTAGGACAATCGCCTTGTTTGTTTTTACCAAAGGGCATAACTTTGAGTGTGGCATTTCTCTTATCACTAAATAACTTCCTAGCAGGCTGCTATCAGAAGTCTAAATTCAAACATAGAAAGGAGCTTGTCTATTAACGAGCAAGCTCCAAAATGTTGCGCTGTATAAAGGTATTTCTACCGCTTTGTTTAGCTTGATAAAGCGCTTGGTCAACCTTATCGTAGATAGACGCAATTGACTCATCGCCTCCCGGTATAAACGACAACACACCTTGTGACACTGTCACCCTATCAGACACCGTTGAATGATCGTGTGCGTAATTCATCTCATGAAGCGCTTCTTTGATTCTCATGGCCTGTAGACTAGCCGCTTCACTGCCCGTTTCACTCAGAATTAAAACAAATTCTTCACCGCCATAACGACCAACATACTCACCCGCACGGACAAAGAGCTGTTTAAGGGTGCTTGCAAGCCCCTGTAAGCAACTATCTCCTTGAATATGGCCGTAATTATCGTTGTAGGGCTTAAAGAAGTCTACATCCAGTAGTATGACTGTCATAGGTATATTACGTCTTCCATGCCATGCAATACTTTCTTCAAGCTTAGTATCCATATATCGACGATTATACAATTTGGTAAGGCCGTCTTCGTTGGCCTGTTGTTGAAGGAGAATGTTGAGCTCTTCGAGTTTGGCGGTACTCTGCTTTAATTCTCGTCGCATATGAGCGATACGCTGCATCGCAATCAACTTGGAATTTAGAACAACTTTGTTAACTGGCTTAATCAGGTAATCGTCACCGCCAGCATCGATAGCCTTAGCGATCATTGCTGGCTCTTCGTGACCACTCAAAAATATAATAGGAACCCATTCAGGGAACCGACTACGAACCTCGTTAGCGACTTCAAAACCATCCATGTCTGGCATGCTAATATCGAGTAATACGAGTTCAGGATCAAAGTCAGAATAAACATCCAGGGCTTCTCTGCCGCTGCCTACAGCTTCAACAATATGACCCAGTTGCTTAAGCCGAATCGCAAGTTGCATTCTGTCTAGTTGAACATCATCAACCAGCAATATGCGCATCGAAGATCCCTTTTCTATCATCACATCACCTTTATCTAGTGTTGAATATTCAAAGTAGCTCAAATTTGGGCTTAAATCATGCCCTAATCTCTATATTATATTGACTTTTTTACAGATCTTTTTAGCATTGTTTCTTTTTAAAGAGAAATACTATGTCAGACGCTACAAACAACGAACCACAAGAAATCGATTTAACGACCATCTCGCCAGAGCTTCGTCAAGTTATCGAATTTGATGAAGTGCCAAAAGAGATGCACTTTATGGTTACTTCTATTCATGAAGTGTCTGAAGAAGCAGTACGTGAAGCATGGAATAGTCTTCCAGCAAGCGCACAAAATGTTTTGGACAACTTCGAGCAGTTCCACGCTCTAATCAGTGTTAGCCAAGCTTTCGCTGGTGTTAACGTGATGGAAGAGTTCCCTACTCTTAAACTTCCAGAAGATATGTCTGACGAAGAAAAAGAAGAGTACCGAGCTCAACTGCTAGACCAAGTTCTACATAATTGTGTAAAAGACATGGTTAAACAAATCAAGAAAGCTCGTCGTGATGCTATCTTGAAGCGTGATTTTAAAGAAGTTTTTACTAAGTAAGTCGGGGCTAGCCTAGATTAGGCTGAGCGCTAACAGTATTACTTATTGACTAAGCCGCATGTTGCTTCAAACACGCGGCTTTTTTGTTTTCATTAATCTTATGTTTGCTAATGGTATCAGCGCTGCCATCGTGTCATGTCGTTCACTGCTATGCTCATAAACTCATAAAGTCTGGCGTAAAAAATACATTAACACAGTACAAACGTAACGCGTGTTTCCATTCATGGAATCAAGATCGAATTTTAGTGTACGAACACGTAAGGTATCAACGATGCACACTACCTAAGCTACAATTCCAATCTAAAACTAAGCCGAATCTTAAATCCAAGAAACCTGAACTAAAACATCAAAACCGCTTTAATGCGTAACCGCAATATCTCGCTGCGTGACACTCACACCTTTGATTTGTGCGTAAACTTGTTGACCAATTTCTAGGTTTAACTCATCCAGCGCCCACAGTGTGATCGTGGCCCACAGATAACATCCAGGTTCTAGTTCCAATTCGACAGCGACAGACTGTTTGTTAGAGCCCTGCTGATGCGTCTCTACGCTTCGAATGGTCACAGGAAGAATATTACGTATCGAAGTCCTTTGTGGCTGTTCTAGTGCGATAGAGACGTCATTTGCCCTAACTTGCAGCCTTACCGAAGCACCAATCTCACTTGACACTTTTTGAACCCATAACGATGTCGATTTTCCTAGCATTAAGCGAGACAGCGCATAATCATCATTGTGCTCAGCTAAAGTCGCTTCAAAAAGCGAACTTTGTTCTGAGAAAGATTGCCACGGCTGCATTGCTCTTGATGCCCATACCTCTTCGGTTACTCCCGATGAAATAACTTTGCCTTGCTCAATAATCACTAAGTGATTGGCTAAGCGTAAAATCTCATTAAGACTGTGAGTAACATAGATGATCGGGATCTGAACAGTTTCAGATAAATTTTCCAGAAACGGCATCACTTCACGTTTACGCGGCAGATCCAAAGACGCAAGTGGTTCATCCATCAACAGAATGCTTGGCTTAGATAACAGTGCACGGCCAATTGCCACACGCTGCTTCTCTCCGCCAGATAAGCGAGCTGGATAACGATCAAGTAACAAACCCAAAGATAACAACGAAACAATTTGGTCAAAATGCGCTTGATCGGCTCTTTTCATACCGTACTTAAGGTTCGCCGTCACCTTCATGTGCGGGAACAATCGAGACTCTTGGAACACATAACCGACATTGCGTTGGTGAGTCGGTAAATTAACGCCATTCTTGCTATCAAACAGAGTGGTTCCAGATACACTGATCAAACCCTTATCTGGCTGTTTTAGACCACTAATCGCATTAATGAGTGAAGTTTTTCCCGCGCCAGAACGACCAAAAATTGCAGTAATACCGCTACTTGGCAGCTCCAAGTCGATATCGAAAAAGGTTTCACCAAGTTGTTGTTGATACTGGAGGACTAATGCACTCATGCGTTTCCTCCCAATCGCTGTGATGATTTTCTATTTAGCCATTCAGATAACATCAACGAACTAAGCGCAATCACAATAGAGATGACGCACAAACGCGCCGCTTCCATTTCTGCACCAGGGGTTTCGATAAAGGTATACATGGCCAATGGAATAGTTTGTGTTTCACCGGGGATATTGGAAACAAAGCTTATCGTCGCGCCAAATTCACCTAAGCTTCTTGCAAAAGAAAGCATTGTGCCGGTGATGATCCCAGGGATCATCAAAGGTAACGTTATGGTGAAGAACACACGGATCGGAGAAGCGCCCAATGTAGCTGCAGCTTCTTCGAGTTTACAGTCTACTGTTTCTAAGCTGAGCCTGATAGAGCGAACCATTAGCGGCAACGCGACGACAACACAAGCAAGTGATGCACCCTTCCAGCTAAAGCTGAATACAATACCAAACACGTCATTGAGCCATGCACCTATTACCCCTTGTCTGCCCATCATCACCAACAACAAATAGCCGATAACCACAGGAGGGAGCACCAAAGGCAGATGCACGATGCTTTCTATAATACTTTTGCCAATAAACTGCTTTTTAGCAAGCAGCCACGCTAAGCCAATGCCGATAGGAATAAGCCATAAGATGGCAAACCCAGCAACTTTCAAGCTCAACATTAACGCTTGATATTCGTATTCCGATAAATACATCATTTAGCGCACTTCAAATCCAAAACTGTTCAAGGTGTTCTTCGCGTTCTTGCTCCTTAGAAAAATATAGAACTCTTCGGCAACCACTTTATCGCTCAATTTCGCTACAGGGTAACGTATCGGGGTATGTAAGTCTGATGGGAATGTCGACACTAGGTTCACTTCTTTAGAAAGCAGCGCATCTGTTTTGTAGACAATGCCAAGTTTAGCTTCACTACGCTCTACCAATGCCAACGCCATACGAACATTGTTGCTTGGCGCTAATCGAGCTTTAACATCATTCCAAACACCTAAAGCTTCTAACGCTTCTTTCGCGTAGATACCCGCAGGAACCGACATTGTGTTCCCTACAGCAAGTCTTTCATTGGTAAGCAGTTTAGCCCATTGTTCACCCTTTGAGAGATTCAAAGATACTGGCACCTCTTTCGGAGAAATCAGCACAAGCTCGTTTTCACACAAGTTTGTGACATTGTCACTATAAACCAATTGGCGGTCGACTAAATACGTCATCCATTTGTCATTGGCCGAGATAAAAATGTCTGCTGGCGCGCCTCTTTCAATTTGGCGCACCAAAGAAGAGGTGCTCGCATAAACAGGAATCACATCGACAGAATGATTCTTTTCAAACTCTTCAACCAACAAATTTACTGCATTCGTCATCGATGATGCGGCATAAACTCGTAGTTTTTCAGCAGCAAAAAGATGAGTCGAACTCAACGATGTCGCAAATGCTAAGGTGACAAGGGTGACGAGTTTTTTCATTTTAATCACTTATCTATTATTCGTTTTATTTATGACCTAGAACGCTAGGCTCAGGCCAAAACCTTTAATTCAGGCCAAAGCAGGTCAAGATTTAAATGCTCTTCGATAGCATCAGCGATTCGATTAATACCCAACTCTTTAAGTTGTTCATGGTCAATCGCTTTTACGCCATTGGCTCCCGCCCATCCGCAAATAAGCGACAACGCATCACTGTTATCGAATACGCCATGCAAGTATGTGCCAAATATCGAGTTATCTTGATTCACAGCGCCATCAAGGTTGCCTGATTCTAACTGAACTGGGAATGACGTTTCATTGACATCGGTCCTACCTACGTGAATTTCATAACCTTTTACTGGTGCTGTTTTTCCATCAAGTGTCATGTTGCCGCGTACGTTGGTTAAGGTCTTCTGCTGCGTTAAGATCGTTTCTGTATCTAAATACCCCAATCCTTTACTACTGCCCGGCTCACCTTCCACACCATCTGGATCGTGGATGATATTGCCTAACATCTGATAGCCACCACAGATCCCCATCACCTTGCCGCCTAAGCGAAGATGACGCTGAATGTCTTTATCCCAACCTTGTTCTTTTAGGTAATCTAAATCCGATCTTACTGATTTTGTACCCGGCAAGATAACCAAATCCGCGTTATTTACGCGCTCGTCTTTGCCTACGTAACGTAAATCAATTGAAGGGTTGAGTCTTAGTGCATCAAAGTCTGTGTGATTGCTGATTCTAGTTAACACCGGAACCACGACTTTAAGTTTAGCTTCTCCGTCAGACTCTTGCGCAGATGTGATGGCATCTTCCGCTTCAAGGTTAAAACCATGCAGGTATGGCAGTACACCAATTACTGGTTTACCGGTTTTCTCTTCTAACCAATCTAGACCCGATTGAAGCAGCGCAATATCGCCTCTAAAGCGGTTAATCACAAAGCCTTTTACTCGAGCTTGTTCAGATTCAGATAATAGAGCCAATGTTCCATATAGGTGCGCAAACACGCCGCCACGGTCGATATCAGCCACGATAATGACTGGGATATCCGCTTTCTCAGCAAATCCCATGTTGGCGATGTCATTTTCACGTAGATTGATTTCAGCCGGGCTACCTGCACCTTCAATCATCACACTTTCATATTCGGCAGAAAGTCGATCGAATGAATCAATTACCGTATTCATCGCAACTTTTTTATAATCGTGGTAGCCGGTCGCTTCCATGTTGCTCAGTGCTCGACCTTGAAGAATCACTTGCGCGCCTGTATCAGAATTGGGTTTTAGCAATACAGGATTCATGTGAACCGTCGGCTCAATATTACAAGCTTGCGCCTGAACGGCTTGAGCGCGACCTATTTCACCGCCATCTTTCGTCACAGCACTGTTTAAGGCCATATTCTGTGGTTTGAAAGGTGCCACTTTGATTCCTTTCCTTGCCAAGACACGGCATAAACCTGCCACCAAAACACTTTTTCCGGCATCTGACGTTGTGCCTTGAACCATAAGGGCGCTTAAAGGTGATCGCATTTGTACCTCAATCCTTAATTTCTTGATTTCTTGATTTGTAATTGCTATCTGTTGGCAATATTTCTCTGCCACCATCTTAACGCCATTGCCGAGTAGATGCTCAATAAAATGAATGGAAAATGAATGTGTTACTCACTCTGCATTCAAACCGAGTGTTGTTTAATAGCCTCATCGAAACAAAGCTTCCAAGCGAAAAGAAGCGTATCAACTAAATGAAACGTTTCAACAAAACAACACTTAAGGATTCATCATGAAAAAAACTGTATTGGCTATCGCATCTACTATTATTCTTGCACCTACTTTCGCAATGGCTGGTGACCACCACAGCAATAGCAAACACGAGAACGCTATTGCTTACACAGGTCCAATAGAGACAGTTTCTGTTGCAACTCTACTTTCAGACACAAGTATGTTTGCAGAACAAGACACGGTTGTTGACGGCAAGATTGTTCGTCAGTTAAAAAGCGATACGTTTATCTTCTCTGACGGACAGAGCGAGATTCAAATTGAGTTGGACGATGACATCCGCCTAGCTGCACCGCTAACTGCAGACACAAAAATTCGTATCTTTGGCGAGTACGAAGGTGGCAAAACTCCTGAAATCGAAGTTGATCACATTCAAGTTCTTTAAGCAACAATCATAAATAACTCACTGTAATTAATAAGCTTCAATAAATTGGCCTGCATATTGCAGGCTTTTTTGTATATAATGCCGAAAATACAATTTATATGGAGTCACCATGCTAGGTCGCGCAAACAAGACTGTCCTTCTAGGGCTAGCTGCACTGTGTTCATTCTCTGCGTCTGCAAACAACTTTAACTACAACACATTCGAGCTACGCATGGGTACGAGCCCGAGTACGTTTGGTGGTGAAGTCACAACAATGTTTACCCAGAACTCTCATTTTGTTGCTCGTATCGATTCAGAATTTGAAAGTGATTGGGACGCAGCGGTAGGTATGGGATTCCACGGCCCAATAAGTCAATTTGCTGACGTTACTGGTCAAATGTTACTGCATAACATCGAACGTAATGACGACAACCACATCAAAACTGAAGTAAACATCGGTTTAAGAGCATGGATTTTGGCGAATGTTGAAGTCAATGCACGCCTTGGTCAGTTGATCGATAACGATGACACACGTTCGATTGTTGGTGTTGGCGCACGTTTTCACTCAACAGATCAGCTTTCTGTAGGCCTAGATATGCGTAATAACGGTACTTACGGACACCAAATTTTGATGTCAGCTCGATTCGGTTTCTAGGCTAGATTCGATTTGTTACCTTGATCTAGTTGATTATCCTTATCCAGTTGAATCACTTTATCGAGTTAACTGATCTGGTCTCGCTTCATTTACTTAAATCTACACCTCAGAGATAATCCATCCATAAGTAGGTCTCGTTGATAAGTAGCTGTCGTTGATAAGCAACTTGGTGCTTTGAGAAGTAATACGTAACAACTCGAATTAAAAAAGCCCCGAGCATAATCATGATCGGGGCTTTTTATTACTTTCAATTATCGCTCGCTATTAGCTGTGTTAACACTTAGCGAGCAATTTGCTTCTACAGAGCAACCATCAGCATCTTTTTCTGATGATCTAAGTACTCTTCGTAAGTACCTTGGAAGCTAATCAGTTGCTGGTCTTTCACGTCAATAATGTGTGTCGCCAACGACGAAACAAACTCACGGTCATGACTGACGAAAATCAGCGTGCCAGTGTAAACCTTTAGTGCATCGTTCAGCGCTTGGATCGCTTCCATGTCCATGTGGTTGGTTGGTTCGTCCATCACAAGTACGTTAATGTCTTGCATCATTAGCTTGCCGAATAACAAACGGTTCTTCTCACCACCGGAACAGTTACGAGCCTTTTTGTTCGCATCATCAGCGGTAAACAGCAAGCGACCAAGAATACCACGTACCATTAGGTCATCATGTTTCACAGTACGCCACTGTGAGATCCAATCGAAAATGCTCAAATCGTTATCAAAGTCAGCTGTGCTGTCTTGTGGGCAATAACCTACAGACGCATTTTCAGACCATTTAACGATACCTTGGTTTTGCTCAAGCTCTTGAACTAAACATTTCAGCAATGTGGTTTTACCAACGCCATTCTCACCGATAACCGCAAGACGAGTACCCGCTTCAAGTAATAAGTTACCACCAGTAAACAGAGTTTCACCATCGAAACCATGGCCAAGGTCTTGAATCTCAAGCGCTTGACGGTGTAACTTCTTACCTTCACCAAAATCAATTGATGGGCTCATACGACTTGACGATTTCACTTCATCAAGCGTGATTTTGTCCATTTTCTTAGCACGAGAACTGGCTTGTTTCGCTTTAGATGCGTTCGCGCCAAAACGGTTAACGAAATCTTGAAGTTCGCTAATCTCAGCTGCTTTCTTCGCGTTACTTGCTAGAAGTTGGTCACGAATCAAACCCGACGCCTCTAGGAAGTACTCGTAATTACCAGGATAAACACGTAGCTCACCGTAATCGATATCCGCCATATGCGTACAAACAGAGTTCAGAAAGTGTCTATCGTGCGAAATGATGATCATTGTACACTTACGCTGATTTAGCTCTTCAGCAAGCCAGTTGATCGTGTGGATGTCCAAGTTATTGGTTGGTTCATCAAGAAGCAGGATGTCTGGGTTTGCAAACAATGCTTGTGCTAATAGAACACGTAGTTTCCAACCCGGTGCAACTTGCTGCATTAAGCCGAAATGGAACTCTTCTTCGATACCCGCTTGGATTAGAATGTCACCGGCACGGCTTTCGGCTGTGTAGCCATCCATTTCCGCGAACTCACTTTCAAGTTCCGCGACTTTCATACCATCGTCTTCGCTCATTTCAGGCAAAGAGTAAATGCGATCACGTTCTTGTTTTACTTCCCACAGTTTTCTGTCACCCATGATCACAACGTCGATAACGCTGTATTGTTCGAATGCGAACTGATCTTGGCTTAGAACACCCAGTTTTTCCCCTGGAGTGATAGAAACATTGCCCGAGCTTGGCGTTAACGCACCACTTAGGATTTTCATGAACGTTGATTTGCCGCAACCATTAGCGCCGATCAAACCATAGCGGTTGCCGTTACCAAATTTAGCAGAGATGTTTTCAAACAGCGGCTCTGCGCCAAATTGCATTGTGATGTTCGCGGTAGATATCAAAGAACTAATTCCTAAGCGTGTACTGACAGATAATTATTAGACGGACTAACGCGCCTAAATAAGAAGTACGAAAGTATGGATTAAACATAAAACGAAGCGCGGATTATATAGAGATCAGGATCACATTGTCGAGGTTAAACAGTGAACGGATAGCGAACAATGCACAATTAAATGCATTTCGTCGGTTATTCGGCCATAAAAAGAAAAAATCCCCACTAATTCCATTAGCAGGGATTCGATTTATCAAAAGTAAAAGTGTCAGATCTCGTTTTAACTAAAACCGCTTAACGCTATTTAGTTATTTTTTTCTGAACGTATTTTTGTCCTACATCGACAACCGCAACGTCTCTAAAGAAGCTTCTACCCAACAGAAGTGGGAAAGCAAGATGCGTTCGGTCTGCTAATGTAAACTCGGTTTTGTCTTTTAGATCACCGATTTGAATCGCAGCCACAACAACGGCACGTCGTTGTGTACCTTCAGCGCTTGATTGCTTGATCTTAACCCAGCGTTCTACTGGTAAACTGATCTCTTCGGTTGTGATGCCGTCATGTTCAATCTTGAACTTAACCCAATCTTTTCCGTCACGTTCAAAATCAACAATATCAACCGCACTGATTGATGATGTTGTTGCACCCGTATCTACACGTGCTTTAAACGCTTCTTTCAAGCCCGGAACAAACACCCATTCTTCTTCTCCAAGAATCAGTTTGCCATCGCTTGTCTTCGTTGCTTTTTCTACTGGTTTCTCAACCGGTACTGGCTTTTTCTCTGGTTCGGTTGGTTTTACTTCTTCAGGCTTCTCTGTAGGTTCCGTGACCTTCTCACCTTCAGTTGCGTCAGTCTTTGAAGAGTCATCCACAACAGGTTGTTCTATTTGAGGCTTTTGCTCTGGTTCGACAGGAACTTGAGTCGTCGTGGAGCAAGCAAAAAGGCCACCACTTAGCATTAGAGTTACAATCGCTTTCCAATTATACATTCAGTCACCTTCTATTTTGAAACGTTGGCTATCGCTTTCGCTACATAAGGAATATGAGATTCAGAAAGACCTGCAATATTGATGCGTCCATCACCAACACCGTAGATTCCATATTCTTCACGTAATTGATTCATTTGAGTTTCTTTAAAGCCTAGTACAGTAAACATACCTTTATGGCTTTCAATGAAATCAAATTGTGACGTGTTATAAGTATTTCGCAATTCATCGCATAAACTTTGGCGCAGATTTAACAAACGCTGTTGCATTTCACTTAACTCTTGCTTCCAAATCGTTGTTAGCTCTTGATTCTGAAGAATTGTTTTCACTAGAGCCGCACCATGATCTGGCGGCATAGTGTAAGTTGAACGGGCCAGAGTTAGAAGTTTACCTTTTGCGTTACCAACGTGTTCGCTGTTCTTACCAATAACGATCGCAGCACCTGTTCTTTCACGGTACAAACCGAAGTTTTTCGAGCAAGATGTCGTGATAAGCATTTCTTCAACATTGTTAGCCATATGCTGAAGACCTTTTGCATCTTCTTCTAGGCCATCACCGAATCCCTGGTAAGCGATATCAACAAACGGTAAGAAACCATTTTTCTGCGATAACTTAGTAATTTCCTGCCACGCTTCAAAATCGATGTCAGCACCCGTTGGGTTATGGCAGCAACCGTGCAGCAATACTACGTCTGAAGGGCCCGCTTTCGATAGGTCTTCTAGCATTTTTGCAGTATCAACTTGCTTGGTTTGAGGACTGAAGTAATTGTAGTAGCGAACTTTCAAGCCAGCCGCTTCCATGACCGGTTTGTGGTTAACGTAGCTTGGGTTTGAAATCCAAACTGTCGTGTCAGGTTGAGAAACTTTCATTAAGTCTCCCAACATACGAAGTGCACCACTTGCACCTGGTGTTTGAATCGCAGCAACACGACCCATTGCAGAAGTCCCTTTAAGCAAAAGATCAACCATGCTCTGGTTGAACTCTTCACAGCCTGCTAGGCCAACGTAAGCTTTGGTTTTCTGAGTCTCGACAACAATATCTTGAGCCATAGAAACGGCTTTCATGATAGGTGTTTCGCCTTGGTCGTTTTTGTAAACGCCAATACCTAAATCGACTTTGTCAGTACGAGGGTCGCCACGGTAAGCGACAGAAAGAGATAAAATTGGATCTAAAGTTGGTTTTGGTAGATGTGAAAACATGAAAGTCACAACCCTTTGAAATTCAAGTAATGGCCTCCAAGTTATCATTTTATTTACAATTTAAGAAACAGAAATTCATCAAAGTTTTGATTTTTAGGAGATAACTCTAGTTGAGACTGGTGCAATCTAATATTCCCTATTCCATATAGTTCAATATTCAATCAATTTACAAATTTAGAACGTCATAACATAAAAAAGCCTCAACAGAGAAGTTGAGGCTACTAATTTGCACCAATGTAGGTTGACGTTAACTAACGAAAGTCTACTAGAGTCGGAACCGATGAATAATTTGGTTTGAACTACCACGCCAATCTAACATTGGGTCTGCTTTATCTTGTTCAAAGCGACCGTCAATCAAGGTATCAACGTATTCCAATACTTGCTTCTGCTTATCATCAAGCTCATCGAGTTCATAGCCAGTCCACATCCAGATGTCTTTACCTTCGCACTCCGCTTTCACACGCTGAACAAGCTTCAGTACTTCAGACACGTTTGCAGGATGCATAGGATCACCACCAGAAAGCGATAACCCACGACGTTTAATTCGCGGATCCTGGAGATCTGCGATAATTTGGTCTTGCAGTTCTTGAGTGAACAAATGCCCAGAGTCTAACCTTTGCGTCGATTGGTTATAACACCCGCGACACTGGTGCACACAACCCGACACAAACAACGTGCAGCGTGTTCCTGGACCATTTACAACGTCGATTGGATGATATTGATGATAATTCATAAGACAGTATTGAAAACTCGTTATTACTTAATAGGTTAAAGTGCAGTGCTGTAAGAACTGAAACGAAAGAATTGGTACCGACATGAAGCCGATACCAATCTTATTTCTTGAACCGTAGCTCTTCTAAGTGAGCGAGCTAAAGATCGCAGACCTTAACTAGGATCCTTTGTTAGATCAAAGGTGCTTCACGCGGCGTTTAACTTCTTCTTGCTTACCGAAGTTAAACGGTCGTGCATCTGGGCTACCAAGGTAACCGCATACACGGCGTGTTACGGATACTTTGGTTGAGTCATGGTTGCCACACTTAGGACACGTAAAGCCCTTACTTGTACAGTCAAACTCTCCGTTATATCCACACTCGTAACATTCATCAATCGGCGTGTTGGTGCCGTAGTAAGGAACACGTGTGTAGCTGTAATCCCATACGTTTTCTAGCGCTTCGATGTTCTTCTGCATGTTCGGGAATTCGCCGTAACAGATAAAACCACCACTAGAGATTTCAGGATAAGGCATCTCGAAATCGATCTTGTCGTATGGGTTCACTTTCTTCTGTACGTCTAAGTGGAAGCTGTTTGTGTAGTAACCACGGTCTGTTACGCCATCAATCACACCAAACTCTTTGGTATCGATGCTGCAGAAACGGCTGCATAGGTTTTCACTTGGTGTTCCGTATAAGCTGAACGCGTAACCTGTTTCTTTCGTCCAAGATTCCACTTCACGCTTCATGTACTCCACCAGCTCAAGCGCTTTAGTGCGCATTTCGCCGTCGTCGTACAGGTGAACGTCAGTGCCGTAAAGTGCGGTCATCGCTTCGTGGATACCAATGTAACCAAGAGAAACAGAAGCACGGCCGTTCTTGAAGATAT
>Ga0209121_10002413_pt1 | contig 19018 bp, 4 predicted proteins | sample Cruoilmetagenom3_FD_187292 | JGI IMG/M metagenome (GOLD analysis project Ga0209121, IMG submission 187292) | Oil polluted marine microbial communities from Coal Oil Point, Santa Barbara, California, USA - Sample 3 (SPAdes) (version 2) | ecosystem: Environmental > Aquatic > Marine > Oil seeps ...
GATCAACAAGAGCCTTTGCCAAAAGGGCAGTGATAAAGGTCTTGCCCACGCCTGTATCTGTGCCGGCTACAAATAGAATCATTGAGGATTGGGTGATTGAGTGTCCTTTAGAGAACTGTTTTTTGAATTAACTTGACAAGTTGAAATAATTGGGCCTAAAATATTTTTATGTTTAGAAATCCCTTGGGGGACATCTGTGGATGCTCTGGTACACTTATCACATAATGAAGCCTAAGATTTAAGGGACAAATATCTTTAAGTTCATTCAGAAATAGCGCGCCCTAGATCTTCTGGAGGGGTATCTTACCTTTGTCGGATGTGCATCATTTTCTGAGAACAGAGGTTCCAATATGGTTTTATTTGAGCCAGCATTCTCATACACTTCCAAGTAATCTAACAATGGCACTTAAGGCTTAGATTTTCACTAAAAACCCGGCATTGGAGCAAAATCTAACGTTCGCAGCTCAAAGAGAGCAGTAGCCGCCATCCGGAACAGATAGAGTAAACGACTCTTCAGCACCATGCCAAGGAGACGTTCTGATGAGCAATAAATCAGGTACCTCAAGCCAAGTTATCTCACTTCCCAAAGGCGGCGGGGCTTTACAGGGGATTGGGGAAACGTTTTCACCGGATCTCTTTACCGGAACCGGAAATTTTACGGTTCCAGTCGCACTGCCACCGGGCCGCAACGGCTTCCAGCCCGAGTTGAACCTGGTCTACAGTACCGGCAACGGTAACGGGCCTTTCGGGCTCGGCTGGGGTCTTAGTATTCCTGGCGTCAGTCGCAAGACCTACAAAGGTGTCCCTCGTTACGACGATGAACATGATGTCTTCATCCTCTCCGGTGCTGAAGACCTGGTGCCGGTGGAAAATGAGGAGGCTGTCACCCGCTACCGACCACGCACCGAGGGCTTGTTCGCCCGAATCGAGAGACACCATTCCGGTGATGAGCATTTCTGGAAGGTATACAGTAAAGATGGCTTGATGAGTTTTTATGGCGCGGAACCGTTCGCAGAGAACGCTGACCAGCCTGGCGATCCAACCGTTATTGCGGACCCGACAAAAAGATCGAAAATCTTCGCCTGGAAACTGACTCGCACCGTCGATCCTTTTGGAAACCGCATTGAGTACGAGTATGAACGAGACTTAGATGCCCAAGGGCCGCATCACTGGGATCAGCTTTATCTTAAGCGCATCCGATACGCCGACTACACCCGAGGCGACAAAATAAAATTCTTGGTCTCGGTTACGTTTAAATATGAAGAGCGGCCGGATCCTTTCTCAGAATATCGACCGGGCTTCGAAATTCGCACGCGCAAGCGATGCTCCTTGATTGAGATCCGCACCCACCCGGATCAGCACTGTGAAGACCCTGAGAAGGGACTACTCGTCCGAACATATCAGTTCATCTATCTCGACGAACGAGAGGATTTGGAAGTTCAGTTGCCGCTGAACGGCGTCTCCCTGCTCAGCCAAATCAAGGTGGTAGGCCACGATGAGAGTCAGCCCAACGAAAAAGATCAAACAGAAGAACTCCCACCATTGGAGTTTGGCTTTACTCGATTCGAGCCTGAAAAACGGGATTTTTTTCCCTTAGAGGGCCACCTGCCTGCCCGTTCCCTGGCAAGTCCCGACCTGGAGATTGCAGACCTCTTTGGCAATGGGTTGCCCGATATCCTTGAGATGAACGGCACGGTGCGTTATTGGCGCAATCTGGGTGGCGGCCGGTTTGAGCTGCCCCGTGAAATGCGGGACGCGCCAGCCGGGCTTTCACTCGCAGATCCTGGTGTCCAATTGATTGATGCCAACGGCGATGCACGAATTGATCTCCTGGTCACCACCGAAAGCCTCAGTGGCTACTATCCTTTGCGATTTGGCGGCCTATGGGATCGCAAGTCATTCCAGCGGTATCGCATGGCACCCACCTTCAATCTGGAAGATCCTGAAGTCAGACTGGTTGATCTGGATGGTGATGGCGTCACAGACGCCCTCCGTTCCGGGACTCGACTGGAATGCTTTTTTAATGATCCCAAGGAGGGATGGAACAAGACCCGATGGGTTGAACGCCGCACCATCGAGGACTTTCCCAACATCAACTTCTCCGATCAGCGCGTCAAGTGGGCCGACATGTCCGGTGACGGCCTCCAGGACATCGCTCTGGTGTACGACGGCAACGTGGAGTACTGGCCGAATTTGGGTCACGGCAACTGGGGGCGCCGTATCTCCATGCGCAACTGCCCGCGCTTTCCCTACGGTTACGACCCAAGACGCATTCTGGTGGGCGATGTGGATGGCGACGGACTGGCGGACATCGTCTATGTGGATGACACCAAGGTCACGCTCTGGATCAACCAGAGCGGCAACCGCTGGAGCGACCCCATCGAGATTCTGGGGACACCTCCGGTCTCGGATATGGATGCCGTGCGCATTGCAGACATTCTGGGAACGGGAGTCAGCGGCATTCTCTGGTCCAGAGACGCAGCGAGCGCGGCTCGTGATCACTACTTCTTCCTCGATTTCACCGGGGGACTGAAGCCATATCTGTTGCACGAAATGGACAACCACACCGGTGCTGTGACCCGTGTGGAGTACAAGCCCTCGACGCAGTTCTTTCTGGCGGACCAGCGGCATCCGGAAACGCGCTGGAAGACACCGCTGCCATTCCCGGTACAGGTTGTGAGTCGTGTCGAGGTCATTGACCTCATTTCCAAAGGAAAGCTCACCACCGAGTACAGCTACCACCACGGCTACTGGGACGGCTCAGAGAGAGAGTTCCGCGGCTTCGGCCGGGTGGACCAGCGCGACACCGAGGCGTTCGATCGCTACCACGAACCAGGACTCCACGATGACGGGGATTTCGTGCCAGTAGAGCCGAAAAGTTTCTCACCGCCGCTGGAGACCCGCACCTGGTTCCACCAGGGACCAGTCGGCGATGAATTCGGCGAATGGAATGAGCCCAACTACGACCAGGAATACTGGTCGGAAGACCCAACCCTTCTCTCACGCCCCTCCGAGATAGATGAGTTCCTCAAGAACCTGCCGAGAAGAATCAAACGAGACGCACTGCGTGCCTTACGCGGACGCATCTTGCGCACCGAGCTATACGCCCTCGATGGCAGTGACCGGCAGGACCGACCCTATACCGTCACAGAATACCTCCATGGAGTGACCTCGCTGCCGGTAGGCGAGATCTGGACGGAGGATCCGGAAGACTGGCAGGAGAAGATCTTCTTTCCGCACGCCCTGGGCCAGCGCGTCACCCAGTGGGAGCGGGGCGACGACCCCATGACCCAGTTCAGCTTCACGGAAGATTACGATCAATTCGGCCAGCCCACAAGTCAGGCGCAAATTGCTTGTCCAGGAGGATGGCGTACGTTCGATGACGTTCCCGGCAAACCCTACCTGGCCACGCACAGTAAGACTGCCTATGCCGATGTGCTTATCGAACCTGGCATTTATATTCACGATCGTGTTGTCAGAACTACCACCTATGAAATCGAGAACAGCGGCGATCAGACACTCTTCGATCTGAAAAATACCACCAAGGAGATCAATTCACTTAAGATCATCGGACAAGTTCTCAATTTTTACGATGGCGAAGCTTTTAAGGGTTTGCCTTTCAAGCAGATCGGAAAGTACGGTGCTCTGACACGTTCCGAGACACTGGTGCTCACCGATGAGATTCTGCAAGAGGCTTACAAGAGCAAGCCAGAAGTTCTCGATTCACCCGAGATACCGCCCTACTTACAACACGACGGATCGCCAGAGTGGCCGGAAGAGTACCCGGAAGAGTTCCGCAACAGGCTGCCTAACCTCGCCGGCTATACGTATCACTCTGGCAACGGGGACTCGCATTACGCCACCGGCTACTTCGCCACGACCGAGCGCCGTTATTACGACTTTCAAAACAGTGAAGGAAGTGAGCGCGGCCTTCTCCTGGCCACCCGGGATCCCCTGGGCAACGAGACGACTATCGCCTATCGCAAAGACGGTCAGGACCTTTACGACCTCCTGCCTACCGGTGTTACCGACCCCGCCGGGCTGACCACGCGGGCGGATTACGACTACCGCGTGCTGCAACCCAGACTGGTGACCGATCCAAACAATAACCGTACTGCCTATGGTTTCACACCGCTCGGCCTGCTCAAACACACCGCCGTCATGGGCTATAGGGACGAGCCAGTGGGTGACTGGCTGGGGGAAACTGAGCAGGGCCCCGAATATGAGCCCAGTACTATACTGGAATACGACTTCCTGGCTTTTGCAAAGCGGGAACAGCCCATATCCGTGGGAACCATCCGACGCGAGCATCACATTAATGATACTGATGTTTTGCCAGAGGAACGTAATAACACAATCGAGACAGTTGAGTATTCCGACGGCTTCGGCCGTCTGCTCCAGACCCGCACCCAGGCCGAGGACGTCATTTTCGGCGATCCGGTCTTCGGCAACGGGGTACTGCCGCCCAACCAGGAAGAAGGGGATGGCGCCAAAGAGCCGGTCATCGGCAGGCAGCGTGGACCCGACGATCCACCAAATGTGGTGGTCAGCGGCTGGCAGCGTTACGACAACAAGGGCCAGGTGATTGAGAAATACGAGCCCTTCTATGACAGCGGTTGGGACTACGACGCACCAAGCGACGGGAAACTCGGCCAGAGGGTCATCATGTTCTATGACCCGCGCGGCCAGGTCATCCGCACGCTCAATCCCGATGATTCTAAGCAACGGGTCATCTATGGCGTCCCCGGCTCGATTGCCACGCCGGTCCTGACGTATCCCGACGTCTTCGAGCCGACACCCTGGCAAGTCTACACCTATGATCCCAACGACAACGCCGAGCGAACCCATCCGAACGATTCCGATGCGTACGCCCATTGCTACGACACGCCGGCCAGCGCCATCGTCGACGCGCTGGGACGGACCATCGAAAGCGTCGAGCGCAACAGTTCCCGACAGAGGGTCAATGACCATTTCGACTGGTCCGACATAGAGGAATACCGCACCCGCTCCACCTACGACATCCGTGGCAACCTGCTCACGGTGAGGGACGCCTTGGGACGGCTGGCCTTCCGGCACGTCTACGACCTGGCGGACAACCCGCTGCACATCGACAGCATCGATGCCGTCATTCGACGAACCATACTGGACGCAGCCGGTAACGTAATCGAGCGGCGGGACAGCAAGGGTGCCCTCATCCTGCAGGGCTACGATGAACTCAATCGCCCGACGGCGCTCTGGGCCCGGGACGGGACGGAGCAATCCGTCACCCTGCGGGAGAGAATCATCTACGGCGACAGCCCCGAACCAGACGCACATGGGAATTCGGTGGCCGACAATCTCCGTGGCAAGCCTTACAAGCATTACGACGAAGCCGGTCTGCTGACCTTCGAGATCTACGATTTCAAGGGCAACCTGAAAAAGAAAATCCGTCAAGTCGTGAGCGATACCGCCATCGGCGACGGCTGGGTGGCCGATTGGATTTCTCCGATGGAGAACGGTTGTCTAGACGGCGTCGAGTACCGGACGAGCACCGATTACGATGCCCTGAACCGGCCCAAGAAGATCGAGTATCCCGAGGACGCCACTGAAAAGCACCATCGCGCTGTGCTCGAGCCCCGCTACAACCGCGCGGGAGCCCTGGAAAGCGTGATGCTGGACGGCGATCCCTACGTCACTTGGATTGCATACAACGCCAAGGGACAACGGGTGCTTATCGCTTACGGCAACGGGATAATGACCCGTTATGCTTATGACGAGCACACCTTCCGCCTCGTACGCCTTCGCACGGAGCGATATCGACAGCCTCTCCCCGGTCCCCATGTGTATCACCCCAACGGAAAACTCCTTCAGGATTTTTCATATGCCTATGATCTGATTGGAAACATTCTGCAAATCATCGACAGTACACCCGGCTGTGGTGTATGGGAGAACCCATGGGCCAATCAGATAGCAGATCAGGTCTTGCGTAACCAGGACTTCAGAGGTGATGCGCTGGTCCGAAACTTCAAATACGATCCCATCTACCGTTTGATTTCTGCTACCGGCCGTGAGGATAAACAGATATCCAAGCCGCGGACATGGAGTGATGATCCGCGTGCGGGCTTTGGCTCCGGCAATCACGGCACGCCCAACCAGGACAATGCCCCTCATCTAACCTCTATCTATTGGGAGAGGTATGACTACGACCCGGCAGGCAATATGCTTGCCCTGAGGCATGGAGGCAACGGCGCCTCCTGGACACGCCATTTTGGTGTGGGCGGCTTAACACCAGATCAATGGAACGAGACCTGGCAAAATCATTTTGGTGCTGACGACTGGCTCGACCCATTAAGTAATCAACTTACCCATGTGGGGGATAATGCACCTGCAACCCCACAGACCCACCTCTTCGATGCCAACGGTAACATGAGGCGAGAAAACATCTCCCGTCACTTTGCCTGGGATCACGCCGACCGCCTGAAAGCATTTAAAAATCAGCCCGAAGGCTCGGATCACGCTTCGGTCGAAGCGCGCTATTTGTATGGCTCTGACGGTATGCGGGTGAAGAAGTGGGTGCGCAAGAACGGCACCAGCCCAGAAAGCACTGTGAATATCGATGGGATATTTGAGCACCATTGTTGGTGGGAAAGCGGAGAAGAAAAACAGAACAATCACTTGCATATCATGGATGATCAGCAACGGATTGCAATTGTGCGGCGGGGGAATGTCTATTCTGGAGATGCGGGACCTGCTATTCGATATCACCTGTGTGATCATTTGGGCAGTAGCAATATAGTTGTTAACGGTGACGGGCAATGGATCAATCGGGAGGAGTACTTTCCTTATGGCGAAACAAGTTTTGGTAGTTTTACTAAGAAGCGATATAGATTCACGGGCAAGGAGCGGGATGAGGAGAGTGGGTTCTATTACCATGGTGCGCGATACTATGCAGCATGGTTGACACGGTGGATCAGCACAGATCCGTTGCAGACATATACAACACAGGACAGAACGAATGGTGCATATCAATCCAAAAGATACAAAAAGGGTCATCCGTTTAGAGAGTCTTTGACTCAGCTAAACAAAAGACAGTCTAGTCTTTATGCTTATGCCAAAAACAACCCACTAAATGCAATAGATCCATCTGGCTTACAGGAAGAATATCTGGAACTAGCTGGAGAAATAACTGAAAACTTCACGGACAAAACGTCAAATGTCTCTAGCATTGTAGGATCTATTGCCGAATTGTGGGGTAGGTCACCCAAAGATGTTTATGAAGACCTGTTCGTATGTGCATATAACGTCGTAATGAAGAAAGGATGTTATATGCCCGAACCTCGAAATTGGTCGCCATTAATGTCCTGGGGCGGGGTAGCAAATGCCGTATCCGGTACGTTCGCTTTAATGTCCTTAGGGCTTAACTTTCTTGAACTTGCTGCGGGTGTTAAAGTACCCGAAGCCGTAAAAAATGGGGTATCACTGGGATCATCTGGGACCAGTGTATTTGGTGCAGGGGCAACTCTTGGAAGATTGCCTTTGTCGGCAATTTTTGGTGGCGGCGGAGCAGGGCTTGGTGCAATGGCTACAGCAGCGAGTGGTGTTCTATGTGCATTTTACATTGGGGTAAAGGCTGGGGAGGGAATCAACTTCCTCTGGAAAGAGGTGACTGGTAAGGCATTAGGAGTTTGGATTTATGACGTATTCAATGAAAGTGAGGAGATTGAACCGCTAAGAAAACATACTCAAAGCTGGTGGACGCGCTATGGTGAAACAATGTTGCTCCAATATGTAGATAAAGATACAGGCAAGGTAATAACTGTTGTGAAGCATAGGATCATTGAGCTAGATCCTATAGATTTAAGTACACCTCCAGATATAAAAGTTGAATTCAAGAGAAGATGACTTTCCAGTAGAAATCGGAATGAGCAAATGGATCGGAGTAAAATTTATTAAAGGGGCCTTGAGCGCACCAGCAAAACAGAGCAAAAGAAATAATGGGGTCAGAGTGAAATTTATTAAATGGATCATAAGCACCCCAACACAAGGAGGAATAATGGGGTCGGAGTGAAATTTATTAAAAGGATCATAAGCGCCGCAACAAAACAGAGAGAATGAGTACTACTTTTGTAAAAGCCGCAAGTAAACCGAATTCCGACACATAATTAGGAGGAGTCGACAATGATGACAGAAAAAACCTTCCACTTTTCCGGTTACGTCAAGAACCGCGAAAACAAACCCGTCCCCGACCTTCGCGTCGAAGCCTGGGACAAGGACCTTTTCTTCGATGATTTCGTTGCAGAAGCTGTCACAAACCCGGATGGCCGCTTCCATATGAGCTTCCCCGACAAGCGTTTCAGGGAGCTCTTCTTTGACCGCCGACCCGATCTCTATTTCAAGGTCCGCGAGGGTCGGGAAGTCGCTGACGAAGTTATCAAGGACACTTCCGACTCCATCCTTTGGAACGTCGAATCGGACGCAACGGACTTAAAGCAGCCCATTGTGGAGGATGTTCGGGTAGACGAGCAGCCTCAGGCCGCAGTCACCCCTTGGCTCATAGGGAGGCCTTTGAATGAAGCAATAGGCGAGTCGTTGACTGGTTTCACATGGACGGCTTTTCGAAAAGAGCGGTTTTGTAATGCAACACGATGTCTATCAACCTTGTGTCATTGTGCCTTTGGGCATTGATCAGCGAAAGAATCAATTACCTTGATGTTTCCGGCAGGATGGCAAAAATAGGAGGCAGCCATGACAGAAAAAACCTTTCACATTTCTGGCAAAGTCAAAAATCTTGAGAACCAAGGCGTCCCCAACCTCCGCGTCGAAGCCTGGGACAAGGACCTTTTCATCGATGATTTCGTTGCCGAAGCTGTCACAGACCCGGATGGTCGCTTCCATATGAGCTTTCCCGACGAGCGTTTCAGGGAGTTCTTCTTCGACCGCCGCCCCGATCTTTATTTCAAGGTCCGCAAGGGGAGCCATGTCACCGACGAAGTCATCGCGGACACTTCCGACTCCATCCTTTGGAACGTCGAATCCGGAGTTACCGAGATCCCGGACATCGAGGTAGACCTCCCTGTCGAAGAGGAGCCGGAGCCCGAACCCGAAGTTGCCCACCGTCTCATCGGCCAACTCCTGAATGAAGAAACCATCGAGCCATTAGCGCGCTTCACGGTGCGCGCCTTCGATCTGGATGCAGGCACGGAACCCAAGTATCTCGGCTACGACATCACGAACGGGCAGGGCTTGTTCGTCGTCACCTATACAACCCCAGCCCAGTCAGAGACGTCCGAAGGCGATGAAGAAAAACGCAAGCTCCGGTTCCGAATCTCGGAACCTGGTGGTATCCAAATCCATGAGACTGACGTTGAGGTCGTGGTGGACTCCGACGAGAGGCTGAAGATCAAAGTGCCTGCCGAGGTGCTGCCGCAGCCGGTAACGCATCCTCTGGACGAAGTCGCGGCCACCCTGGAGCTCGATCTTCCCGAGTCGCTTGTCACCTTCCTCAATGCACAGGGTATCCACACTCTGGAGGACATCCGGCGGGCCGGTGGCATCCGGCAATTGGAGGGCCTGCCTGTGGTGGCAGACGATCCGGCGGTGATGGCACTGGAGGCCCACGCCGTCCTGACCGTTCTCTCGCCCGAGGTGGAGCTAAACGCCAAGCTGATCGACAAGGGCTTTTCCGGTCTTGCAGCCATCGCACAAACCTCGCGCTCCGCCTTCGTTTCAGCCCTGCACGAGGAGATCGGCGACTACCAGGCCGCGCTGCTGCATAAGAAGGCCAGCGCCCAGGTGGCGCTTCTCAGTAATATGCTGGCCTCGAAGCGGGCGGATATGGCCAATGGCCTGCAGGTCAACAACTCGCTCCATGATCTCTACCCCGCTCCCTGTGACTGCCCTGATTGTGAGGCGGCCGTCAGCCCCCTGGCTTACCTCGCCGACCTGCTGGGTTATGCCACGCAAACGGTGCGCACCGATGATGGCGATACACCGATCACCCTGTCCGATCTGGAGCAAACCTTGCACCAGCCTTTTGGTCAACTCACGGCCGCCTGCGAGGAAATGGACCGCGAAGTCCGCCAGGCGCGCCTCTGCATCGAGATCCTGCGCCGTCATTTCCGAGATATACCGCCGGACAGCGACCATGCTGCCGCCCTTGCCGATTCCGAACGGCTCTACCGTATCGAGACCTATGTGGCGCTGTTGAGTGCGATCGGCACCTCTTACGAACAGGTCCGCCAGATCCCGACGCTGGATGAGGAACAAAGAACACGCCTGGCCGAGCGCCTGGGAATCCATGCCCGCCATCTCGACGAGCTCCTGCTCACCGGGGACAACCTTTCGGAGCAGAACATCGAAGTGTTATTCGGACTGGTGGACACCAGCTTCAGCACAGTCGGTCACACCCGGGATCCGCTCTCTGACGGTCCGACACTTGGAGACCGATGGCACCAGATCGAACGTTGGAACCTGAAGGGCGCTGAATGGGGACGCAATCTCTCCCTGGACGGCGCCCTTGCAGTGGAACTGGGTAACCCCCCCGAAACAGACGTCTACATGGTCAGGATCTACCAATTCCTGCCAAAGGGGATAATACCAGGAAGGAAACTGGTCGCCTCAGGTTCCAGCGCTTCGGCCACCGGCCCGGTTCACCTGAGCGAAGAGAACGATAGCGGTCTTAATGGCCAGATTGACATCCATTTTCGGGATGTACCGAATCAACGGTATATCACCTTGCAGGTCATACCTTGTTTCACCTGTTGGCGCCTGGAATATCTCTGCAATCTGTGGAGGAAACAGGACTGGCCCGTCGATCGTTACAGCAAAGATGATGCGGATGCATTGCCCGTAATCGACCCGGATCTCATCGGCCCTGATGACTTTCGGCTATCCGAAACAGGGCAGCCGCTCTTTGACCTCTGGTCTCGGCGTCGCCAGTGGGTGGATTTCCGGTTAGAAGAATTGCAGCGTCTGACCAAGCCGATGACCAACCAGAAGGGAAATATCGTCGGTGGAGTACCGGACATTGACGGGATGTTCGCGCGCATGGACCAACCTATCGATTACTACGAAGAATTCAAACTCCCCTCGGTGTGGGACCATTCGGAGGATACCGGTATTCCCCCCGAACATTTCGACTCATTGCTGCGCACACTAACGAACGGCAGCAAGGCCGATGCGGAGGAAGCAAAAGCACACATTGGGGAAGCGCTGTGCCTTACTGCGGAGGCCTTCATCCGTCTGATGGAAATCCGCAACAAGGATGCTGCCTGGTGGGCCGACCACGACCGCGAACCGGTGTCCGACGAGGAGTGGCGGGAACTACGTTCCATTCTGGTCCAGGCCGAGAAAGAGCGGTTTTATACCCACTGGATACAGGAAGAGGAGCAGACCGCCCAGGCATCGAACCTGGATGAGGCCTTCTTCGGACCCAAATACTTCTGGCCTTCATTGAGCGAACCCCAACCTGGAGATTGGCCACCGTCGATTCCGGCAGGCCAACCCATGATCGATCCCGAGCTGGTCGGCCTGGATGCCCTGCCAGATTCCCGGATAGGACATAAGGCGCGTGACCTTTGGACGAACAGATTGGAGGTGCTGGAATCGATCCAGCGCGATCTGGATGAGATGCGCCAGAATGGCTTCAATGCCATGTTTCTTTATGCGCTATCCCAATCAGCTGCAGTCCAACCTGATCCCAATGATCCCCAATCACTCGATAACTACCTCGACGGACTCGAAACACAGCTGAATGACCCTAAAACAACGGATGACGCGATTCAAGGTATCCTGAATGAGCTTTACCTGGATTCTGTCGATGAATTAAGAACCCTGCTGCGCATCCGCAGAAAAACGATCGGAGGTGAATCTGTATCTGAACAGGAATGGCAAGATGTCATCAAGATCCTGACCTCGGCCAAAAAGCGCTGCGAACTATATTCAGTCTGGACAAGTGATGAGTCGGATCTGGTCTACTGGAAGGTACTCAAGGCCCATTTGCCCCGTTGGCGAGCTTCCTTGCAGGCAAGGCGCGCCTGGCAGGAAGCGTTGCGGATTCGCAGCCGCCAGCCCAACATTGATCCCGACCTCATCGACACCACTTACCTGAGAGATCCGTTTCCAGGTGATCCAGCCTTTGATACCTGGCAGGATCGACAAAACTGGGTTGCGGACAAGCTGGAAGAACTCAGGAATCATACCCCCAATAATCTCGCCGAGTGGGATGACTGGATCGTCCAGCAGCTCAGGATGACTGATGACGAATACGAACTACTCAGAACACAGTTTCACAACGGGGACGATATTGATGTCCGCCTGGAACAACTCGGCCTCAGCCGGGCCGCCTTCCGCCGGCTCGAGGATATCCGCGGTGTGATCGCGGCGGACCCTGCACAGGTGCGGGATGAGGAATGGGACGAGGTCTGTTCCATCCTGGCCCAAGCCGCAAAGTGGCAGGAGTTCGCCCAGTGGTGTTGGGAGGAACAACAGCGAGACCTGGTGCTCTCTGCCGCACATTTCAAAGTGCCGGAGCCACCGCCCCTGGAGTTTCCCCCGCCCGAGCCGGCCGAGATACCGCGCTGGCGTGGTACCTGGCGGGAAAGACGCGACTGGGAGGACCGGCTCGAATCCCGCAACAAGCAGGCGAAGACGGTTGTCATCGGCATGAAAGACGCGGTCAGCCGCACCGAGGAGAATACCCTGCCCACGTTGCGCGATGCCCTGATCGCCGCCACCGGCGAATCAGCTGAGTTGCTCACCGGGCGTTTCCTGATCGATGCCAAAACCGGTGGCTGCCAACAAACCACCCGTATCGCCCAGGCCATCGAGACCCTTCAAACCCTGCTGTTTTCACTGCGCACCGGCCAGCTTGCAGACACCCGTCCGGAGTTGACGCTGAGAGACGACGACTTCGACGAAAAATGGCAGTGGCTTGGCTCCTATGCGTACTGGCGTGCCGCCACCTTCGTTTTTCTCTACCCGGAAAACGTCCTCCTGCCTCATCTCAGGCGCTGGCATACCCCCGGCTTCCGCAAACTGGTCAAGGAACTGGGTGGCAACCGCCGCCTCACCCCCGAAGCGGCCTGCGAGGCCGCCCAGCGGTACACCGACTATTTCCGGGATGTCTGCAATCTGGAGCTTGGCGCCTCGGTGCAGGCCAGAACCGCCTATCACGAAGGCGAGTGCCGCAACCGGGCATACCAGGGTGACCGCTATCTGGTCTATCTCTTCGCCCGTGGCCGGGAGACGAATACGGTCTATTTCTCCTACTACGATCCCGAAGATGCCAGCGGCTATGCCCAGAGTTTCTGGAAACCTGTAGACGGCTTGGACAACGTGGAGGTTCTCGACATCGTCGGCGCTGCTGCCTATACGGCCACCGCTGAACAGCGCCATATCTACCTCTTCATCCGGACTCTCGAGAAGGGCGCCGAGAAGCTGGTATTTACCCGCTTCGATCTGGAGGCATTCCGCTGGACTGGTGAGGTCAACGATCCGGACCTACCGGAAGAGACGACGGCCTTCACCGCAGTCGTCAAGCAGCGCAATCGGGAGGACGAACCCCCGCATCTGGCCATCCGGCTTCCCAGCGGCGCCGTCTACACCCGCATGCTGAATGCAGAGGGGACAGATTGGGAGGAGATGGACGAGTGGGTGCCTTTGGTTGGACAGTTCAAGGGAAGGGCGTTCTCATATCTCTATACCATGATCGAAGAAACTTCCCGAAACTCCTTCTATTTCTTCGTCAGCGACCCGGAGCACCTTATTTATTATCGCCTATTTGGCCCGCGGGATGATGGCAGATGGCGCAGAATCGGTCGAAGAAGAACACTGTCCGACGGTGTAATCATTATTGAGAGAGAGCCTGCTGTATTTATCGGTGCTCTTGCCTGGCCTTCCGGTGATCGGACCTTCCTTTTTTGGAAGGACGAATCGGATGGATCCGTCGTGCATCAGCCTTTATTGCCACGTAGCTCTACCGATAGAGGGAAATTCATAAGTTCTTTTGGGGTATTGGATGATTGGTTGAAAGCAGTCGCGGGTCTTAGCTTGAGCGGAGTTCCACAATTCAATTATTCCGTAATGGATGAAACCCGCTATTTCAGGGGTGACTTGCTGGCAGAGTTGGATAATCAATCTATCTCAGAACAGCGAAAGGCATCCCTCATTTATGGCTTTGGGAAAGCAATAGAGAGTGCTGATGATCTGATCTGGAAAGAGTGGGCACGCGCTAGCCAAATGCTGAAAGATTTTACATGTTGCCCAAAGCAACCATTACGGAATGCTCTTTTGATTATCAATAATGGTCGGGCTTTTAAAGTTAAGCTCTTCGATGATCCCAATGTTCCAGATGAGCTTGGAAGCCCTATGCCGTGGCAGTGTGGAGTCGATAATACAATTATTTATGCCCACGGCGAAGCCCCGGCTTACTTGCAGGGACGACTCGCATACTGGCGCAAAACGCCCGAGGCGGGCTTTTATCGTTGTTCCGCTACCAAGTCTGCCAACGATATTCTGACTCCACACGGTGAACTACGTATAGCCCCTTTGTTTGCGGGGTTTGTTGATATCACCGAACGGCCAGATCTGAAAGTCCGTCGAGAACGAATGCAATTTATCCTTCTGGTTTTCGGCGATGCTCCAGCGGGGGTAAAAGCATACTTCGAAGAGGCAGCCTATTTCGTACCGCTCCAGATTGCCCTGCAACTCCAGCGCCGCAGACAGTTTACGGCAGCGCTGGACTGGTTCAGGACGGTTTATGACTATACCGGCGAATCGGGCGATCCCAGGATCTCCTATTTCCTGATGGAGGACGAAGGCAGCGATTCCGGAACCTATCACCGCGAAGCCGACTGGCTGCTGGACCCATTGAATCCCCATGCCATCGCGGCCAGCCGCAAGGGCACCTATACCCGGTTCACCCTCCTTTCGATCATTCGCTGCCTGCTGGACTATGCCGATGCGCAGTTCACCCAGGATACTGCCGAATCGTTGCCCCAGGCGCAGATACTTTACGCAAAGGCCCTCGAGCTTCTACACGCGCTAGCGGTGAACCAGAACCCTGGGACCTGTCCGGAAGTGATCCCGGAAATCAGAGAGGCATACGATGACCTCCAGTACTCTGGTTCCCTGTGGGCGTTGCAACACGCGCTGTTGGAGATAAAAGATCCGCGGTTGCTGCGTGAAGTGATAGAGGACGTCAGGCACATACTCGAGTCGGATCTTCCACTGGCCGAACGCCTGGCCCATGCACGCACCCGCGTCCGCGACGCCTTGCAGGACCAGCCGTATGCGTCGGACTTCTCGACAGTCATCGAGCAATCGCTAGCCAAAAGGGAGCAGGCACAGGTCATCTTGCTCAGCGACGACTTGCTGGCCGTGATAGTGGAGAACGTCGGCGTGGCTGCGGAAAGCCAGATGGCCGCATCCATCGTTGCGACGGTACGTGCTGCGACTGGACAGATGGACGTTTCTCCGGGGCAAATGGAGCTGCCATGGTTGCGTACCGCGATTGGATATACCCCTGAAGCTGATGGCGGGCAGGAATCCCGCTCCGCCATGTCTACCGGCGTGACCGTGACAGGAGTCGTCCAGGCCTCCATGGGCGCAAACTTCGCTGCCGTGTATCCCGGTAGCTATCTGCAGATGCTGGACAGGATGGATTTTAGCTACATACCATCCAGCGCCACGGGCTTCTGCGTGCCGCCCAATCCAGTAAACCGGGCCTTCCGCCTGCATGCCGAACTTAATCTTTACAAGTTGCGCAACTGCCGCAACATCGAAGGCATGCAGCGGGAGGTACCGCTCTATGGCGCCCCGACCGATACCGTGAGCGGCATGCCTATGATCGGCGAGGCAGGTCAGATTAGCCTGCCCGGCAGCATTACGATTCCGGGCACGCCTTACCGTTACGACTACCTGGTGGAAAGGGCACGCCACCTTGCCGAGCGGGCCGCGCAGATGGAGGCGGCCTTCCTCGCTGCCCTGGAAAAACGCGACGCCGAGTACTACAGCCTGATGAAGGCCAAGCAGGACGTGCGCCTCGCGAGGGCCGGCGTTCGCCTGCAGGACCTCAGGGTGCGTGAGGCGGAGGACGGGGCGACGCTGGCTGAACTGCAGAAGGAGCGGGCGCAATTCCAGGCTGATACCTATTCAGAATGGCTGGAGGAGGGGATCAGCAGTTTAGAAGAGGCCTCGCTGGCGCTTCTGCACTTGACTGCCATGATCCAGTTCCAAGCTGCTATGGCCGGGTTCGCTGAAGCTGCTTTTGGTGGCTCGGTCGTTTCCGCACTCTCTGCGCTTGCGGGCGGACTCAGCACCGAAGCGTCTAGACTGTCCACCATGGCAAGCTACGAACGCCGGCGTCAGCAATGGGAATTCCAGAGAGATATGGCCATGCAGGACGTTGCCATCGGTAGCCAGCAGGTTCGGTTGTCCAAGGACCACGTGCGCATCACGGCCCAGGAACGCCGCATCAGCCAGATGCAGGCGGACTTTGCCGAGGCCACCGCCGACTTTCTGGCCAACAAGTTCACCAATGTCGAACTCTATGACTGGATGAGCCAGATCCTGGAAGAGGTGTATGCCTACTTCCTGGCCGAAGCCACCAACGTGGCCCGGCTGGCCGAGGCGCAGTTGGCCTTCGAACGGCAGGAAACCCCGGCCGGCCTGATCCAGGTCGATTACTGGGAAGCACCCTCGGATGACATGATCGCCCCGGGACCGGACAGCCATGCCCCGGATCGGCGAGGTCTGACCGGTTCCGCACGCTTGTTCACCGATATCGAGAAGCTGGACCAGCACCGCTTCGAATCCGAAAAACGCAAGCTGCAGTTGACCAGGATACTTTCCCTGGCGAGCTTGGACCCGTTCGAATTCCAGCGCTTCCGAGACACCGGCGTAATGAACTTCCGCACCGACTTGGCGCTGTTCGACCGCGACTTCCCCGGTCACTACCTGCGCTTGATCAAACGGGTGCGCCTGTCGCTGGTAGCCCTGATTCCACCCACCGCCGGCATTCATGCAACACTTTCGACAACAGGGCTCTCCCGTGTCACCGTGGGCGACATGGGCCTCTACCAGACCGTCCTGACCCGGCGCCCACCGGAATCCGTGGCGCTCAGCTCGACTCGGGACGCCACCGGCCTGTTCGAGCTGGTTCCCCAGACCAGGGAAATGATGCTGCCCTTCGAGAGCATGGGGGTGGATACCGCCTGGGAGCTGCGCATGCCCAAACCGTCGAACCTGTTCGACTACAGGACCATCGCCGACGTGCTCATGACCATCGAGTACACGGCACTGGACAGCTACGATTATCGTCAGCAGGTCATCCGGGAACTCGATACCAGTATCAGTGCAGACCGGCCATTCAGCTTCCGGCACCAGTTCCCGGACGCTTGGTACGACCTGCACAACCCGGATCAGACCGCAACGCCTATGACCGTCAGGTTCCGTATCCGGCGCGAGGATTTTCCCCCGAATATCGAGGATCTGAGGATCCAGCAGATCCTGCTCTACTTCTCATGCGATACGGAGACCCTGGCCGATATTGATGTAGGCCTGCGGATGACCCAGAATGGTATTGCCATCCCCGGAGAAAATGAAGCGGCCTTAGCGGCTCCTGTCGAGGGCGTAATCAGCACCCGAAGAGGTAACGCTGGTGGCTGGATGATATTCCTAGGCAAGGAACCGGAGGGGGAATGGAAACTCAGCCTGCCCGACACACCCGAGACCCGCGCCCTCTTTCAGGAGGAAAGAATTGAGGATATGTTATTCGTGGTCACATATTCCGGCCAAACACCGGAATGGCCCGAATAGGGGCTGTATGAAATCGAGTAGGCTGAGTGATTATGCTCAACACACCTCAGCCTACTGGTGGCTAAAATGCTTACCTTCCGCTGAGACTTCATGGAATAGAGCGTAAAGAGACCTTTGAAGCTCCGGTCTTTTAGATCAACTTGGGGCTATTTTGATTCAATCATCAACCGCCTTCAAGATAGTGGACTCAGTCACTTGCACATACCCATATCAGACTATCTACATGGTTGTTCAAACTTATCAGGGCCTCATAGCAGAGTCTATCAGACTTGTCGTGAATACCGGCTTTATATCGTCTGTCGAACAACTCTGCTCAAAGCGGATGTACTGTAGCATTCTTCAGGCCTTTTAGCATATTCAGGATACGATCAGCCATGGGTGCTATGGACGAAAGGGCATCAAGCGGACTTTTTACCTTGGGCAGGACACCAAAGACCTCTACCTGTCCCATCTCAGCAATTGTCCTCTGGTTATCTCTCACAATGGAAGAATCTTCGCCGCCCTGGCTGTTAAGTAAAACGCCAACTATTTGAATATTCCGGTGCCGTAGGGCCTCCAGTGTCAGGAGTGTATGATTTAAGGTGCCAAGGCCGCTTCGCGCCACTATTAGAACCGGCAGTTTCAAGTCTGCCACCAGATCTGCCAGAAGCATTGCCCTGCTTAAGGGCACAAGGACTCCACCGACTCCTTCCACAATAAGGATTTCGCACGATGATTCAAGGCGAAAAAGGGCATCCCGGATGACTTTGGTCTTAATGGTCACGCCTGCCTGTTCTGCTGCAAGATGCGGAGACGCAGGAAGCGGCAGACAATATGGGGCTGTATCAGAACCAAAAGCAGTGACATCTGGTAATCCGTGGATAGTTTCAACTGACTTGTTTCCAAGCAGTTCATAGATAAAGACGCAGTCTTCAGAGAGATTACTGTTACCTGTGCTGACCCATTTTTGCACCTTGGCATCAATTCCCTGATCGATCAGGGTCTTTGCCAAAAGGGCAGTGATAAAGGTCTTGCCCACGCCTGTATCTGTGCCGGTTACAAATAGAATCATTGAGGATTGGGTAATTTGGTGATTGGGTGATTTGGTGATTGGGACCCCTCACAGATAAATACCTGATAGGTGGCCCTTATCGAACCAAAATGTTTTTTATAACTCCGCTCTATCTCCAACATGCCCGCGCGGGTACGCACAAAAGGCCCTGTTGCCATCCTGGGCGCCACA
>Ga0209121_10002414_pt1 | contig 19018 bp, 23 predicted proteins | sample Cruoilmetagenom3_FD_187292 | JGI IMG/M metagenome (GOLD analysis project Ga0209121, IMG submission 187292) | Oil polluted marine microbial communities from Coal Oil Point, Santa Barbara, California, USA - Sample 3 (SPAdes) (version 2) | ecosystem: Environmental > Aquatic > Marine > Oil seeps ...
GTGTTTAAAAAGAGGGAGGACAGAGAAGGAAGAATGACAGATTTTTTCTTTGTTCCCGAAGATGAGTGGGAAAGATGGATTAATAAACCAGAATTTGAAAGTGGTGGGTAAAATTGGGTATAGCAAGTGAAAGTCTAAATAAAATTGTTGAAAATATGAGCGGGAACGCAAAAGTTGAAGCTGTTTTTGTTACTAACATTGGTGGTAAAGAAGTTGATTGGGATATGATTTTCCAATTTAACTTGGATAACGAGGATTCTTTTTATCTTAAAGTAAAAGAAAGAAAGGCTGAACTGATTAATGGAACTGCTTCAGATCCTAACATAATTATAACGGGAGATAATAACGCAATTGTAAAAATCTGTAATGGTAAGGGAGATTTCACTCATGCGATTAGTAGAGAAGAGATAAAAGTTACAAAAGGAAAAATCATTGAAGTAATACGCCTAACTCGAGCAATAACCCTTGTTTTAAAAACTAAATAATTTTTTTTTCTTATATAATTTTAATATTTGGGTTCAAACTTCTCCATGATTTTATTATTTTTGTTCTTCTAAATATTTTTTATTAGTATTTGACTTTCAAAGGAGTCTTCAATTGGGGGCCAAATTAAATCAATTTTCCCCTTTTTTGTTTTATATTTGGAGTATGAAGCTTCTCCACCGGTAATCAGAATTGCTTGACTTTTTCCCGAAGTTATAGCCTTCGCTGCCCTATTTACTAACATCTGAGGACTATCTCCCCCATCGGGTAAATAAACTTTATGTTCGGGTTTTAAACAGAGTATCTTGCTAAGTTCTTCTGGAGCATCTTCGTAAGACCAACTATTAATATTAACCATATAAACTGAATTAATAAAATCCTTCAAACTTAGCGCACCAGCATCATTTAAAGCTATCTTACATGCTTTAGCCATGAGATTTAGCGGATCAAGTGGCTCAAGAGTATGTTTATTTTGTATGAACTGAGCAGCTCCTACTATTATTGGATGTGATTTATTGCTCATAATGAATTGATTAAGGTAAATTTTTTTAAAAATTAAATATGAAAAGAATAAGAAACTCTTATCAATTATTATTTAATAATAGATAAGAAATTTTATTTATTGTGCTCTATCAAATACAGCGCCACATGTACCGCATTTAATTTTTTTCTTATACACAGGTGCTCCCTGCATTGAATAATAGAGTACTTGTGTCTTATCAGGTTCTTCGTGTAATTTCCGCGGATTTTCTTCCCCACAACTTCCACATTTGGTTCTTTTAGTTTCTGTCATTTTTTTTTTCTCGAAGGTGTTTTGAACAAATAATAGGTTTTACAAATTTAAATTTGGGTTTTACAATAAATTTGCGTTATGTCATCTCTAAAAATAAAAACATTTGCTTTATTAATTTCATGTTTTTATTTCATTGTTGCCTTAATAATTTCTTCTATAATCTCATGTATTGTTTTGTCTGTGGTGTCAATAACAATTTCTGCTGATATGTTATAATAAGGTTCTCTTTGTTTCGATGCGCTTTCGATTTCTTTCATTGGATCTTCTTTGTCGATTAATGGTCTAGTCTCTTTCCCATCTTTCATTACTCTATTATAAATTTCTTTAGGGTTAGTTGTCAATAAAACGATATAACAGGTTTTTTTTAAGTTTTCGATGTTTGTCTTATTTAAAACAATTCCTCCTCCACACGATATAACAGCTTTTTTAAAATTTGCTGCCTTCTTACACGCTTCAATCTCGTATTCTCTAAATTTTTCTTCTCCATCTTCAGAAAATATATTCTGGATTGATTTACCAGCCATCTCTACAATGAGTTGATCGGTTTCTATAAATTTATGATCTTTTCCTAGATATTCCTTCAATGCCTTTCCTACTGTAGATTTACCCGTTGCCATAAAACCAATCAACGCAATAGAATCTTTAATCATACCAAATTAAACCAAATAGTGTTTTTTGATAAACCTAACTGTATTTCAATTTTCTTTCATAATATCAAGAAAATAAGTAGAACAATCATTTCATTGAAAATCCGTGATTTCCCAAAATACCCTTTTGTAAACCTATGTAATTTCCATTAATATATGCGAAGCAATTAAATTTTTCAGGGTCTAAACTATTATTCGTTAAAAATCGCGAATCAGAATGAGTTGCAACCACTTCTCCAAAATAGCACACATGAGAACCTAGTTCTATTCGTTTAATTACTTTACACTCCATATTCCATGGAAATTCTTTGACCATAGGGACTTGAACTACGATACCTTGTTCTTTAGTTAGGTTTAAATCTTCCCATTTATTCACATCTCTTCCAGAACGCGTTCCACAATAATCCATTTCTCTCAATTGGTCTTTTGTAGGATAATTGATAACAAACTCTCCATGTTTTTCAATTAATTTGTAGGAATGGCGCTTAGGTTGTATTGAAATTGCGATAATTGGAGGTTTCATACATACTTTACCAACATAAGCTAGAGTAATTAAATTCGCTTCCTCACCAATCCCTACAGATATAACCGTCGCAGGCATCGGAAATGCCGTAATTCCCGTGTTAAGAGAAATCTTATTCATTTTTTAAATTCATCCTTTATTTGTTTTCTAATTATCAGTACTTGACTAAATAATAATACACCCCTTACCTATTAATTCTTTTGTTCGACAAAACTTTGAGATGGGCGGACCCTTATTCACGAAATATTCAAATGCTCTCAACAAGACTATCTTAAAGTCTTCTTTAAAATAGGCTTTCGGCTCTTTTGCTAACCAATACCTCTTTTTGTGAAGAAATAAATTCGCAATTATCCAGAAGTTATATAGCAACAGGCTAATAAGGAAGTAGAAATTCCTAACATTTGGGTCGGTACTGGTCGAATACATTATAAAGGGATTGCCTTCTCGATAAGAAATTTCTATCCGCCAACGACCGCCATATTCTTCTCGAGTTTTATAAAATTTATACTTTTTATTAACGCTCGGCGATTGAATGAAGCCATTTGTTGCTAATACGAAGATATCCGCTAAAATATCTCTCAAATCCCTGGTTCCGTTGATATATTGAGCTCTTAGCTTTCCAAAATTAACGCCTTTTTTTCCATAAAAAGCCGCTTTAAATTCAATCAGTGGATAACCCATCCCTTTCACGTAATCGTCTTTCATTCCGTAGGTTTGAACGCGATCCTTCGGATCTTTCAAGGCGGCTTCTTTCATTCCTTTTAACTTCTTAGATTCTCTCACGGGAACGATATAGGTGATGTTTTTCCCATCCAAATATTTGAAGATCCATTTTTGATAATATTCCTTGTCCATCGCCGTTAATTCTATTATAAATCCTAAAGATTCGAGGAATTCAATCATTTTCTGCACGAATATTCCTGCTTTAACACCTTTTTTCAGCTGTTCACTTCCGATTTGCATTTCCCGCCCTTTTAGAATAACGCTACAAGTATGCCATATGAAAGCTTTCTTCGTTCCTTTTTCGGCTTTTATGCCAATCACGTAAGGATTATCCTTCTTTCCGTAATACAATTCTTTATAAAAGTCAAAAACTATCTTTAATTTCCTTGGAATTAATTTTTGCTCCAATAACAGAGGCAATATTTCCTTAGAAATATTTAAAAGCGCTTGGTTTGCTTCTTCCATTGGAAATCCTCTCGCATATTCCCTCATCTGAGAAGGATGGGGTAAAATGCGTCCTTTATTCGTCGATTGTTGGGAATTAATTTTCAACAAGGCATTCAATTTTCGATTCAATATCTGCGTTCCCGTTCTCTGACTATTCCCTATTAAAGCGTTAAAAAGAGTCACGATCGGGAATTCCTCGCTCGAATGGCCATCGTATCGTTTCCGTCTTGGCTTGCTATATGACTTAATAATTTTTACCAAAAGGTTTTTATTAAACTTCGCACCCATATTTAATTGGGAAAAAGAAGAACATGGATTTTTCCATAAATAGTTGTTTTTATTTGCCATAAATATAACTATCTTCTTTTTCCTATTTTAATTTAGCGTTTTAAAAGAAGAAAGTAATGAATCAATTTTTGTCGGTTGAATCAAGTACTGATTATAGCTAAATAAATATAAATTAATTTATTCTTAAACATATTAATAGTTTTAAATTTAATAATTATAGTAATAAAATGCTAAAAAAACCATATATAACCGCTCGTACTAATGTTTTATGTGTTATTGGACACCCAATCGAACATAGTATGAGTCCGATAATGCATAATGCTGCTCTTAAAGATCTTTCTCTCGATTATGTTTATGTCGCTTTCAATATTCCACCAAACGACCTTAAAAGGGCAGTTTTAGGGTTTAAAATGTTTAGTATAAAAGGAATAAATGTTACTATTCCATATAAAGAAAACATTATCCCATATTTAGATGAAATCGACCCACTTGCTGAAAAGATAGGTGCTGTTAATACTATAAAAAATGAAGGTAAATATTTGATTGGGAAAAACACAGACGCATCTGGGGCTAAAAAAGCTTTATTAGATGCGGGTTGCGAAATAACTGGAAAAAAAGCATTAATATTGGGCGCAGGAGGGGCGGCTAAAGCAGTTAGTTTTGCTATATCAGAGGATTTAGATGCGTTATATATAGCTAATAGAACAGAAAAGCGAGCAATAAAATTAGCTAAGGATTTGACTAATAAAACGGCGATTAAAGCGATAGGAAAGAATATGAGTATTAATACCCTAAAAAACTTACTAGATGAGGTAGATATTTTAATAAATACTACTCCACTCGGTATGTATCCAGCTATTGAAGAATCACCGATTTCTGAGGAAATGCTACACAATGATTTGTTTGTATTTGATATCGTATATAATCCTCTCGAAACTAAATTATTAAAAGAAGCTAGCAAAATTGGTTGCAAAACTCTAAGTGGGTTAGATATGTTTGTTAATCAAGGGGCTTTAGCATTTGAATGGTGGACTGGTAAAAAACCAAATTTAAACTTAATGAAAGAAAAAGTAGTTGAATTTTTAGGGAAAAAATAATGTTGGGTAAAAAATTTACTATTATTGGCGGTTCTGGCGGAATGGGCAAAGTTTTTGGAAGATTTTTTAAAAAACATGGTTTTACTATAACTTTATTTGCTCGAAACGAAGATAAATTAAAAAAAGCAGCAATAGAGTTGAGTGTTAATTACGAGCTTTCGCTTGAAAAAAGCGTTAAAAACGCCGACATTGTTATGATCTCAATCCCAATAAGCTCTACTCCTGATATGATAAGAAAAATAGCACCATTTTTGAAAGAAAATGCGATCGTTTTTGATATTACTTCTTTAAAATATGCCGTTTTTAAAGCACTGACTGAAATAAAAAATAAATTTCCAATAAATTGCATTTCGCTACATCCCATGTTTGGTCCAGGAATAAAAGATATGAAAAACTATTTTATGATGCTATTAAAAGTTGGAGGAACTGACCAATACGACGAATTAATTAATGAATTTTTGAATTTATTTAAATTTGATGGATTAATAATTACTGAAACCTTACCAGAGGTTCACGATAAGAGAATAGCTCTAACATTAGGCGTGCCACACATGTTGAACATTCTTTTTCTAAATCTTCTTAATAGTACTAGTGAACCTTTGAATGAATTAACCAGATACACAGGTACTACTTTCTTACTTCAAAAAGTTTTTGCAGAGAGTATTATCCAGAGGGAAATGGAAATGTTTGGAGAAATCCAAATGGAAAATAAAGAGTTTCTTAAAATCTTAGATTTATTCGAAAGGTTGCTCCATAAATATAAAAAAATAATAGAAGAAAAAAATGTTATAGGTTTTAACGAAATATTTTCTCAAAGCTTAGAATATTCTAAAGAAGACGATTACTTTCAGAATTCTTACAAGTACTTTTATGATTTTATGAATATTTTAAAAAGAGAAAATAAAAAATAAAGGTATTAACACCTTTTAGGTGATTTCGTTCAAACCGTTCTAAGCGCCTATGAGTAAAAACTTAAATTTAATGATCACCTAAAAGGTGTTATACCCGAATAAATATTTAATTAATTTTTGTTCCACAGAACGCACAAAATTTTAACCCTTCTCTCTCAGAAAGTTGTACTCCACAGTTATGGCAAAATATGGAATTTTCTTCAATTACGGGCTCATTTGCTTTGTAAAGTTTAACTTCTTGATAACTTTTGGCTTCGTTAGTTTTTAGTGTTGAATAATTATTGGTTTGTTCCGATAAATAGGGTCCACAAATAGCTTTACAGTGAACACAATGAGTTGGTTTTTTATCGTAGTAAATTGCGAGATAAATAAGTAATCCAAACCCCGCTGTAAATATAAACAAAATAATTACCAAACCTAAATCAATTTCTTCTCTCACTGTGAGAACATTTGTCTTACAATTAGAGCAATACATTGTTGTAATTTTTTTTAACCTCTTTTATCTATTTTCAGTAATTTTATTTATTCTTTAATTAAAATTGATATCAAGAGATTAAAAAAAATTTGGAGTCCAATTTTTAAAAGAACATCTAAAATTTTTAATATTTTAATTTTGAAATTCGTGAGGTTATTAAAAATTAAATTTAAATTTAAGTATATGAATCAATTTTAGAGAGTTCAACAATGGAAAAATTAACATCGTTTCAGGTCTATAGTGCTGGAAACATTGGAACTCTTAATATTCTGGTTGATAAAATATGGGTAAAAGAGAATAGAATCTATTTTAGAGTACAAAAAGTTCTATCAATTGAGAAAACATACTTAAGAAAAGAAAAAACCCCCAATATTTATTCTATCCACGAAAATGATCTATTTAGCATAAGATGTAGGTTATATTTTTAATGGGGAATTATTTATAAATTAAACTTTCGTGCCACAATGTGGGCAAAATTTTGCGTCCTTATTTTCTAGACTCTCTCCACAAAACGGACAGAAATTCAGTTGTATGGTTTTAACACCTTCAACCGATTCACTAACTATATATTCGCTTTTTTGCTGCTTTTGAGTTTCAGTCTGAAAGCGATATGGATTTTGAACATTTTGAGCTATTTCTTGCGCAGGTTGGGCGTAAGGGGCTGATATTGCTGTAATTTGAGAGTGACAGTGAATACAGCGATCTTCAGTTTTGCTATAATAAATTATTAAATATATAATAAGACCAATTCCTCCCGTAAAACACAATAAAATTATTGCTAATGGCCAATTTATCTCTTCTCTAACTAATAAAACATTTTGTTTGCAATTAGGACAAAATCCTGTGGGATTTCTTGTTGTCATACTTATCACCTTAATTTATTTTTAAATTAACTTATTAATGCAAATGTATTAAGATATTGAATACACATTTTCCTTTAAAATTTTAATCAACCTTAAAACCTAAATTAGTTAAAATTCAAATGATTAATAATATATAGAGAAATTACAATATTTTCCTATTAATTTTTATAGATTCAAATAATAATTTAACATGAATTAAACGATGCAACAAACATTATTTATTGTACTTGATGGTCTAGACGGCTCTGGAACGACTTCTCATAGTAAATTATTGGCAGGCTTTTTAAGCTTGAAAGGTTTAAAAATATATTTAACTCAAGAGCCTTCAAATAGCGAAATTGGGAAATTATTAAGAAAATTTTTGAAAAATGATAAAATTCCACCGTCAACGGACGCCTTATTGTTTGCTGCTGACAGGGATCTTCATTATAGAAATGAAATAAAAATGAAGTTAGAAGAGGGTTATATTGTCATATCAGATAGGTATATTGAATCTTCTATTATATATCAATCATGTCAATCTGAAAAAATAACAATTGAATGGGTGAAGAACTTAAATAAATTTGCAGGTAAACCCGACTTAACAATCGTTTTAGACATCGATCCTAAATTGTCATTAGCAAGAAAAAATCAAAAGGAATTAGAAAAATTCGAAGATATTTCATTTTTAGAACGAGTAAGAAAACTGTACATTACTCGTGCTAAAGAAGAGGGGTATTTTATAATAAATACAGACGATATCATTGAACTTGTTCAAGAAAAGATTCAACAAATAGTATTAAATAAATTTAAAGTTAAGGGGATTCAAGTTAAAGAATAAATTTTGTATAAAATAACATTTTTTGTGTAAACCAAGAAGTTACGCGTGAAACAGAATGAGTTATACCATAGCAGAAAAAATATTAAAAGAACACTCAAATCTTAAAGAGATATCGCCTGGGCAATTTATCAATTCTGATATTGATTTGATAATGGTTCACGAACAATTAGGTGGAAGAATTCATATAGAATACGAGAAACTCGGAATAGATTATGTATGGGATCCAGATAAAATTTTTTTCATATTAGATCACTGGGTACCTCCTCCCACGATATCCGCAGCCAAAATGCATCAAGACGCAAGAAGATTTGCTGAGAAATATAAATTCACTAATAACTATGGTTACCAATTAGACAAAGGCATATGTCACCAAGTTTTACCCGAAATGGGTTTTGCAAGGCCAGGAATGTTAATTGTCGGCTCTGATAGTCATACAACAACATACGGGGCCTTTAATTGTTTGTCCACCGGTATAGGTGCTACAGATGTTTCTGTCGTGTTTGCTACGGGTAAGATGTGGTTTAAAGTTCCCGAATCGTTTAAAATTAATTTATCTGGCACTCTAGATAAAGGTGTAATGTCAAAAGATTTTATCTTAACATTGATAGGAGATATTTCCACTAAAGGAGCTATTTATAAATCGTTAGAGTTTCATGGAAATGGCGTTCAAAGCTTATCTATTGACTCTAGGATGACAGTTGCAAATATGGTTGTGGAAGCGGGCGCCAAATGTGGTGTATTTTTACTTGATAAAAAACTAAAAGATTGGTTAGAAAAGAGAACGGAAAAACAATATAGTAAAGTTTTGCCAGACGAAGGTGCGGAGTATGAGAAAGAATTTCACTACAACTTATCCGAAATTACTCCTGTTGTAGCTAAACCTTCAAACCCTGGAAATATAGCTAAAATAGAAGATGTAGAGGGATACGAAATAGACCAAGCGTTTTTAGGTGGTTGTACTAATGGTAGAATGGAAGATCTTCGAATTGCCGCTAAAATACTAAATAGTAAAAAAATCAATTCCAATACCAGAATGATCGTAACGCCCGCTTCAAAAGAAATATACTTGCACGCTTTAAGAGAGGGTTTAATTGAAATCTTTTTAAGTGCCGGAGCTGTAGTTACTAATTCTACCTGTGGTGCTTGTATTGGGGGCCATCTTGGGGTATTGGGACCTGAAGATGTTTGTATTAGTAGCACAAATCGTAATTTTATCGGTAGGATGGGGGATCCTTCTTCAGAAGTTTTCTTAGCATCACCAGCTACGGTTGCCGCATCAGCAATAAAGGGAAAAATAACTGATCCAAGGGAGGCGCTTTAAATATGGATATAATTGAAGGGTATGCCTATATCCTTGGTGATGATATTAGCACGGACGACATAATTCCGAGTCATACATTAACTATAAGAGATGAAAATATAATGGTTAAACACACTTTAGAATTTATAGATCCTTACTTTTCCAAACAAGTTGACAAAGGAAATATTATTATAGCTGGAGAAAATTTTGGCACAGGAAGTTCTCGTGAAGAAGCAGTCTATGTATTCAAAATTTTGGGAATAAAAGCAATTATTGCAAAATCTTTTGCAAGAATTTATTTTAGGAACTTAATAAATAACGGCATTCCAGCAATTACTTTAGAATGGGAATCTAAACACTTTGCAAAAGAAGATAATATAGAAATCTCTTTGGAAAAAGGTGTTCTAATAAACAAATCTAAAAATTTGACTATCAATTTCAAAAAAATACCAATATTTTTAACAGGTATTCTAGAAAACGGAGGAATCATAAACCAACTTAAAAATAGACTTTAATTTTCTAAATTATGATAAATCTTCAATTTCTCTTTGGATTTTTTCAATTCGCTCTTTAGCTTTAGTAAGTATCTGAGTTTTACCATATTTGTTGAACCATTTTTCAAATCTCTGTTCGATAGAAACTTCTTTAGTTCCAGCTATATGTTTATCAGCAAGACAGATAATTTTTTCTTCAAGGGTTTGTGGTAAAAAATCTCTCTCGGGTAACCCAACTTGCTTAGCATCTTCTTTATCTAATCCACCTAAAATATGAGTTTCACAAATTTTGGCAAGCCGCTCTGATAAACCTCTTTCTCTAATTAATTTAGCCCCAATTAAGGCGTGATTAAATCCATGAGTTTTACACCTCCCAATATCGTGTAATAGGGCTCCAATTTCAATTAAATCCATATCAACTTCTCTTAACTTTATTTTTCCTGCTAATTCTAAGGCCTTCTCAGCAACTTTTAGAGAATGACGCCGTATATTATAAGGAACTTTTAATTTTTTCAATAAGTCAAAAGCAAAATCGCTATTAGGTAGAGTTTCTTCACTTGCCATTACACTTTAAAATTAATTATTAACTTTAAGGTTTAGTCTAAAATTAAGAAATAATTCAATTATAGTAGGAAACAAACTCTATCCAATACTTTTTTTATTTTATGAATTAATAAACTTCTTCATACGGTCCACTAATTACCCCTCCAATTAAGCCTCCTATACTAGACCCTATAAATGCAGTAAGGATTCCTCCAATTGTAACAGATAGTTGAGTTCCTTGAAATAAAGCCATTAAATCTTCACCAGATATGACGCTTAGCAACATCCAGATTAAAAAATCGATTATAATAACCAACAAACTTGCGAGAAAACCTCTTTTCAAACCTTTTGAAATAGTACCACTCAAATAACCAATAAAAATACTAGCTAGAAGTTGTGGCGAGAAAAAGTCGATTATCGTGGATGACGCAGTAAATATCGAAAAGAGATCAAATTTAAAATTAGCTCCAACTAAAATGATTATAACTTTTAAAACGTCAATTTGTGAATAAAGTTGTAGCTGTTTTATTATCTCTTCCATATTAAAAAAGAATGCGGTAAAAAAACTAAAAACAATTCCAACAACAATTCCAAGCAATAATCTGTACGAAACCATTCTCGATCAATTATATTATTTGAGTTTAACAATAAATTTAATTATTTTGATATATTAAATTTTTAGTTCTAAGAGAATTAGAAGATTTCTTTTAATAAAATATTAAAATTATGATATTTTATTTAATTTATCTAAGATTGTAATTTAGTATACTAATTCTATTATAGGGTATATATATTGGCTAAAAAAAAGAAAAAAACAGAAAAAACTAAGAAAACTGAGAAGGAAGAGAAGGAAGTAGAAAAAGATATCGAAGAAGAATTTGAAGAAGATTTTGAAGAAGATTTAGATATCGAAAAGGAACTTAATTTGCTCGATACTGACGATATAGACGCTGAAGTTGAGCAAACTGAAAAGATTATCGATAAGGACGAGGAAAAAAAGCAATTATATCTAAGTTGTGGAATCCACATTGGAACAAAATTATTATCTGGTGATGCGAGACAATTTGTGTACAGACAAACGAATTACGGTTTGTACGTTATTGATTTGACTAAAACAGACGAACGACTAAATGTTGCCGCAAAATTCCTGAGCAAATATGTTGAGGGGGGAAGCGATAAGGTAATTGTATCCTCTGTCAGAAGATATGGAAAAGAACCCGTAAAGCAATTTTGCAAAGTGTTAGGCTGTAGGGCAATCACCGAGCGTTTTATTCCTGGCTCTTTAACAAATCCTATCATAGATGATTATATTAAAGATGCGTCGGTGGTAGTTATCGTTGATCCTCACGCTGATAAAGTAATTTTAAGAGAAGCTCAATTGGCTCGAATCCCCGTCGTAGCGTTGTTCGATACTGACGATTTACTTGACGGAATCGACCTCGCAATACCCGCAAATAATAGAGGGAAGAAAGCGTTAGGCTTAGCTTTTTGGTTGTTAGCACGACAGATTTTGATGGAATTAGGGAAGATTTCAAGTGAAGACGATTTTCCCTACACTTTAGAAGAGTTCACTTCAAAAATCGTGCCTATGTATCGTCAACAGTAATTTTTCTCTTATTTTTCTTCTTTGCTTGACTCAATTTTATCAAGGAAGATAAATTATATGATTTGACCAAACAAATCTTTTGCTGCTTTGTAAAATTTATTTTCAGGAGAAATATCTAGCAGATTTTTTTCGAGTAAGTTCATTTTACTAATTTCTTCGTCGTTAGGGAGTAAGCCCAGAAATTTTACCCTATCGTCTTTAATATTTTCAACTTTTTCGGTTAACAAGTTTTTCATGTCTTCGGGAAAGCGATTACCGATAACGAGGATGTTTTTAAAGTCTAAGTGGACTTCGTTGGTTACTTCAACGATTCTTTCCATGGTGTGAAATCCCATTTTACTCGCGTCCGTTACGATAACTAAGTCGGTCACGTCCCGCCCCGTTCTTCGAGCAAAGTGTTCTAACCCCGCGGGAGAATCTATTAAGGCGATGTCGTAATTTTTCGATAATATGTCAATTATTCGCTTTAGCGTGTTATTTACGCTGCAATAACAACCTTCCCCTTCCCCGCGTCCCATTTCTAAAAGGTCGAAGTCGTCCAATTCTATAAGCGCGCCGAAAACCTCAGATTCGATGATTGAATCTTTCGAAACTTCGAGGGGTATTTGTCTTTTCTGAATTTTTTCCTTGAGAGCTGTCATTTTTCCCCCTACCGTTTGTTTGAACCCTACCTCTTCACCGATGATGTCTCCGATGTTTGCGTCTGGATCGGCGTCAATAACCAGTATGTTTTCGTATTTTTTCGATTCCAAGATGTGTTTAAGCATGAGTACCATCAAGGTAGATTTACCAACGCCGCCTTTTCCGCTAAAGGATACAATTTTTAACGTCACGATTTTTCTTACTCTTTCTATTTCGTTTACGCGAGCTTATTTGAAAAAAAGGTGCACATCATATAAGGTTTGATTTTATAAAATCTAAAATTACTCTCTAAAAATGTTAATTTTAATAAGGCAAGAACTACCAACCATTAGTTTATAGAAGCTCGAAAAGAAAAAATTTTAAAATTAAACAAAGTAATTCAGATACTTATTTGTTTAGAATGTATTTCCATTAAAATCCCATTTCCTTATCGTGATTCTTTATTATAAAAAGTGAATTATTGGGGTTCATATCTAGCAACGAAGAGGTAAGCAAGATCAACATTACCGGTGGTAATCTAATCGATTTACATAGTGAAAATCGCTCTTATCAAGAAGTAAAAGAGATATTTGCTAAAATAATATAGAGCTTTTAATTGTATTAAAACTGAATTAAAAGCTTATGATTTAGTGATAGATTCTGAAGAATCTAATTTTTTTCTTAATTTTTTGTGCACGAGAAAGATAACCATCGTTGTTGTCAGAACCAATAGGAAAATATCAAAACCAGGGATGCTTAGTTCGAATTCTAAATTATCAATTGAAATTATGTTTAAACCACATCCCATAGAGGTAAACACCAACAAATTACCAAGAGTTGCGTCTTCGTATAGTTTTGGATACAACGCGTGATGCTCACTTCCTCCGCAATAAATGTCCTGATAATCGTCGTAGAACCCTATCGCTTGTAGAGACGACGGGTTGGTAATGTCAACAACAACTATTCCTTCGGCGCAAGCTCCTGAGAATAATTTGTTATCGTGAATAGCGATTCCTACTCCGTTAATACCATCGATAAAAATGTCTGATAAAAAGGACGGGTTAGTTTTATCTGAGATGTCAAATGTTTTAACATGGGCGCGATGTAAAGTCGCTTTTGTACTATTAAGACCCGAAGTATACAGCACATTTCCTTCAACGAAATAGCTTTGAGCGTAATACTTCCCTAAGTAAAACGAACTTAATAAATTTAGATTTGAAGGGTCAGTAGCATTAACAATTTTTAGTTGGTAGGTTGTCGTGTTTGCCGTACAGATGTAAAGGTAATTATCAATGAATGTTAATGATTCACCAAATTCAGTTAAATTAAGTCTATCTAATTCTACTGGGGAAGCTACATTTGAAAAATCAAAAGATATAATTTCAGTGTAATTATTCACGAAAAGAGTAGTTTCCGAAGCGTCAAAACCCCTCGCATAGCCTAAATCTAACAAACCTTTATATACGGGAGATGTTGGCGAGGATATATCGATATATTTGATATTCCAGTCTTGATTCTCCACTACTCTTAAGTATGCAACGTCGTTAGCGATTTCAATTTCGTAACTGTTCTCTCCGGTTACTGTTCTTGAAGCAGTAAGGGACGGATTAGAAGGATCTGCCAAAGAGATCACTCTTAAACCCGGTAAACTGGCGTCTGATACATACGCGTATGTACCATTAATTTCAACGTCCTCAAACATTACGCTTACTTCTGGCGGTTGATAGTGTCCAATGTGAGCGTTTTTAATTTCTTTGAACTCTGCCGCATATGCGTATTTGATCGAAATAAAAATAAAAATTGAGGAAATTAGTAACAAAAAAATAAATATTGATCGTTTTTGTTTCATATTACTAGTCTATTGCATGTTCGATTTAAAAAATGTATCGCATTACTAGAAAATAAAATCGTTCAGTTTTCTCGTTTGTAGCTAAATAAGTTATAATTTGGATTTAAAAACTAAATATTAATATAATAAAAATTCAAAGGTTGTTAAAGAAATTCATTAAGGTCCCTATTTCGAAAACGTTTTTCTACACCATTTCTCATCCCCGGTAATTTAAAACATTGGTCGGGTATCATCTTTTTAAAGTAAGGTTGGTTTTCTCGTTCAGTTATGAATTGTGATTTGTATAGCGTTTCGAAGATTTCTTCACCTGAAAATTGGATATCATCAAAATATGGGATTAAAGGTCGATTTTTACTAACTGTTTCTACAACTTTTTTTAGAGGAGAGTTAATTTCACGAATTATTCCTTTTTCGTCTATTAACAAGGTTTTATGGGTGTGTTCATTATACAAACAGATTACACATTGTGGCCATCTTTCGTGAAAATAGTTTAAAACAAGATCAATCACTCTATGCTTGAGCTGTACCACTCCGAATAGCACACCACGACTATTTATTTCTGTTCGTGCGTATTGTTTCGCACGATACGCTTCAGTAAACACTTCTCGCATCATTCGGTTAATCTTTTTTGCCAATGAAGTCCCTGAATTGCGTAAAACTACTTCTGGAAGCTTTTTGATATGTTGCATTAGAGCCGGAGAATATTTAGAATGGCGCGGAAGATTAAGAGCCAATTCTTCGCGTGAATATCCTTTAGCACGCCCATTAATTTCTAATGGATCCCGATTATTTGATATCTTTCTCATTAGATTTCACTCTGTAAAATTGTGCTGTTATTAAGATTGGTAAAATCAGAAAGAGTACTTTGCTTCTGTCCATTTATCAAGAGGAACGGGTCAGCTCTTTTTAATACTACGCCAACAGATTTTAGATCTTGTCTGCGCTTAAATAAAAATTTTTTAGCTCGTAAATTAATTATTCTTTTTGCGGAAATTGGACCAATTCCAGGAACGCGGAGTAACTCTTTGTATGGCGCTTGGTTTGGATTCACTGGGCTACGATCTTTAAAATACTCTCTTGCTAAATGAACTTTAGGATCTCCTTCGGGTAAATTACCTTCTTCGGTCAAAACATCTTTCAAATCTTTTAATTTATAATGATATATTCGTAATAACCAATCGCTTTGATATAATCTATGTTCTCTTGCTAACGAAGCCGCTTGTTTACCTGCTAACGGTGTCCCTTCAATTGGAATGAACGAAGAAAAATACGCACGCCTTAAATCAATCTCTTTATATCCCCAATCAATTCGTTTAAGTAGGTCGTAATCGCTTTCACTTTCTGCAGCCCCCACAACAAATTGCGTGGTCTGTCCACTATTGAGAATTGGAGCACCATCCCATCGAAATTTTTTATACCCATCTTCCCGTCGACCTTTAATCATATTTTCTTGGTATCTCAATTGGTTATCTTGTTTTAAATCTTTCAAGATTTTGAGGGTTTCATCGTTGTGTCTGATGCGGATCTGCTTTAACCAGCGTTGGCGAGTTATAATATCGTTGTAATAATCTTTCTGTTCTGCGATTTCAGCCAAATGATCTTTAGTGGAAGCTTCCGAATTAATTGAAATACGATCAGATAGTGTTATTGCCTCTTTAAGGAGATACTTGCTCACACCTGGCAAACACTTAAAATGCACGTATCCACCAAAGTTATATTTGAATCGAAGTAGTCGAACTACTTCCAACATTTCTTCGGTTGTTTCATCGGCGCTGCCACAAACTCCAGATGAAATGAATACTCCTTCCACCACGTTCATCGAATAGAGTTTCATAAATGTGCGGGCGTATTCTTCTGGTGTAAAACTCATCCGGTGTTTACAATTATTAGTAAAGCAGTATTTACAATTGTAGATGCATTTGTTAGTGTATAGAGTTTTAAAAAGACTCATGCATCGGCCATCAGGGGTGTAGCTGTGGCAAATTCCAGCACTTGCTGTAGCTCCAATCCAATTTTTCGAATCTCCAAAAAGTTTTGGATATTTATCAGTGCGACTGGAAGCGGTACTCGCACAAATATCATATTTTGAATTTGCTCCCAAGACTCGAATCTTTTCTAAAGTAGACGGCACTTAAATCATCAGTTAAATAGAATTTTATTTTTTAATAAGGTGTATAAATCTATTTCTTGATGTTCACCTTATAAATCGAGGGGCATATTGAATTTTTAAAATAAGTTTATATTTTTATAAAAATTTAAGTTTTAGTTTCTTTTCTGTTAAATATTAGATATATTTATTTTATACTTAAACCATTGATTGATAATAATGCCTAAATATACTGGAGGCGAAATAATCGCCAAATATCTGATTAAAGAAGGTGTAAAATATGTTTTTGGGATACCTGGGCATGGATGCCTAGCCTTCGTGGATGCATTATTCCAAAACAAAGATAGAATTAAATTGATTCAACCCAAACAGGAAATGAGCGGGATTCATATGTCAATAGGTTATTTTAGAGTCACTTCTCAACCATTATGCGCATTTACATCGATAGGCCCCGGTGCTATTAACACTGCCATTGGTCTTGCTGATGCATTCGTAGATAGTTTTCCTGTACTCTGCATTACTGGAAATACTCACACACACATGCGAGGCAAGGGAGTGCTTCAAGAGATTGAAAGAAATAGAGATTCTAATATGCCTCGAATATTGGAGCCTGTTGTTAAACGTTCTTGGCAAATAAGCAATGTAAAACAATTACCTACAGTCATGCAAAGAGCTTTTAATCAGATGATAACTGGTAGAATGGGACCAACTGTTATAGATCTTCCTATGGATGTTCAAGCAGATGCTATTGATGTTGAAATACCCGATCCTTTGGAAAGAAGGGCAAGTGGAAAAATATTAGGTGCTCCAGAACAAATTAAAAAGGTAGTAGAATTATTAAAAAAAGCAAAAAGACCAGTCCTATTATTAGGTGGTGGTGTAGTTACAGCCGACGCTTATGACGAAGTCAAAGAATTAGCAGAGAAACTTGGCGCTGCTGTCGTCGTTACAATGATGGGTAAAGACGCATTTCCAAACGATCACGAGTTATTCGCTTGGAGCACTGGAAGTAAAGGGACTACCGTTGGGTTGAAAATGACTTCAACTGCAGATGTGCTTTTATCTGTAGGGTGTCGATTTGCCGACGAAACGGCTAGCTCCTACAAGGATGGTATAAGCTTTTCGATTCCGCCAACAAAATTAATACAAATCGATATCGATCATCACGAAATTGGCAAAAATTATCCTGTTGCAGTTGGAGTAGTAGGAGACGCTAAAGCGTGTTTGCGTCAAATTATTGAAGAATTTGGCGATTACGCAAGAAATTACAAAAAAACAGACTATTTTAAAGAAATACAAAAAGAAAAGAAAAAGTGGTTCGAATTTCTTGATGAGCATCGAGACGATTCAAAAGTACCGGTAATGATTTCAACCGTTTTAAGGGAAATAAGAAAGTTTTTCGATAGAGACGCAATAATTATAACTAGCTCAGGTAATGTACAAGCTCAAATGATCCAAGAGTTAGAATTTTACGAGCCTAAAACTTGTATTACCGCTGGAGGATTCTCTACGATGGGATATAGCGTTCCAGCCACAATTGGCGCAAAACTAGGTTCAATAGATATAGGAAAACCTAATCGTCAAGTCGTAGCGCTCGTAGGGGACGGTGATTTGATGATGACGATTTCGGAGCTATCTGTAGCAGTTCAATTAGGATTAACTAACGTCTTCTTTATAGTCTTAAACAATCATGGTTGGATTTCTATCAAGGATCTTCAGCAAGCAGCGTTTGGTGAAAATCGAGGTTATGGCACTAGTTTTTACGATGAAAGTGGAAATACCTATTCTCCCGATTTTGCAAAAATAGCTGAGGGTTTTGGATGCTACTCTGAAAAGATTTCTAAAAAAGAAGAAATAATTCCCGCATTAGAGCGAGCTAGCAGATCAAATAAACCTGTAGTTATAGAGATTCTTGTAAATAGAGAGTATCCTCACACTGGAAGCCCTGCATGTGGTTGGTGGGATGTTCCAATTCCAAATTATCTGGCAGAGCGAAGAATAAAGTACGAAGAAGAAATAAAAGGAGAAAAATTATAAATTTTTCTATTATTATATAGTCTTTGTTTAATGTTGATCCTTAAATTTTTCAGAAGCAGGTTCTCCACCAATTCCCCAATGAGTCTTTGGGATTTCGTGAACAATTACTTCTACAGCGTGTTGGGGGACACCTAAGTCAACAAAGACTTTGGTTATGTTTTGAATTACTGTTTTAACTCTTTCATCTCCAAAGCCCTTCCAAACATTTACATGAATAATTGGCATTTTTTCACCTCAAATTTGTATTATTATGATAATGATTCAACCCTTTAATTTTACTTTTTTCATAAAAATCAGTATTCAATGAAGTAATTTTTTTTCCATGATTTTTATTCTTTTCTGAGCCGACATTATTTTAACCTTTTTGATATACCGTTGTTAATTTTATTTA
>Ga0209121_10002415_pt1 | contig 19018 bp, 21 predicted proteins | sample Cruoilmetagenom3_FD_187292 | JGI IMG/M metagenome (GOLD analysis project Ga0209121, IMG submission 187292) | Oil polluted marine microbial communities from Coal Oil Point, Santa Barbara, California, USA - Sample 3 (SPAdes) (version 2) | ecosystem: Environmental > Aquatic > Marine > Oil seeps ...
CCGCACTGAAGGGGCAGAAACATTCTTGTCAGGGGAAGCCATTCACTTCGGAAAGCTCTATGCCCAAGAGGTTGGGATGAATCTTATTTTGGCAGGTCACTATGCGACCGAACTACCTGCGGTGCAAAGTGTGGTTGAGAAACTTGAACAGATGTTTAGTGTCGAGACGGCCATTCTTTCTGATCAGTCATCGGTAGTTCTCTTCTAGGTATTCACCTATGATAACCACCTAACAATTCTCACATCAGCTGACGGATGCGAGGGTTAGATAACTTTATTCATAGATCAACCCGAGGGAATGCTTTAACACCAGCAAGCTCTGCATTCGCTACCAACTTGCGATACTTTGCGAGTCTCGAGCGAACGCACTCGCTTGTCATGCCTAAACCTCGGTGGATCTGCTCCATATTCCTCTTTTCTTGTGCTGCAATGAAAGATATCTTGTAACCAAACTCCACTAATTCTCGAAAATCTATCGCTTCCTTTGACGATATAAATCCCGATTCATCGGCATCTGCAAAAACCTTGAGCCGATCAATTATTGCGGCCAATTTTTTTTCGTTCTTCGCGTGCGCCCTCGCTCTTAATAGCAGGATCAGCGTTAGGGTTAGTGAACGTAGTGCTACTATAACTGGGCCAATATATACCACTGGTCTCATCTTTTCGAAATTCAAGGGAAGTGCCTCCAGTAAGAATACTTGCAACCACATGCATATCGCGCCAAGCTGACTCTGACATACCCCATTCTTTAACTTCCTCAGTAACTGTTTCGGGACCTGCCGATCTATATGAATTTTGAGGACTAAAGCTAAAAAGTACAATGAATATCGCTATGGCCATTATATATGAAATGTGCATCTTTCACCTCCTTTCTTTGCCCGATAGTCAGACTACTATGAGGGAACTGTCGCGTGTCTCGAAATCATTTGGAGTGAACCCTGCCCGTATAGCTGCGCCGCTCAGCCTAGAAATCACCCTCCTTCTCAATACTCTTCTTCCTCAAACAAGTGTAATACAAATCACAAACACCACTATATATATTCCACCTCCTTGTCTGTGATGTGTATTACATCCGATGCCAAGGGTGTGCGATCGAACCGGGCGTTTGTCCTGGTTTTGCGGGGACTCCCAAATTGAGATACACTTCGCAAAGCCGGACGGTGGGTGAACTGCGAGCCGTTATGCGATCTAGCTGACAGGCAGATTGGGAGGATGTTGCGTGGTGAAGCAGTTGAATCTTGATACCGAAATCAGAGAGGCCTTGGTGCAGCGGATACTCACATCCCTTGAAAATGCCGCACAAGGATCTACTGCGCAATTGCGAGGATCACTGGCCGGGGGAAACGCAGATGCGTACAGTGACATTGATGTGTTGTGGAAAGTTCCTGATGAACTCTTCCAAATGTCAGTTGGTCGTATCGCGGAGATCCTTTCTGAAGCGCATCCGGTTGAATCCTTACGGTCAGCTCCCGATTTTCAGAATTCGGACAAACGCCGCCTGTTCTTTGTGCAATTTGAGGGCATACCGCTTTTTTGGCGGGCTGACATCGACGTCTTTGCTCAATCCGTTCAAAGGGACCCCGAATATGATCAGCATAACGAGGCTGCGAGAGGAAACGATTGGTCGCTGACTCATAGTGCTCTAATGAACGCTATCGCTGCAGTGAAAGCTCTCCTCAGACACAAAGAAGATACGGCAAGACAGCTCCTCATCCGAGGGTTCAAGCGAGTGGGGCTCGCCATTCCTGAGGGGAGTTCACAGGAACTAATCCTGAAACTCGCTGAAGGCGTGACTTCGATGGACTCCACGAAAGCAGAGTTAGCGTGCAGGATCGCGGAATTGCATCAGCAGGCATTTGGCTAGGTTGAGGCCGCATAACCTGCGGATGGAGCCGACCGCCTAATTGCGGCTTGAATTCGAGGCTGCAGCGGCTGTGTAAATAGACTTGGGCAGCGATACTCTGCTGCAAACCCGGCAGCGGCTCATTCGCGTACCATTAGATACCAACAAAGAAAGGGATAAGGCATAATGAAAAAAAACATATGTATCATTGGTGCAGGAAACGGTGGGTCGGCCATTGCAGGAGACATGACTCTTGCAGGGCATTCGTGCCGGCTCTTTGAGTTTCCTGAATATGCTGACAACATCAACCCGATTATTGAAAAGAAAGGGATTCAGGTCACTGGGATAGCGCGCACTGGATTTGCAGAGATCGAATTAGCCACAAGCGATCTAAGTGAAGCGGTTGAGGGTGCGGATCTGATCATGGTCACAACAGTAGCGCTGGCACACGAACGGATTGCTCGGGAGCTGGCACCATTGTTGGAGACGGGGCAGTCGATTATTCTGTGGCCGGGAAGCGGCGGTACGCTGGCATTCCGTAGGGTCTGGGATGAGATGGGGTTTGATGAAGATGTGTACCTAGCCGAAGGAGTAACCTTTCCATACTGTTGCCGGCGCCTCGAAGGCCCAGGGACAGTCAATATTCACCGGGTTGACGGCCCGAACATGCTTCTCGCTGCGCTCCCCAGTACAGATACCGAAGCCGTGATCCGCGCTCTGGAAAGTACTTATGCCGAGAAGGTCAAGCCGGCTGTCAGCATCCTGGAGCCAGCTCTATATAATGTGAATATCATTGTCCATCCTGTTGGCGCTCTTCTAAACATGGGGCGGATCGAACACTCGAAAGGTGAATTCTATATGTATAAGGAAGGGATAACTCCTTCTGTGAAAAAGGTTATTTATGCTATGGATGCGGAACGCTCCGCGCTTTTCAGAGCCCTGGGATACAAGCCGTATACTTATGATAAGATATTCCATGACTGCTTCAACATGACGGTTCAAGAATTTGCGGCGACCTCAAGTAAAGGCCCATTCAGCATGCAGGATCGATATATTACGGAGGATATTCCAATGGGAGCAACCCTGACCGTATCGCTCACACGTAAGGCGGGTGTGCCCACCCCCACATATGATACAATGATTCACCTGGCGTCTGTTGTAAACGAGACTGACTACTACAGCTCGGGACGGAACTTGGAGAACCTCGGTCTTGCCAACCTGACACTTGAACAACTCGAAACATATCTGCAGACAGGTTGTAAAGACTGAGAATGCGGACACGGCGGTAGTGGGGTGATCTTGTATGCTCCGAGTACCATGTCGCTATAGGCGATCAAGCCACACCGCGAAGACGCGATCGGTAATCCGATACTTACCGTCCTCCTTGGTGAAGTGGGAATGGTCTATCCGCTGTCTCACCTTGAACACAGGAGTATCCTGGACATCGCGATCACCAACGCGAGCAGGTACCCAACGATCGTTGGCTAACACGATACTTCTGCGCACCGAGGGTATCAACGCGTTTTACCAGTTCAACGGAGATGACTTGCCGAACGCGGCGGATGATAGTTGGGCTAGCCCTTCTGCCGCTTCTTTATCTTTGCCCACGTGTCGCGCAGGGTCACCGTGCGGTTGAAGACCGGCTTTCCCGGAGCAAAGTCGGGATCGACGCAGAAGTAACCCACTCGCTCGAACTGATAGCGCTCACCGGGCTTAGCGTCGGCAAGGCTCGGTTCGAGCTTGCAGCCGGTGAGAACTTTGAGGGAATCTGGATTCAGGTTGTCGAGCCAGCTCTGGCCTTCGCTAACATCCAACGGGTTCTCTTTCATAAACAGGTGATCGTAGAGCCGCACCTCGGCATCGATGGCGTGCTTGACCGAGACCCAATGCAGGGTTGCTTTCACCTTGCGACCATTTGGGGCATCCCCTCCGCGAGTGGCGGGATCGTAGGTACAGTGAAGCTCCATAATGTTGCTCTTCTCGTCCTTGATCACGTCGGTGCAGGTGATGAAGTAGGCGTAGCGAAGTCTCACCTCACGCCCGGGGGCGAGGCGATAGAACTTCTTGGGGGGATCCTCCATGAAGTCGTCGCGTTCGATATACAGCACCTTGGAGAAGGGCACCTTTCGGGTTCCTGCTGCTTTATCTTCCGGATTGTTTATCGCTTCGAGTTCTTCGACTTGATCGTCGGGGTAGTTGGTGATTACTACCTTCAGAGGATCGAGAACCGCCATTACTCGTGGCGAGCGCTTGTTCAAGTCTTGGCGCAGACAGTGCTCAAGAAAAGAAATCTCTACAGTACTATCGGCCTTAGTGACTCCGACGCTGCGCACAAATGACTGGATAGCCTCGGGAGTGTATCCCCTTCGCCGCATGGCAGCGATCGTTGGCATGCGGGGATCGTCCCAGCCCTTGACATAGCCCTCCTCTACCAGCTGCCTGAGGAAGCGCTTGCTGAGCACGGTGTAGTTCAGGGCAAGAGGCGCAACCTCGATCTGGCGCGGCCGGTGGGGGATGGGCAGATTGTCCAGAAACCAGTCATAGAGGGGGCGATGGTTCTCGAACTCGAGAGTGCAGATCGAATGCGTGATTCCCTCGATAGCATCCGATTGGCCGTGGGCCCAGTCATACATCGGGTATATGCACCACTCATCTCTGGTGCGGTGGTGCGTCGCTCGCAGTATGCGATACATGACTGGGTCTCGCATGTTCAGGTTTGGATGAGCCATGTCGATCTTTGCGCGGAGGGTCTTTGCCCCGTCAGGAAACTCACCGGCGCGCATGCGTCGGAAAAGGTCGAGGTTCTCCTCGGGAGAGCGATTCCGGTAAGGGCTTTCTTTGCCGGGCGGCGTGATCACCGTATCGCCCTCTCGGACGGCTTTTCCACGTGACTCACTGATCTGGTCGGGGCTCAAATCACAGACGTACGCCTTGCCGTCTTGGATGAGCTTTTCAGCCCACCCGCAGAGCTGTTCGTAGTAGTCCGAGGCGAAAAAGAGTCGATCCTCCCAATCGGCGCCGAGCCAGCGAACATCTTCCTTGATCGCTTCGACGTACTCCGTCTCTTCCTTGGTGGGGTTCGTATCGTCAAAGCGGAGGTTGAACTTGCCCCCGAACTCCGTGGCGATTCCATGGTTTAAAAGGATGGTCTTTGCGTGGCCGATGTGGATGTAGCCATTCGGCTCGGGTGGCCATCTGGTGTGAACACGCCCTCCGTTCTTTCCGGCCTTCACATCCTCGATGACGATCTGACGGACGAAATCAAGAGAGATCTCCGTATTGGGATCGGTTGACTTTGCCCCACTTGTGTTTCCTCGAGAGTTGATGTTAGCCATGTTTACCTCTTTTTTAAATCGAGTGGAGGACCAGCTTGGAATAAGCGCCGCCTTCTTCCTAGTCTACTGGTCCATACCGCCTTGCGCCAGTCGAACATCATCTTAGAGGCGAAAGACACGACCTTGCAGGGTGCCAGAGAAGATCTAGTAAAGCGGTTATTGGGAGAGGAGGATTCGAACCCCCACTGACAGGGCCAGAGCCTGTTGTCCTACCTTTAGACGATCTCCCAGAGTTTCGTATTATGTTAGGTAACGTAGCTATCGCTGTCAAGCACTCAAGTTGCGTTACACTCCGCGGGAGTGCTAGAATGGGCTTATCATGACCTCAATCCGCGAGCCGGTTGTCGCTGGTGCCTTTTACCCGGGGAGTCCTGCAACACTGTCCGCGGAGCTTAAGCGGCTGTTTGGAACACCGGTAGACGTTAGCGAGCGTTCGCTCACCTCGCCTGTTGGATTGATTGCTCCACATGCGGGGTATGCCTACTCTGGGCCAACAGCGGCGTTGGGGTACCGGCAGCTGGCCGCCCTGGGGCAGCCGAAGTGGGCGCTCGTCCTTGGAGCGAACCACACCGGGCTTGGACGTCCGATCTCGCTTGCTCGCGTAGGGATCTGGCGGACCCCGCTTGGCGATGCGCCGATCGCCACCGAACTCGCCGATCGCCTCGTCGCTACGGGATTGGAGGTTGCTGATGAGGCCTTCCTTCACGAACACTCGATCGAGGTGCAGCTTCCTTTCCTGCAATTCCTGTTTGGAGCGAAGATTCCTTTTGTTCCAATCTGCGTCATGCTCCCTCCTCTATCTGAGTTGATAGCGTTCGGGGAGGCAATCTCACAGGTCATTAGTGATGAACCAGGGGTCGTGGTGGCAAGCAGCGACTTCACGCATTACCAGCCAGAGGAGGTCGCTCGCAGGATCGATCATGAAGCGATTGAGCGAATCTTAGCCCTGAACGTGGAAGACTTCTATCGCAGCCTGGTCGAGGAGCGGCTCTCCATCTGCGGGGGTGGGGCGATCACCATTTTGATGACCATTGCCAGAAAGCTTGGTTGGAACGATACCCAACTCTTATCTTATACCACCTCTGGAGATGTCACCGGGGATCGCCGTTCGGTCGTCGGATATGCAGCGATCTCCTTTTTGGGGAGGGAACATGGTTAGAAGCATGACCGGTTTTGGGATTGGGACGCTAACCGAGGGTGGCTGGCGTGCCGAGGCGACGATCCGCACACTGAACCATCGCTACCTCTCGATCCACGTCCGCTCCCTGCGCGATCGGCCGCAGCTTCAGGTGCGCCTTGAGGAGGCGGTGAAACAGGCATTCTGCCGTGGGGAGATCGATGTGTGGATAGCTATCGATAGGCAAGGGGATCCGATGGAGCCGTGCCACTTCGACCGCAAGCTGGTGGGAGATCACCTGACCGAGCTTCGCCATATCGCTTCTGAGCTATCCCTTCCTTCACCACCGACCCTCGGTGACCTGATTCAGGTCGGGGCGTTCCAGGCAGCGAGTACCCTCGACGAAGACCTGTGGCCAGTCGTTGAGCCGGCCCTGCAGATGGCGATCGAGGCCGCGTGTGCGGCACGGGCGAAGGAGGGCACACTCCTGGCCCAGGAACTTGAAGGGATCCTCGAAGAACTCACTTTACTCCTTATAAAGGTCAAGGAACGGCTCCCAGAAGTGATAGAAGAGCTCCGCATTCGCCTGCAAGAACGGGTCGCTGCCTTAAATGTGGAGGTTGAACCCAACCGGCTGGAGATGGAAGTCGTCCTGTTAGCGGAACGGTTCGACGTGCGGGAGGAGGTAACCCGTCTGGGAGCTCACCTGAGTCGAGCGAAGGCCCTCATCGAGACCGGTGGTGCGATCGGAAAGAGGCTTAACTTCTTGAGCCAGGAACTCCTCCGTGAAGTGAACACCCTTGGAGCTAAATCGCGCGACCTTGATATCAACTCCCTTGTTATCGACATGAAGATGGCAATCGAGCGCTTCAAGGAGCAGGTACAGAATGTCGAGTGAGTCGATCGCTGGGCAGAGAAGGGGCGTTGGCGGTGGGATCGCATTTGTCGTTTGTGGTCCCTCAGGCGCAGGGAAGAACTCAGTGATCGAGGGGGCAATGCGGAGTCTTGCAAGCCTTTCCTTCTCCGTTTCCTACACCACCCGACCACGGCGGTCAGGGGAGGTAGATGGGGTCGATTATCACTACATTTCCCGTCAGCAGTTTAACCGACTTCTCGCGCAAGGGGAGCTGGTCGAACATGTAACCTACCTTGGCGATCAGTATGGGACGGCACGTTCGCAAATCGAGGAGGTCTTCGCCAGGGGAGAGGACGTCGTCTTAAACATCGACGTAGAAGGGGCGAAGACCCTGCGAAAACAGGGCCTTCACGACTTTGCCGTGGTGTACGTCTTCCTTGCGCCTTCTTCCCTTGATCTCCTTGAGGAGCGCCTCAGTGCTAGGGGAACTGAGGATGAGGAGCAAATCCGCGCACGACTCGAAGTAGCCGCGAGGGAGATGAAGGCGCTTCCTGTATTTGACTATCTGGTGTTAAACGACGAACTTGATCGCTCCATAGATGAGCTACAAGCGATAATTGTTGCTGAAAGGTGCCGGATCTTTCGCGAACATGATTAGGGTGGGTATCGACGCGGTCGACGTATCGCGAATAAAAAGTCTGTACCAGCGCTATGGGGAGCGATTCCTGAAGCGCCTATACACACCGAGGGAGTCCTCCTACGCACTCGCCGCCCACGAGGATCGATGCTTCGAGCGGCTCGCCGCTTGCTTTGCCGCTAAGGAGGCGTTGATCAAAGCCGCTGGTTGTCCACTCGCGTTCACCGCGATTGAGGTAAGCCACAGCCTCACCGGTCGTCCGCATATCACCTGCGCCTTGATTGAGGGAAAAATTGAGGCCAGCCTCTCTCATACAAGGAGGCTGGCCATCGCGTGTGTCCTTCTGGAAAGAGCTACTTCCTTGCCACGCCCCGCCCAGTAACCTTGAGATTCTTCTGGATCTGTCGCTTCAGTTCCTTGCCCGGCTTAAACAGCGGGACAACCTTTGCCTCGACCTGAATCGGCCTCTTCGTCTGGGGATTAATTCGGCTGCTCGCCTTACGCGCCCGCACATCGAACTTCCCGAACCCAACGAATTTGACCTCCTCTCCCTGCCGCAAGGTATTTTGAATGAGGTTTAAAACCGAGTCAAGAAGCTTTCGGGCTTCCTTCTTGGTCAGCTGCGTGGAATCGGTCAGCCGATCGATGAATTCGCCTTTGTTCATAGTGTGTTCCTCCTTGCAATTTAGATTGTCTGCTCGTTTTATTCCTCGTCGTCGAGGCTATCTTCCAACAGATCGCGCATACTCAACGTCTCATGTCCGCCCTCATCGAGGAAGGGTCGTTCATCAACACGGTCCCGCTTTCGTGAGCGCTTGCGGGGAGAGCGGGAGGGTGGGACCGGCGGTGGCCCGAACAGGTTGCGCATGCTTAGGCGAACCTGCTTCTTCTCCTCGTTGATCCCAATGATCTTTGCTTGCACCTTATCCCCGATGGAGAGAACCTCGCTCGGTGTGGCAATGCGCTGATCACTGATCTCGGAGACATGGATCAGACCATCGACATCGTCGGTAATCTTCATGAATGCGCCGAAGTCCTTGATCTCGGTGATCTCTCCTTCCGCGATCTCATCGATGGAGTACTGTTCGAGGAACTGTCGCCAGGGATCGATCTTCAACTCGCGGATGCTAAGGCTGATGCGTCGCTCCTTCGGATCCACGTTCAGGACCTTGGCTTCGATCGTTTCCCCCTCCTTCAGCACGTCGCGCGGGTGGGTCACATGCCCCCAGTCGAGTTCAGAGACATGGACCAGTCCCTCAACCCCATCTTCTAGCTTGACGAAGGCACCAAAGTCAGTGAGTTTAGTCACTTCGCCGGTCACCTGCTGATCGCGGGGGTACTTTGTGTTCACGTCCTCCCATGGGTCGTTCTGGGTGCGGCGCAGAGAGAGGCTAATCCGGTGTGCTTCCTCATCGCAGTTTAGAACCACTACCTCGATCTTGTCCCCCTCGCTCACTACCTCCTTCGGGTTCTCCGGATACCCCCAAGATAGTTCGGAGACATGTACCAACCCCTCCACGTCCTGTTCTAGCTCGACGAAGGCGCCGAAGTCGGTAACACTGACCACTGTGCCTGTGACGTGTGTCCCTGTTGGGTAGTGGGCAGCGATCCCTTCCCATGGGTTCGGGCGCAGCCGTTTTATCGATAGGGATACCTTAGCCTTCTCCTTGTCGAAGTCGATTACTTTGACCTTGATCGTGTCTCCCACCTTATAATCTGTCGGCGGGACAGGGAGATCCTTCCAAGCGATCTCGGAGCGGTGGACAAGTCCCTCAAAACCACCGATGTCAACAAATAGGCCAAAGTCAACGATACTGCGGATAGTCCCTTCGATCTCCTGTTCCTTCTCCAGAGAGTCAAACAGGGCCATGCGCCGCTTCTTTTCTTCCTCCTTGAGGTAAGCCTTGTGAGAGACAACGAGGTTCTTGTCCCGGCGGGACAGCTCGAGGATCTTGAGCGGGACTAGCTTGCCCTTCAGTTCCTCAATGGCGCTCGGGAGATCGTTCCCCAAGTGTGAACCAGGAAGGAAAGCCCGAATTCCATCGAGGTTTACGTGATAGCCCGCGTTCTTTACCTCGTTTGTGATCTCGCCTTCCACCACGTTCCCTTCCCGATATGCCTCCTCCAGCAACTCGATCCTCTTCTCGTACTCGGCCTGCTTCTCCGAGGCATAGACCGTTCCTTTCTCCTCATCGATGTAGGTGACGAGCACCTCTATCTCTTCCCCTTCCTCGACCTTGCCTTCCTCGCGAAAAGGGGAAAGCTCGCCCACTGGAAGGATCCCTTCTGACTTGTAACCGATATCGACGAGGATCTCAGTCTCATTCACCTGGACGACGGTTCCAGTGATCGTGTCTCCTCGACTGTACAGCTTGACATCGCTTTCAGAGAAAGCGTCTTCCATCTTAATCTTCTTTTCCATATTTTTAGACCACCTGTTATGTGATTTCCCCTCCCCCTTGCATCTCGGGGTCGGGCTCTTGCTTTTAAGAAGTTATTTTTTTGGATTGTCCTCCTTTCGTCTCAGACTGCGTCGATTTGCTCCATCAACCGTTCACTTAACAAGCGGTAGCGCTCCGCGCGGCTGGCCATCTTCACGGTTTCACTCTCCAACTCGGACACGGTGAACGGCCGGCCAAACGAGATCGTGATCTGCGGGTAACGAAACGGATAACGTGGCGGATACGGACCATTTGCCCGGATATTCACCGGGAGAAATTTCTTACCAGTGAGACGAGCGAAGTGGATCGCCCCCGACTTGGGGTCGACCCGGCGACGCGTCGTCCCTTCCGGGAAGATCCCGATCAACCTCTCGCGCTTGATCGCCTGCAGCATGCGGCGAAAATCTGCCTTGTTGAAATTGTCGCGGTCGATCGTCGTGGCGTAGAGCTTGATTAGGAGATTGAAGAGCGGATTGCGCAGCAGGCCCTTCCGGGCGATGAAGTGGATGCGGTTCCGCCAGCCAAGTGCCGCTGTTAGAAGTGGTATGTCCCAATAACTGCGGTGACGCGCAACTGTAATGTAGTGACTGTCATGGTCAATGATCTCCTTTCCCTTAACCCGTAAGCGAAACAAGATCTTCGCCAAGAGGAAAAAGAAGAAGGATATAAACGCGTATAAGCCACCCTTGAGTAAGTCTTTTAACTGGTCTGTCAACGTTCTCCCAACCGCCCCTTGACTAGGTCTATCGCCTCGGAAATGACCTCTGCGAGGCTCTTTCGATCGGTGTCGATTATAATTGCATCCCTTGCGGGGTTCAAGGGGGAGATGGCTCGGGTCCGATCTCGCACATCCCGGGTGCGGATCTCGTTCAACGTTGTGGAAAGATCGGTCCCTTTCCGTTGATTTGCACGGCGTTTCGCGCGCTCCAATGGGTTCGCCTTAAGGAAGATCTTCACTTCTGCTTCGGGAAGGACCACCGTGCCAATGTCCCTGCCTTCCATCACCACGTCGAAGCTGGCGGCAATCTTCCGTTGTATGGCCACAAGTTTTTCCCGTACCTTCGGTTTGGTGGCGACTTGTGAGGATTCCTGATCGAGCTTTGGTGTATGGAGGAGATCGGTGACGTTCTCCCCGTTCAGCAGGAAACGACCGTCTTTGTCCATAGTGATATCGATCTCATTAAGGTTGAGACCGCGATCGAGGCCAAGGGCAACGGCGCGGTACATCTTCCCAGTTTCCACAAATAAGCACCCGAAGTGACGGGCGAGCGCTCGGCCGAGGCTGGTCTTCCCCACGGCGGCTGGGCCATCGATGGTGATCTGCATTAGTTTTCCCCTTTCACGTGATACCCCGAGTCGGTCGCTGCGCAGAGGTGGGTCTTGGCCTCTGGGAAGGAGGCAACAAGGTTCTCTCTGGCGACCGTTGCTATTTTCAGGTCCGAGAAGGCAGCGTAGAAGGTGGACCCACTTCCGCTCATCCCGAAATACTCGGCGTCTAAGGAAGCGATCGCCTCGCGATAGGGACCAAGCGCTGGGTAGAGGTCAAGCGCGGCCGCTTCAAGGTCGTTACACCCCAAGGGTGGTGCGGTCGTGGAATTACCGTAGGTGGACACAATCCGGTCAAGATGTGCGTAGACTGCGGCGGTGGCACAGTGAACCGGTGGGACGAGCAAAAGGAAGCGCTCCTTACGCAGGGGATGAAGCGGGGCGATACGCTCCCCTTTTCCGGTGACTCTCACCAGCCCCCCGGTGAGGAAGAGGGGGACGTCCGCACCGAGGCGTGCGGCGAGGCGGACAAGGCAGTCCGTTGGAAGAGGCGGCGGGATAAGTCGATCCACGGCCCACAGGACTGCCGCGGCATCACTCGACCCGCCGCCGAGGCCGGCCCCGACTGGGATCCGCTTCTCCACTTTAATCTGAACCCCCTGAGGGCTGCGCTTCTTTCCGAGGAGGAGGCGGGCCGCTCGTGCCGCGAGGTCCACATTCGGTGGTAGTTTAAGATCGTTTATCACTGTCACTCCTCTATTTGCGCTTTTTACCATGATCGCGTCGGCAAGATCGATCGTCTGGATGATGGAGTCGATATCGTGGGATCCGTCAGTCCGGCGGCCGACAATACGCAATGAAAGGTTCAGCTTCGCGTAAGCTTGAAGCTTCATCATGCAGATTCGTAGACGACCTTCCCGCCTTGGATTACCATGCGAACTGGGTTGTGCCCAAAGAAGTAGGGAATCTGCCGGTAGCTTTCAAGGTCGAGGAGGATCAGATCGGCTGCTTTTCCCTTTTCCAGTGAACCGATCTCCTCGGACAGTTCTAGGGCACAGGCAGCGTTCAGGGTCGCTGCGGTGATCGCCTCCTCTACGGAGAGTCCCATCTTTATGACGGCAAGCCCGATTACAATCCACATCGAATAGATGGGACAGGTCCCGGGGTTAAAGTCGCTTGCCAGGGCAACGGGGAGGCCAAGTTCGATCATCCTTCGTGCTGGAGCGTAGTTAGAGGTAAGGTTAAACGCAGTCCCTGGGAGAAGTACCGGGATAACCCCTGCTTCCTTTAACCGTTTCATCCCCTTCTCGCTTACCTTCAAAAGATGGTCCGCAGAGGTCACCTCGAGCTCGGCGGCAAGTTCGGCTCCCCCGACGTCAGCAAGTTCGTCTGCATGCAGTTTTAACCTTAGTCCCGCCCCACGGGCGGCGCGAAGAATGGTGCGGGCCTCGGCGCGCGTGTAGAAACCCCGATCACAAAAGACATCGCAAAACTGGGCGAGTCGGCGGCGGCGTACAGTGGGGATCATCTCAGTGATGATGCTGGAGATGTAGTCGCCGCGGCCGATCTCCTTGGGAAAGGCGTGTGCGCCGAGGAAGGTAGGAACTACACGCATCGGCACCGTCTTCTTAAGCTGGCGGATGGCGACGAGGAGCTTGATTTCGTTCTCCAGGCTAAGACCATAGCCACTCTTGATCTCAACCGTCGTTGTCCCACAGGCCAGCATGCGCTGCAGATAGGGGAGAGCGCCTTCTACCAGATCTTCTTCACTTGTTGTTGCAACGGCACGGGCGCTTGCGAGGATTCCTCCTCCGTCGTAAGGGTTTCCCTGCAAGCGAGCAAGGAACTCCTCCTCACGTGTGTCGGCAAAGACGGCGTGTGTATGTGGATCAACTAAGCCAGGAAGGACAACCCCGCCGCGGGCATCGATCGTCTGATCGACACCTGCCCGATCGATCCGAGCAGCGATCTCGGTTATCCTTTCCCCGTTTGCCAGAAGCTCGACCCCTTCGTAGATAGTGAGGTCGTTCATCTGTTTCCCCCCTGCCGGGGCCCTCCCGTGAGGGGTGATAAGCTGCCCGATGTTCGTGATGAGGATGTTCATAGGCGTTCTAGTATAGTAAGCTAGAGAAATCTTTACAATGGTGCCACTATGTATTGTGCTACCAGGAACAATGATAGAACCAAGGCGGTATACGCTGGGAGTAGAGAATTCGGCTCGGCCAGTCTTGATCGCCTAAAAGGTTGCTTTGAAGGAGTGGTTCGATGGGATCCTTTAAATCGGGATTCGTCGGGGTCTTGGGACAGACGAACGTTGGGAAATCGACTTTCTTAAACACCGTAATCGGCGAGAAGCTTCTTATCACCTCCGCGAAACCTCAGACAACGCGCAACCGCGTGCGTTGCATTTACACAAGCGATGAGGCCCAGATCGTCTTTGTCGATACCCCTGGTCTACATCAGCCGCGCAACAGGCTCAGTCGCTATATCCTACGCGAGGCCTTTCGTGCCCTTCGTGGGCTCGACGTATTGCTCTATATGATCGAACCCTGGGGGAGGGTAAGCAATTACGATCGTGTTCTCATCGAACGTTTTCAGAATCATGACCGCCCGATCCTCCTTTTGGTGAACAAGATCGATCTTGCCCGCGGTAATGACTTAGAGGAGACGCTACTGGCCTACGAGGCAGAAGGGAAATTCGCAGAACTTATTCCAATCTCCGCTGTTAGAAAGATCAATCTCGATGAGGCCCTTCGAACGATTGTCATTTACCTTCCCGAAGGAAGGCCGTATTTCCCCACCGATATTACAAGCGACTGTTCCGAGGCGTTCTTGGTGGGCGAGCTCATCCGGGAGAAGATCGTTCAGTTAACTTTTAAGGAGATCCCCTATACCACGGCGGTGCGGGTGAAGTGGATAAACGAGCGGGAGGACGGCCTTCTTGAGATCAAGGCCGAGATCGTGACGGACAGGAAATCGCAGAAAGGTATAATTATAGGCAAGGGTGGTAGCATGATTAAACAAATTGGAACCAAAGCTAGGGCCGATATCGAATCCCTTCTTGGCACGCAAGTTTTTCTCGAGCTCATGGTGAAGGTCTACAAAGGATGGACCAGGGACTTAAGCCAGATTGAGCGCTTGACCGGCAATGGCGCTGAGGGCTAACCGGATGAGACAAAAGACGGCTACAAGGGCCCTCTTCGTCAATACGAATTTCGTAGCTTTACCGACCACTCGCCGATGAACATCACCATTGAGCGGCTTATCTCTCTTGAAGCGTTCTCATCTTGCGAGCAGCTGCAGCAGGAGATAGGGAAGTATGAGGAGCGCCAAATCCTTCCCACCCACCTGCTAGTGACGCTTCACCGCAGCGGTGGGGCTGTACTTGGAGCCTACGACACCGATGTCGAACCGCCGCGACTCTGCGGTTGCCTGATCGATCTTGTCGCGCATTACGACGGGAGACCCTCCTGGATTACCCTCTTTCACGGGGTGGTACGGAAGCTACGTAACTGCGAGATCGGCTATCAGTTGCGGGTAAAAGAGCGAGAGGAGTGTCAAAGGGCGGGTGTGGGCCTCATCACCTGGGCACTCGATCCGTTGCGCAGCTTGGAGGCGCATTTCTCCTTTAACAAGCTGGGGGCGATCTGTGTTGGCTACGAACGCAACTTGTACGGGGAGCTACCTGATCCGGCCAACCGTGGCCTGGCGAGCGACCGCCTGATAGTCGAGTGGTGGATCGATTCCCCCCGCGTTACGGGGGTGGTGGATCGAGGCGTTCTTCCGTATCACTTTCACCTCGGACTTGACCGGATGGAGGTAGTAACAAAGACTAAGCTCGCGGAGAATGGGGTGCGGCGACTGGTGGGATTCGAGGCCGCAGCGGGCAGCGATGTTATCCTCGCTGAGATCCCCGTCAACCTCGACCGTATACGAGCACTTGATCCAGCTTTGGCGCGTGACTGGCGTATCAAGATGAGGGACGTGTTCGAACAAGTTCTTGCCAGAGGATATATTATAACGGGGTTCGTACACGAGGCTGACCGCAGCTTCCATCTGTTGGAGCGTGCGAAGAAGGGAGCGGTCCTGGGGCGAGCCTCATAATGTGAAAATCATATGTTGTAGGGAGGAAAGATGCGCAGAACAGATCTTGCGAGAATGATCGACCATACACTGTTGGGGCCTACCGCCTCTGTAGAGGGGGTGGGCGTGTTGTGCCAGGAAGCGAAGCGGTACGGATTTGCCTCTGTGTGCGTGAACCCGTGCCATACTTCTCTTGCTTGTGATCTGCTCAAGGAGACACAGATCAAGGTGTGTGTAGTGATCGGTTTTCCGCACGGTATGACCACAAGCGAGGTGAAGGCGTTCGAGGCGCAGAAGGCGATCGCCGTCGGGGCAGACGAACTGGATATGGTTCTAAACATCGCTGCTCTTAAAGAAGGCGACTACGTGACCGTTCTTGATGATATCAAAGGGGTCTGTGCCGCCTCCGAGAAGGCGCCCCGGCCGATTCTAGTCAAGGTGATCCTGGAGATGGCCCTACTAGATGAGGACGAGAAGGTAGCAGGGGCTATCCTAGCCAAGGCCGGGGGGGGCGACTTTGTCAAGACCTCGACCGGTTTTGGTCCCGGCGGTGCAACGGTGGAGGACGTAGCCCTGTTGCGTCAGACCGTTGGAGAAACAATGGGGGTGAAGGCGGCTGGGGGGATTCGCGACTATGAGACGGCGTTGGCAATGATCGAGGCTGGGGCGACCCGTATCGGGGCCAGTCGTAGTGTTGCAATCCTTGAAGGGGCACCAGAATAGGTTGGGGCTCTTACGCGCAGACGGATTCGTGTTGCGGATCCGCGACTTTGCTGAGTCGGACCTGATCGTCACCCTGTTCACCGAGCAGTGGGGAAAGCGGACAGCGATCGCCAAGCGCGCGCGGCGACTTAACTCACGCCTGGGAGGGGTATTTGATCTGCTGAACCGTGTGGAGGTTGTTTTCTACCCCAAGTCGCGCCTCGACCTGGTGAGCCAAGGAGCACTTCTGCAAGGGTTTCCCCACTTGAAAGGTGATCTGAATGTTGTGGCCGCAGCGCTCTTGGTTGGACGCCTCCTCGATCGTCTCCTCCCGTTTCAGCAACCCGAGGAGCGGGTTTATAGTCTGTTTGGCCGCTTTCTTGATCTATTAGAAGCCGGGAATGATTCGGTTGATCGATTGCGCCTCTCCGTGACACTGAAGCTGTTAGCTTTCTTAGGGCACCGCCCGCGACTTACAAGCTGTGTCCGTTGTGGAAGCGAGTCAGGACCGTTCCTGTTCGCAAGTGAGTGTGGAGGGGTACTCTGCCGGGCCTGCACGCGCAGGGAGGAGGGGATAAAGATCAGTCGTGGCCTCGCCCTATCGCTCGACGCGTTCCTCCAACTTCCGCTTGAGCGTGTTAATGTGATCCACCTCTGCCCTGAAGATATCCGTGTGGCAGTAAAGGTCGTCGATGGCTATGTCGACCACCTTGCCAGTGGGCCTTGAAGTCCAATCGGTCCATCCACTATATTATCGGTGATCAGGAGGGAATAATGCATTGCCAGTTGCGCTCGGCGGAGAGGGCGCTATTCGACGGGGAGGCCACGATGATAGTGGCGCACAGCCCGAAGGGAGAGTTTGCGGTGATGGAGGGGCACGCCCCGCTCCTTGCGATCCTCGATAACGCCCCTCTGCGCATCAAAACGGAAAAAGGGGAGCATGCTTTTGCCCTCCTCACCGGGCTTCTTCGTGTCTCAAAAGAGGGGGTAATGATCCTCGCCCAGGAGGCAACCCCCTCGGAGGAGATCGATCTTTTTGCGGTGCGACAGCGGCGAGCAGAGATTGAACAGGAGCTCCCGATTACTAAGGAGAAGGATGAACTCTTACGTGAACTTGCTGCTCTGCGTATAAAGGAACGGGTAAAGGAGCGGCATGGATAGGCGAGTGGTGGTGACTGGACTTGGCCCTCTTACTCCAATCGGGACGGGAAAAGCGGCGTTTTGGGAAGCCCTGTGTGCCGGTCGAAGCGGGGTCCGGAGGGTAGACGATCGAATTGACCTTTCCGGGATCGATGTTCGGATCGGTGCGCCAGTTCTTGATTTCGATCCGCTCGATTATATGGACCGACGGCGGGCGCGGCGCATCGATCGGGCAGCCCAGTTTGCCTTGGTGGCGACGCGCCTAGCCCTCATCGACGCCGAGCTTGAACCCCGTGATCTTGAACCAGAGCGGGTGGGTGTCGTAGTAGGGACAGGAATTGGCGGTCTTCAAACGATTGAGGAAACCTTCGTTACGCTCATTGAGAACGGGCCGCGGCGGGTAAGCCCGTTCTTTATCCCTCGGTTGATGCCGAATGCAATTGCCGGTGAGATTGCCATCGAGTACGGCCTGCGCGGGCCGAACTTTGGTGTAGTCTCCGCCTGCGCCAGCGCGACGCACGCCATTGGGATAGCGGGAGAGCTGATTCGATCGGGGTTACTCGACTGCGCAGTCGCGGGAGGCTCCGAAGCGGTCCTGGTGCGGATTGCCTATGCTGGATTTGCGCGAATGGGAGCAATCTCCAAGCGGAACGATCAGCCTGAGCGTGCCTCACGACCGTTCGATCGAGAGCGAGACGGCTTCGTGATGGGAGAGGGAGCGGGGATCCTGATCCTGGAGGAGCGCGAGCACGCTTTGGCGAGAGGGGCGCACATCGACGCCGAACTCGTCGGTTTCGGTATGAGCGACGATGCCGAACACATCACCGCACCGGCTGAAGATGGAGCGGGAGCAGCCCAGGCAATCGCTGTTGCCCTCAAGCGGTCGGGTGTTTCTCCTCAAAAGATCGATTACCTAAACGCCCATGGGACCTCAACTCCACTCAACGACAAGGCTGAGACCGAAGCGATCAAGGGCGTCTTTGGCGAGGCTGCCTATAACCTAAAGATCAGTTCCACAAAATCTCAGATCGGTCATCTCCTTGGCGCCGCAGGTGGCGTGGAGGCGATTGCCACCATCCTCTCCATTGAGCATGGTTTCATCCCCGCTACCCTGAACTACGAGAATCCCGACCCCGAATGTGATCTAGATTACACCCCAAAGCCGGTGAAGAGGACGATCGACACAGCGCTCTCTAATTCGTTTGGCTTTGGCGGCCAGAACGCCGCGCTCCTCTTCAGGAAACCAGAATAGCGATAAAACAATGGTTTTTCGCTATCTGGCCTGCCTGAATAGCCAGGCAAGGAAACCCCTTCTTCTCGCAAAGGCGCCGAGCCTCGAAGAACAACAGAAGCCAGGAACAAGAGGAAAAAAGGGCGATACAAAGGATATCTACGCCCGTGCGAAGAAACTGCTCAGGCTGAAATTGATCGAGCTTCCTACCGATAGGCAGGAAGAAGCATAGGAGAACGACATCCACGGTAATCCCGATGATCCTCACCTGGGGATACTGACATGAGCGCTGACAGGCGTGTATTCCCCTTCAATGGTCGGACATGAAGGTGTAGCTTCATGCCCCCCACGTGAGCAGCGACGTTCG
>Ga0209121_10002416_pt1 | contig 19012 bp, 20 predicted proteins | sample Cruoilmetagenom3_FD_187292 | JGI IMG/M metagenome (GOLD analysis project Ga0209121, IMG submission 187292) | Oil polluted marine microbial communities from Coal Oil Point, Santa Barbara, California, USA - Sample 3 (SPAdes) (version 2) | ecosystem: Environmental > Aquatic > Marine > Oil seeps ...
CGTAAAGGGCGAGGAAATCAAAGGAGGAATAATAACGAATTAACTAATAAAGAATACTGTCATCCTGAATTTATTTCAGGATCTGGTATGAGATGCTGAACCAAGTCCAGCATGACAGGAGAAAAAGAGGGCGAGGAAGGTTATTTTTGAAGTGTTTCATCAAAATATTATAGAAATAGATTAGAAAACATATGAATATATCCAGATATAAAATTGCCAAATATTCTTATTATCAGCAAGTGTTTATAAAAAGTTAATAGAAATGTGAGAAAAATAAAATGTATATCCCCTCTTGTCAAATTGAAATAAATGTGTTAGATTACGGTGAAATGATTGGTAGTATTGTTGATATAGTTTTGTTTATAAAGGAAAAGAAATCTCAGGGTTTAAACATACCCGAGATAAAAAATATTCTTCTTATAGAAGGATATGGCATATATGAAATTGAAAAAGCAATAACTTTTAGCATTCGCTCGAATAATAAAAATGTTTTAGAGCGTTCTATTAGCCCGTTAGAAAGTGCCTACTTCTCAAAAAATGCAATTAAATACCTGTACAGATTATCATATTATAATATCCTTTCAAAGGAACAATTTGAAACTATTGTCGATGATATTACAAGTTATTCGGCACACAGCGTAAGCGAGGATGAAGTTAAATTACTGGTTTCAATAATGCTATTCAATGAACCCCCTGAATTGATATTACCTCAAAAATCAATAGAAGAGCAATTTATACATTAATATGTTTTCACTTATTATTGTCGAATCACCAACAAAAGCAAGAACGATACAAAAGTATTTCGGAAAGGAATATAAAGTAATTTCAAGTGTAGGTCATATAATAGACCTTCCGAAATCAAAATTAGGCATTGACATTAAAAATAATTTCGAACCCCAATATATGCAAATTAAGGGGAAATCCAAAGTGATAAGGAATATTAAAGATGAAGCTTCCCTTGCCGGAAATATTTTTATTGCTACCGACCCTGATAGAGAAGGAGAAGCCATCGCATTTTTTATAAAGAGTATTGTAAAAAACAAAAATGTTAAACGAGCTCTCTTCTATGAAATAACAAAAGATGCCTGTAATACAGCTATCAATAGTGCCGGGGATATTAATATGGAAAGGGTTGAGGCACAGAAAGCAAGAAGGATATTGGATAGGTTGGTTGGATATTTGATAAGTCCCTACCTCTGGAAACTTATAAGATTCGGACTCAGTGCAGGTCGTGTTCAAACCGTAGCTCTTAGACTTATATGTGAACGAGAAGATAACATAAAAATATTCAAAGAGGATGAATTCTGGACGATTAAGGGATTGTTTGGGGAAGAAAACAGTAGTTTCTCCTGTGATCTTATCTTAATTGACAATAAAAAGCCGGAAATCAATAATGAGAAAGAGGCAAGTTCAATAAAATCTTCCCTTTTGAAATCGACATTTAAGGTTATTGATTATAGAAAAAACAAAAAGGAATTGAAACCACCTGCTCCATATATAACCAGCACGCTTCAACAGGAATCATCGAGACGATTGTATTTCTCGGCAAAGAAAACTATGATAGTTGCTCAACAACTTTTTGAAGGTATCAATCTTGGAAAAAAGGGCAGTACAGGACTTATCACATATATGAGAACGGATTCTATCAGAATCTCAAGCAAAGCGAAAGAAAGCACAAAACTTTACATCGAAGAAATATTTGGGAAAGATTACATACAAACAAAAGAGATAAAACAGAAAACTAAAAAATTCGCACAGGAAGCACATGAAGCCATTAGACCTACAAACATTAGACATTCCCCTGAAAGTATAAAAAATTTCCTTTCCCCCGAACAGTATAAATTATATAAATTAATATTTACGCGATTCCTTGCAAGTCAGATGGCACCGGCTATCTATAACGAAACAAAGGTTGATCTTTTCAATGAAAGACATACATTCCGTGGAAAAGCTTCTATTCTTGAATTTGATGGATTTACTAAAATATATCCTGTAAAACTTAATAATATTCAAATAATTCCTTTACTTAATAAAGGCGATAAACTTACTCCTCTTGACATAATTACCGAACAGCACTTTACAAAACCACCTTCAAGATATACCGAAGGAACACTTGTTAAAGATTTGGAGTCAAAGGGAATTGGAAGACCGAGTACATATGCATCGATAATATCAAGACTTCTTGATAGGAAATATGTCGAAATAATTGAAAAAAGGATTCATCCGACAGAACTTGGAGAGATTGTAGAAAAAACTCTTATACAACTATTCCCTGATATATTTGATATTAAATTTACTTCGGGTATGGAAAAAGATTTAGATGAAATTGAAAATGGTAAAATACAATATATAGATCTGATGAATGATTTTTACCCGAAATTAAAAGAAAAAATGGACAAAATTGATAAGAATAGAGAATCGATAAAGAAAAATATAGAAAAAACAACAGATATGAAATGTCCTAAATGTGGATCGCCTTTAATTTTAAAATGGGGAAGATTCGGCAAATTCCTCGCCTGCAGCAACTATCCAAAATGTAAATATACAGAGCCAGTAGAGAAAAAAACAAAAACAATTAAACCTGTTGGAGAAAAATGTCCTGAATGTGGAGCCGATCTTGTATATACCAATGGAAAATTTGGCAATTTTATAGCATGTAGCAATTATCCGAAATGTAAATATACGAGAGCAATCTCTGTCGGTGTCAAATGTCCCGAAGAAAATTGTAATGGTGAAATTATACAGAGAAGAACAAGAAAGGGCAGAATATTCTATGGTTGCAGCAATTATCCGAAATGTAAGTTCAGCACATGGTATAAACCTGTGAATAAAATTTGCTCGAAATGCGGGAATTATTATATGGAAGAACATAAGGGGAAAAACGGAGATGTAAAACTGATCTGCAGCAAATGTAAACACACAATAGATGAATAAAACAATCCATGTGATTGGGGGTGGTCTTGCAGGTTCTGAGGCTGCTTATCAACTTGCAAAAATCGGATATTCCATTAAACTATTCGAGCAAAGACCAAAAAAATCAACAGAAGCCCATAAGACGAATTATCTTGCTGAACTTGTATGTAGTAATTCATTTAAATCTACAGAACTTATCAATGCTCATGGATTGCTAAAATATGAATTAAACCGGTATAATTCTTTGATAATGGAAGTTGCAGAGAGAAACAACATCAAAGGAGGTAAAGCTCTTGTTGTCGACAGGAATAAATTTTCCAACGATATAACCGAAACGATTTATAATAACAGCAATATTGAAGTCATAAGGGAGCATATTACTAAAATTGATGAAAATATTAATACAATTATTGCAACAGGTCCATTATCCGAAAATTTCTTAGCAAATAATATAGGTAGACACTTAAATAATGATAATCTCTATTTTTATGATGCTATTTCCCCAACGGTTATTAGAGAATCTGTAGATATGAGTAAAGCATTTTGGGGCTCAAGATATAACAATGATGATGCATACCTGAATATCCCATTAACGAAGGATCAATATTTTAAACTTGTTCGAATGCTAAATAGTGCTGAAAAAGCAGATGTTCATGATTTTGATAAAGAACTCTTCTTTGAAGGCTGTCTTCCTGTCGAGGAAATTGCACGAAGAGGGGAAAATTCACTTCGCTTTGGATTGATGAAACCAGTAGGGCTTAATCCCCCTGAATCCTTTAATAAACCATATGCTATTATCCAGCTAAGAAGAGAAGATAAAGAGGGGACAATTCTTAATATCGTGGGCTTTCAAACCCGTATGAAATATGGGGAACAAAAGAGAATACTCAAATCTATTCCGGCACTAAAGGATGTTGAGATTGTAAGATTGGGTTCAATGCATAGAAACACATATATTAATGCAAAAGAATCCCTCAATTATAATCTTTCATTAAAAATGAAAAACAATATCTTTCTTGCAGGACAAATTACAGGAGTTGAAGGCTATATAGAATCCGTAATGACAGGATTTATTTCCGCGATACAGATGGATCGTTATATAAAAGACAGATCATACTATAGTTTTTCAAAAAATACACCATCCGGAGCATTGTTGGGATATCTGTTCGAAAATATATCGAATAAGGTACAACCTATGAATATTAACTTCGGATTATTTCCCTCTATTGATATAAAACTTAAAAAAAGAGAAAAACGAGAATTAATGGTTGAAAAGGCAAAGAAATGGATAGAAAAACAAAGAATAGAAATTTTACAAAATATAGAGAAAGGTTTCTAAAACATCTTTTAAACACGAGGAGATTTTCAAAAAACACTATAATCTCATACAGACATGATATTATTCAGTTTTTTAATTTCCTGAATGACTTATACGGTATGGAATATATAAATCAGATAAATCGTTCACATATAAGGGCATTTATCTCTTCTCTTATGAAATATGGCTTTGATAGAAGTTCTGCAAATAGAAAATTATCAACCTTAAAATCTTTTTTCTCATACCTTGTATCAATAAATTGCATAGAAAAAAATCCCGTTATATTAATAAAGGCGCCCAAAATGGAGCACAAATTACCGACATTTCTGACTATTACGGAAATTAACAATATGATGATTGTTCCGGATACAAAAAAATTCAAAGGGCTACGAGATAAAGCCATTTTGGAAATTCTTTATTCCACAGGAATGAGAGCATCCGAGTGTATTAATATCAATATTAATGATATAGATTTTGAAAATGAAACAATTCTCGTTCTGGGAAAAAGAAAAAAGGAAAGAATAATGCCATTCAATCAAAATTCAAAATCATCTATAAGAAATTATCTAATTGTTAGAAACAAAAAATCTGTAAAAGGAGAACAAGCACTATTTATAAATAGGAGTGGCTCCCGACTCAGTCAACGGTCACTTATCAGAATTGTTAAGTTTTACATTAATCAGGTAGCTCCCGGAAAAAAGGCAAGTCCACACACACTTAGGCATACATTTGCAACACATTTGCTTGATTCCGGTGCTGATCTTAGGGCTGTACAGGTTCTTTTAGGTCATGTTTCTCTTGGAACAACACAAATTTATACACATATTACAAGAACAAAACTCAAAAAGATATATAATCAAGCTCATCCAAGAGCTTGATTATATATCTTTGTTATAAAAAAATGAAATTCTATTCTTTCAATGCTTCATCAATAGCTTTTTCAATCTGATCTTCTGTTTTTCCTGATTGATAACCTATTAATTTCTTAATAATCCTTCCCTTTTTATCTAAAATATATGTTGTAGGTATATATTTAATACCATACTTTCCTGCTACTTCCTGAGATCCAATAAGTATATCATAATTAATCTTGTATTGTTTGCTAAAATCAGCAAGCCTTTCTTTACTATCAAGACCCACACCGACAAATAAGACGCCCTTGTCTTTATATTTACTATTTAATTCTATTAATTTTGGAATCTCCAATCTGCATGGTCCACATGATGTTGCCCAGAAATCCATCACTATAACCTTGTTTTTATTATCATGCAATGTAAAGGAATTTCCATAGAGATCAGATAATGTGAAATTGATAGACATTTCTCTCTTTTGATTTGATGTATTTGAATTAGATGAAACGGATTTCATATCATTCTCTTTTTTTGTTGTATCCCCCTTGCTACAGCTTGCTATTAATGATATGACAATTGCAATTGATAAAACATAAATATTAAGTCTTCTCATCATTTTATCTCCAATAGTTTATTGATTAAGGGTTTATTAAATCCTACAATGGTCCTGTTTCCGATTAAAATAACAGGAACACCCTGTTGCCCGGTTCGTCTGACCATATCCCTTGCAGCATTTACATCTCTTGAAACATCAATATCTTTAAATGTTATACTATGAGATTTAAGATATGATTTCACCTTCTTACACCATGGACATGCAGGTGTAGAAAAAACGACAACACTAAGTTGCTTTTTTATATCTGGCATTATTTATTACCTCCTGCTATTGAATCAATATATTTCTTAGCCTGAAACGCAGCAACCGCTCCATCTGAAACAGCTGTTACAATCTGTCTAAGCAATTTTTCTCTTACATCTCCTGCTACAAATACACCTTTCTCAGATGTAGCAGTATCTTCTCCCGCATCAATATATCCATATTTATTTAATTTAATCTGGTTTGCCAAAAGTTTCGTATTAGGAATCAAACCGATATAGACAAAACATCCCTCTGAATTTATTTCCTTTAACTCACCGGTTTTTCTGTCTTCGGCAATGATAGATGTAAGCTTATCGTTATTTCCTTTAAATTCCTTAACAAGATGCTCGAAATAAAATTTTACATTTTGCTTACCCTTAATTTCGTCTGCAACAATCTTATCAGCTGTAATAAAAGGGAGATCCTGAACAAATGTAATGGATTTAGCGAAATTTAGCAGATAGAGAGACTCCTCTATTGCAGAATTACCTGCTCCGATTACTACGATGTCCTTCCCTTTAAAGAAAGGGGCGTCACATGTAGCACAATACGAGATTCCATGTCCTTTATATATTTTTTCACCCGGGACATTAATAGATTTCGGATGTGTTCCAGTAGCAATAATTATAGCTTTTGCAGTATATTCCCTGTTTCCCGAATTCACTACCTTTATTGTCCCCTTTAATTCAATCGATTTAATATCCTCATCAAGAAAATCAGTACCAAACCTTTTTGCATGTTTAGTCATTCTATTGCCAAGCTCTTCTCCGGTAACACCGTTAAAATCTCCCGGCCAATTATCTACCATCTCCGTTGACACTATATTTCCCCCGGTAATCATTTGTTCTATGACAAGGGTATCTAAACCACTTCTTCTTGCATATATTGCAGATGTTAATCCTGCAGGACCTCCCCCTATTATTATAAGATCATAAGAGTTTTTAATTTTTCCCTTTGTTTTTAAAGCTCCTAATGAAAAACCCATAGATGCCTCCAAATTATTTATATTGCTTCCTTTATTTTTTCAATATACTGTTGATCGGGTAATGCACCTTCAAAATATGTATTTTCATTTATAACGACCCTTGGAACAGCGCTTACATTATATCTACTTGAGAGGTCAGGAAATTCCTGTGCCTCGATCATTTCCGCTCTTACATTTGGAGCAATCATAGCCAATTTATGTGCTGTTCTTACTGCTTTTGGGCAATGAGGACATGATGTTGTTACAAATATCTTTATATTCATATCTTTATCAAGCGTTTCTGCAAATTTCTTCAATTCTTCACTTATATCAAAATCATTATTCCCCAGATCTATAATATCTTCAATAAGCGAACTAAATTCATATCCTGCAGGGATGCCATAAAATACAAGATTATTTTTCTCCCCTTCAAGAATAGTTGCAGGTGTTCTTTCTACTTTAAATTTATTGGCAATATCTTTATTCTTATCCATATCAAAAACACTTAATTTAATTTTATCTGAAATTTCTGCAATTTCCTCTAAAATCGATTTTGTATCTTTACAATATATGCAATCATTCTCAGACATAAAAAGGTTTATTTTTACTTCATTAGCTAATTTATTGAATTCTTCCTGTAAGAATATTTTGTCTTGTTTTTCTAAAAGTCCCATTTAATACCTCCTTAATGGTTTATCTTTGTTTTATTAGACAAATGAAATACAAAAAGGTTTCAAAATTATTTCTTACAGTACTTTTTAACAGTTTTAAGTAATTCCTTTCCCATTTCATCCGGTAGAGGAAAAGGTGAATCCTTCCTATATATCTCTACAACTTTATCAAGTAATTTTACCTGCTCAGAACAGGTTTTGCAATGTTTTAAGTGCTCTTTCAATATCATTTTTAGGTCATTATCAATATTTCCATCAATATAATCAATTAATGTCTTCTTTATCTCTTTACATTTCATTGAGATACCCCTTGAGTGCATCTTTAAGCATATTTCTTGCTCTAAACACTCTTGTTTTTACTGTGTTTTTCTTTATTCTAAGAATTGTAGCGATATTACTATATGATGTGTTTTCCATATTAGCCATAATGAACGGTAATCTATATTTTTCAGGCAACTCATAAACAGCTTCCTGCATTTTTTTATACAATTCAAATGAAATAATATCGTTATCAAGGCCTTTTATATCATACATCTTTCTACAACAATCATTAATTACTATATTTCTTTCTCTCTTTTTCCTTTTTAAATAATTCAATGTTTTATTTACTGCAATCCTGTAAATCCATGTGGAAAATTGTGATTTCTCTTTAAATCGATCAAGATATTTGATTGCCAAAAGAAATGTTTCCTGTAAAATATCTTTTGCATCCTCAAAATCCATTGTCATTTTCAATATAAGATGAAATAATTTATCCTCTTCGCTAAGAAGCAACTTTTCAATCGCCCTATTATTGCCAAGTTTTGCTTCTTTTATAATTTGATTATTAATCATTGAAAAAACTATAAAAATCCTTTTTTAAAAAACCACTTATGAAAGTATAAGGATCTATTGGTTCCCCCTTATAATTAATTTCATAATATAAGACAGGTCCTATTGTTCTGCCTGTTTCACCTGCCTTGCCAATGATATCACCTCTTTGTACCTTATCTCCGATTCTTAACTTCACAAGCATAAGATGTCCATACTTTGTTGTAAATTCTTTATTGTGCCTAATTACTACAACAAGACCTTCTCTCTGGAATGTTCCTATGGAAACAACTTTACCGGCAGCCGCAGCTTTTACATATGTTCCCTTTATTGTAGAGATAGTCACCCCCTTAAAATAGACTATCTTATTTGTAAACGGATCGTAATTCCTCCCATATTTAAACATAATATTCCCTTTGACAGGGGCAATGGAAGGTATATATTCATATTTGTCTTTTTTTTGAAAAATATCACTATACATATTCCTTATATCTCTTAATTTGTCATTAATTTCATTAATTTCATTAAGATCAATTTTATCTTGTATTTTATAATTTTTCATTGAATATATATATTCTCCGATACCTTTATATTTATCAAGAGCATTGTTATAATTATTTTGTAAAAGAGTAATTCTATTATTAAAATCAATTTTATATTCATACAATTTTCTATTTTCTTTTCTTAATTTGTTGATGTTTGCAATATTTTTTGCATTATTAAAATTTCTTATAATAAAAAGTGTAGATAATGATAATAATAAAAACAATACCAAAGCAATAAGTAATAATATGTAAAAATTAATCGATATATGTCTTATTTTATCATTACGGTTTGGAATTGCTAATATTTGAATCCTTTTCATTTTCTCTTACTCCCATTTCTCGCAATTTTTTAAGAGCTCTTTCTTTAATTTGCCTTACCCTTTCTCTAGTTATATTATTCATTTTACCTATTTCTTCAAGTGTGTGAGGACGCTCACCATCGATTCCAAAATAAAGTTCCAAAATCTCTTTCTCCCTTGAAGATAATTTATTGAGTTTTTTAAGTAAACTTTCTTTCAATGCATATCTCTCATATGCTTCCTCAGGGGAAGGATATAATAGATTTTTCGATTTCTTCGTGAAATACATGCTGTTTTTTAGATTTTTGCTGGAATTTATCGAAATATCAGATTGGGCAATTTTTATAGCATTCTTTACCTCTTTCTCTTTAATGCCAAGTTCCTGTGCGATTTCGGCAACTGTTGGTTCTCTACCAAAAATTTGAGATATTTTGTTTTTAGCTTTTGTCATTTTTGTAATCTCTTCGACCCTGTTCTGAGGAAGTCTCACTGTTCTACTATTCATTAAAATTGTCTTCAACACAGCTTGTCTAATCCACCAAACAGCATATGAAATAAATTTCACCCCTTTTCTGTCATCGAATTTCTGTGCAGCTCTAAAAAGACCCAGATTACCTTCATTAATGAGATCTGCAAGTACCACTCCTCGCCCCTGATATTCCCTGGCAATCTTAACTACAAATCTTAAATTCCCCAGTGTTAGTTCTTCTATTGCTTTTTTATCTCCCTGCCTAACCTTTTTTGCAAGTTCAATCTCTTCTTGACGGGAAAGAAGAGGTATATTCTTTATCTCATCAAGATATATATCAAGACTATCCTGATCTAATTTACTTCTTATATTCTCAAAACCGCTCAATTACCACTTCTTTGGTTTAATTGCTGTATAAATTATCATATCCCCACGTTTTATCTTGAATGCCAAAGGTCTATTAATCTTTATGTTCTTACTTAAGATTGTATTCAATTTTGAAGATAAGTCAATAGGTATATTGTCAACTGCCAAAACTTCGTCTCCCTTTTTGATTCCTCCATAGTAAGTATTCGAATATTGTTTTATTTGTGTTATAAAAACACCTTTATCTGCATTAATCCCCAATCTTTTTGCTTCTTTGCTTCCTGCATCAGTGTATTTCAATCCCCACACATCATATATCTTGTTTTGCAGATTCTTGATTTCCGGTGAATATACACTTTTTTCATCAGATTTGCCGATTTTTACACTTATTATTTTATGTTTACCTTCTCTAATTATTTTCAAATCGACATTTTTACCTGTCTTTGTATTTGCAACAAGCATACTTAATTGATTTGAATCCTTTATTTTTTTACTATTATATACAATAATTATATCTCCGGATTTAAGTCCTGAAACTTCTGCAGGAGAATTTTTTAATACATCCCTTACCAAAACTCCATTCGTTGATTCGAGTCCAAATGCTTTTGCCAACTCATCTGTAAGATTTTGCGGATAAACACCTAAATAACCTCTTTCTATTTTACCTGTTTTCATTAATTGTTTAACTATATCTTTAGCCATATTTATCGGAACCGCAAAACCAATACCTATATTACCACCTGACATTGAAAGTATAGCGGAATTTATGCCAATTACCTCTCCCTTGATATTTATTAAAGGTCCGCCACTATTCCCCGGATTAATCGATGCATCGGTTTGAATATAATTCTGATATACAGCACCTTTACTTAGATGTAAATTTTCTCTCCCTTTACCACTTACGACACCGACCGTTAATGTCCCGTTAAGACCAAAAGGATTCCCTTCCGCAATTACCCAATCTCCAATTTTTAGATTATCCGAATTTCCGAATTCTAAATATTTGAATTTAGTTTTTCTATTATCTATTTTTAATAATGCCAGATCTGTTCTTGGGTCAGTTCCTATTACTTTTACCTCTTTTCCACTATATTTACTACCATCCTGTAATGTTATTGTTATTGAATCTGCATCGGAAACAACATGATTGTTAGTTAGGATATACCCGTCTTTCGTAATAAAGAACCCGGAACCCATACCTGTCCTTCTGGCTTTCTCATCAGGTATTATCCCAAAAAAATCTTTAAACGGATCTGGGATCATATAAGGAGCAGACACTACAACTGTCTTTACGGTAATAATATTTATAACCGCAGGAAGAGTCGCTTCAGCTATTGAAGAAAACGATACTGGCAGAATTACCGGTTTGGATAGCGATTCATTAGTATTGGCTGAAACTTTTCTTGGGAAAAATCTCCAACCACATATAATTCCAAATATAAATATAGAAAATACAAGCACTATAATTATAATATTAGTTAATACTTTCTTTTGATTCATCATTATACCTCCCGATAGAAATTAATGGGGTTATAATCCTCATTGATATTATTTTATATTAATTGGAATAGTTACAGGTTTTGCTGCTTCGGATTTTGTCATACAAATTGTTAGTAATCCATCTACATATATTGCTTTGACATTATTTACTTTAACCTCGTATGGTATTGCAACAATTCTCTTAAACTTGCCAAAAGGTCTTTCAATTCTGTGATAAGTCCTTTTTGTTTCTTTTTCCATTTGTTTTTTATCACCCTCAACAATAAGATGCTCATTTCGGATTGAAATTTTAATGTCCTCCTTTTTCATTGAAGGAATTTCAATCTTTACAATTATCTCTTCATCCGTTTCCTCAATATCAATCGGTGGTGTCCATGCAATTTCAGACAATTGTTTTTTCTCGTTAGATTTTACAAAATACCTGTCAAACATTTTATCAATTTCATCTCGTATCGTTAAGAACTCCTTGAGTTGTTCAAATGGGATTAGATCTTTCATATTCTCCTCCTATTTGCTTATAAGTTAGTGGGAAAAATATTTTGATACTTTTACAGTAAACCGTCATTTATATGTCCGTTATTTATGTATCTAAATAATATAGTAAAGTTTAATTTTATCGAAAGAATCCTCATAATTTTAAATCCTTCTCTACCATCATTATTTCATATTGATAATCAAATATGGAAACCTAAATTTAAAAGAACAATTAAATTACTTTTCATATTATCATCGACTCAATGATAATATAATCTTTGAAGAACAATTGTCAAGTACACTTATATTATATAGTCTCCTTTAATAATACGATTTTTAATCCTGCCTGTTTTATAATAATCACTCAGATTGCCAAGAGTAAATTGTATTGACTTTTCTTTGTAATTCTCACATAGAGCAGCAGAATGTGTCGTGCAAATACAGTTTTTAAGATTACAAAAGGGGAAATCCTGTTTAAATCTATTATTGCCATCATTGGGATAATGCCACCATACATCAAGGCAGGCAGTGATATCATTTCTTTTATTTAAAAACTCGTATAAATCTTTCTCTACAATTATTTTTCCTCTTGCCACATTTACCAATACGGAATTATTCTTTAAATGTCTCAAAATATTTTTATTAATTATCCCTCTTGTATAAATCGTCAGCGGCAGTGTTATTATAATATGGTCAGAATTAATAAAAACTTTATCCAGATCATTAAGTGTTCCCGTAAAGTATAAACCATAACCTTCCTTTTTACTCCAACTTTTTTTAATTGCCATGATATTTACACCAAATGGTTTTATAATCCTATAAAATGCTTTACCTATATTCCCATATCCTAATATACCAACAGTTTTATTAAAAAGCGTTCCGTTTAATGACTCCTGATTGAATATTCCATTTCTTATATCTTCGTGTTGATTTTTAAGATTTTTAATGCCGGCAAGTAATAATGCCAATGCTTGTTCTGCGACACAATCAGACATTGCACCACTTGCTGTTATGATTTCAACATCTTTTTCAAACAACCATTTTGGTAAATGGTTTACACCTGCAAAAATGGTATGTACAAATTTGATATTAGTAAAGTTTTTAAAGTATTTTTCATCAATCATTTTGTTCCACTGGAAACAAACAATACATTCAACCATTTCCGGATGAAAATTATCAAGGAATACAATCTTCAATGGAATATCTAAATATTCTTTGATTTTTTCATACATTCTTTTATTTCTATTAATTGATATTAGCAATTCTTTCTGCATATCTTACTCCATAGAACAAAAAGCATTACTGTCTCGGCAAAAGCCTTTATTGCTTCATCCTTACTAAATATAGCTCTTTTATATCTGCATATAGCGAAAATCGGGTATTTTTTCATTTCTATTTCACTGTAACCACAGATAATTACAGGTAATTTCCCTTTTCCCTCTGTCATTTTAACAATATTACCTACCGTTTTCCCCATAAAACTTTGATTATCAACTTTTCCTTCACCGGTAACAATAATATCAGATTCCGATATCTTTTTTTTCAGATCTACAATTGCAGATATAAAATTAAAACCACTAACTATTTCTGTTCTAAAATAGGGGATAAGTGATGCTATAACCCCACCTCCGGCACCTGTTCCTTCTCTATTTACATCAATACCGAATTTTCTAAATATTTGATCCCTTATTTTTGACATCCTTTGCTCAAGTAATATAACCTCTTTTTCCATAGCTCCTTTCTGAGGGGCATAGACATAGGAAGCCCCCCCAGACCCCAGTAACACATTATATACATCAACGGCAATTGTTATTTTAATATTCTTATACTTTAATTCCTCAGAGAATTTATAATCATTTTTCAAACTGTTTTCTCTACTCCTATCATATATCGCATCTATAATACCTGTTCCCCCATCACATGTTGCAGTTCCCCCTACGAATAAAACAATGTTCTTTATTCCTTTTTCTATTGCATTTTTAATTACCATACCTGTTCCATAACTGCTTCTTTTAAGTATTGGGGTTCTTCTTTTATTCAAATTCTCTATGCCTGATGTTTTTGCCATTTCAATATACGCTGTGTTTTTATCGATTATATAATAACTTTTTATATCCTGTCCTTCCGCATTTAATGTATCAAGATAAATTTTTTCTCCGTTAATAAAAGGTTCGATGGCATCTAAACTTCCTTCTCCTCCATCGGCAATCGAAACATATCTATATATATTGTTTCTATCTATTCCCCTTGATGATTTTACGGCAATATTTCCGAGCTCACCGGAATGAAAAGAATTCTTGAACGAATCGAAGGCATATAAAATTTTCACAATGAAATACTGCCAATGTCAATATCCATAACTTTGAATATAAACAAAATCCTATAATCAAATTTACTCATATCGGGAGATTTATAAAATATAGGAATATTTATTGAAGCGATCTTTGCATCAATGAACATACCTGCCGAGTAATAAATTCCACAATTTACAGTGGGATGCATAAGATATCCTGCAGAAATGTAAGGTCTTATATAAGGAAAAAGAAAAGATAATTTTCCTGAAAAACCGGAATATGCTTTTATATGCTTTCCATCGAATGCATATGACATCATATCGCCTGACATATCGAACCTGTAATTCATCGGAATATCACTATTGCCTGCCCCTGCGAATAGATCAACGCCCAATATTTTTTTTCTACCGCCAATTCGTGATTTCATGGTAACAGCCCCTTTCAAAATGTCAAAATCAGAGAGACATCTGTTTTTCCCTAACTGTAAATTCCCGGTAATATTGTAATTGATATATTTAAATGTTTCTTTACTTTCTATTCCAAAATTTATTGTCGACATTTTTCCTTTCTCGTAATTAATAGGATCAATATAAATCGAATCGACCTTACTCACATCTTTATATGTAATTGTTACTTTTCCTATCAAATATCTACTTGAAGCGACATTAAAGAAAAAATCACCTGAGAATTTTTTCTTTAATGTTATCTGAGATGTATAGATATAATTACTTATTGTATAGTTGAAATAAAATTTAAGATAATTTCGCTGAGCTATCAAAGGTGTACTATACGCAAATATATACTCCGGATGACTGTTCTTGAACTGCCAGTTTATACCCGCATGCCATTGATTCTTCCCCATAAGAAAATCATAATTTATAAATTCTCTTCCCTCAAGCCATAGCCCTGCAATAACCCCTCCGCGGGAATCATACCATGCATAAGGGCCAAGAAATATTTGATAATGGTCAAAATCCGGAACTGTTCCTAAGATTTTAAATTTAGGCAGATTTTTCCAATAATTATTTAATCTTTTCACCTCAAAGACATCCCTGTTTTTATTAATTACAATATTTTTAAGCCCCTTTGTTCCTTTTATATAAAAGCGTTGTAATCCAGTTCCTTCGGGAGCAAGATAATTTAATATTGTATCCTTATAAAACAATGATATGGGTAATTGCGGGAAAAAATCTCCTTTATCTATCATAATTTTAACAGTATCCCCCTCTATCATAACTTCTTTGAACTTAAAGTCATTAACTATATTTTCAGTAAGTCTTCTTTTTATATAATCTGCATTTTGTCTGTTTGTGAATTTATATACTAAACTAATATAATCCTTTAAACGGGGGTGTGAAAAGGTATATTTATTATAGTATTCCTTCATAAAATTATCAAATACTTTTTCTCCCATTATTGTCCTGATTTCCCTCATAACAAGTGGTCCTTCCGAATATATTGCAGAACCGTAAAGCAAACTGTTATCAAACGAAGCACATGATGTATTCATAGAATATGTTATGTTTGCATAATATATAATACTTGATAGAAACATATTCTTGTATAATTCTCCTCTCTTTGATTTTTCATCTTTATGTACATTTGCAATCATGTATTCATTCTCATAAAAGGAGTTTATACCTTCATCCATAAATGGTTCGTTATACTCATCTGTGGCAAGCGATGCATAAAACCATTGGTGCCCCGTTTCATGAGCAACTATTCGTTCTAATATTTCTTTATCTTTCATACCCGGCAGTGATATAGAAATAGGAGAGCTGGTGCTTTTCACAATAATTAGTTGGGGATACTCCATTCCCCCTCCTGCAGTTATATTACCATCTACAACGGTAATCCGTTTATAGGGGTATTTGCCGATCTTTTCACTATAGAAATCTATTGCTTTGATTACATAATCTCCTACTGATTTCCAGTGTTTAAGATTTTTCCTTGTTTTTAATATATTAATTTCTATGTCATTATGCATAATTCTTTCAAATAAAAATTTAGGGTCAGCTACAAATGCAAAATCCGTAACATTTTTAGCTCTGTAATATACTGTCTTATTTACCCCATATGTACTATCATTATATGGACCCGAAGAGAGTTTTTTCATTCTTTCGTTTTCACCATTCGGTCCTACCAATTCTCCTGTGGCACCTGTTAAATAATTTATAGGAAGCTCAATCATTACATCATAATCTGCAAACTCCGAATAGAACTCCCCGATTAAATGATACCCTTCATGATGCCATCCCTTGTCATCATACATTGCAACCTTCGGATACCACTGTGTTAATTCAAAATGATTATTCTTATATCCTTCCCTTAAATAAAATTTTGGTATCTTTTCCTCGAACTCTATTTCCAAAACAAGAGTGTCTCCAATCTTAATGGGGGTTTTAAGTATTATGTGAAATTCTTCATTCTCATTTATTGTATCCTTGATTGATATGCTCGATTCTATTGATTTTATATTCAAATATCCAATCTCTTTCTTATTTGCAAATGCTATTGAATAGTCCCCCCTTTCTTGCATTTCTTTGTCAATTATACTTCCTTTTCTAAAAGCATTGGGAAATGTATGGAGATAAATATCATTGAGCTCTGTATTATATATATTCTGAAATGTAATTATCTCTTTCCCATATAGTTTTTTATTTTCAATATTCAATTTAGCATTAATTCGATAATGAATCGGGGCATTAAATAAGTAATTAAATAAAAACATAAATAAAAATACTAAATAATATTTTTTCATAAAAACTCCTTTTTTATATTATATGTATAATTAAACAGAAGTAAAGTTGAAAGATAAAAAAAAGTGCAGATACCAAAATGGAAATATTAATCGCCATAGAAAGCGTAAATAGTAAATTTGGTGAGATTGTAACTGAGAGGAATGAAACGACCTGTCTGCGTGTAATGCACAGGCAGGCGAAACAATCTAAATTTACACTTGTGAGATTGCTTCACATCGTTCGCAATGACACAATATATCTCCCCCCTCCCTTCAGTTCCCTCCCGCGATGGGGCGGGAAAGTTAAAGGATATTTCTCTCTTTCTTCCTCGCCCTTGATCACCTCCTTTTTCTGTCATGCTGGGCCCTGTGCTGAACTTGATTCAGTATTGATTCAGCATCTCATACCAGATCCTGAAATAGACCTGTCCTGATGCAGATCAGGATTCAGGATGACACATTTGTAATTTGTTTCCTATTCGTGAAATAGAGGTAAAAGGATATTTCCCCTCTTTCTTAGTGAAATTCGTTATAAATCTGTGAATTCGTGGTGGTTTCCCCTCTCTGTTATTCATGCAAAAACAGGAATCTGCTCCCTATTCTCTATTCACTATTCTTTCCCCTTTCTTTTCCGTGTTATATCTCTTTCCAATAAAATATTTAGGACCTAATTTTTTTATTTATACTCGGTTTTTAAGTCGGGTATGCGCCCGGCAGGGTTTGAACCAGCAATCTGCGGAATCGGAATCCGCTGCTCTATCCAGTTGAGCCACGGGCGCCCTACGATTATCTAATTTTCTTTTTGTGCCTATTGGCTTTTCTTCTTTTTTTCCTCTTATGAGTTGCTATTTTTTTACGCTTTCTTTTCTTACCGCAGGGCATTGGTTCTCCTTTTCTTAATTGTTTGTTTATTTATTTTCGTTTAGAATTCTTCTCAATATTTTAGATGGCTTAAAAACGGGAACCAGTCTATCAGGGATTTCAACCTCTTGTTGGGTTTTTGGGTTTCTTGTAATCCTGCCTTTTCTATGTTTGTTTTTAAATACACCAAGTCCTCTTAATTCTATTCTGTCTTCGCTCTTAATAGAATCTTGAACAACATATATAAATTCATTGATAACAAGTGCAACATCCTTTTTTTCAATACCTGTTCGTTCTACAATTCTATCTACTATATCGGATTTAGTAATTGTCATTATAACCCTCCATTTTTAATAAGATACTTATTAACACATTGTCTAAATAATGTCAACTGTGAAGTTAGGTTATGATGTTAAAATTCCAAAATTTCACATGCTAATTACTAAGCGAAATGTCACATATAGAGGATTGAAAATAATGTTATCGCGAATTTATTTCAGTGCTTTTATGATATTTGACAGTAGAGACGCAACATCTTGCGTCTCTACAGAGAATCTCAATAGAATAAGGAAAAAAGATGCGAAACAGGTTCAGAGAAAGATATTTAAGGTAATCACCCAATTTCTCAAATAGGCAGATTATTTCTTGACTTTATTACCTTTTTAATATTATATTAGATAAATGCAAGGAAAAGAGAAATGAGTGAATTTTACGATTTTGTATTTAATGATTTGGATCTAAGAAATAAACTCATCTTGGATGCCGCATTAGGATCAGGAGAAGCCACATATTTATGGGCTAAAAATATTGTAGAACAAGGTGGAACATCAAAGATAATATCAATCGATACATTTGATATTCCGGGAATAAATGAAGAGGAATGGAAAGAAAAGATTAAAGAAAGACTCGGAAAATATAACGAGTATGTGGATATAAAAAAAGTATATATAAATGATTGATAAAATAATTAAAAGGAGAGATTATGTATAAGAAAATTGTAAGTGTGGTTTTTATTTCACTATTAATTTTATTTAATCTTTATTCGTCGATTATTGTTGATGGAAATTTATCGGAAAAT
>Ga0209121_10002417_pt1 | contig 19010 bp, 19 predicted proteins | sample Cruoilmetagenom3_FD_187292 | JGI IMG/M metagenome (GOLD analysis project Ga0209121, IMG submission 187292) | Oil polluted marine microbial communities from Coal Oil Point, Santa Barbara, California, USA - Sample 3 (SPAdes) (version 2) | ecosystem: Environmental > Aquatic > Marine > Oil seeps ...
CATTTATTGAATCATACTAGTGGTATTAGAAATTATCATGCGCTAATGGCTTTGTATGGATTTGATTATGATAAAACCTATTATGATAATAATACGGTGTTTGCATTGGCATGTAAGCAAAAAGGATTGAGTCATCTTCCTGGCGAAAAAGTAGCGTATTCTAATACGAATTATACTTTATTAGCGCTTATTATTGAGCGTGTTTCCGGACAAAATTTAAACGAATTTTTAAAAGTTAATATTTTAAATCCATTAAAAATGCATGCTACTTTTGTGCGCGTAGCAAATGGTAAAACTATAAGAAATAAAGCGGTTGGTTACCAAAAACGGAATAATGAATTTATACATGATTCTAGTAATCAATTGAGTTATGGCGCTGGTAGCATGGGTTCTTCTGTTCAAGATATGGCGATTTGGATGCAGATGCTAAATGAGCAAATTCTAGAATTTAAACCCTTAGCTCAATTTTTAAAAACAACAGAGGTTTTAAACACTGGTGAGAAAGCAAAATACGCACGTGGTATTATGATAGATACGTATAAAGGTTATACGGTTGCAGGACATAGTGGCTATGCTTTTGGAGGTCGTTCGCAATTAATTACTATTTCTAAAAAGGAATTAGGTATCGTAGTGCTTACTAATTTACAATCTATTAATGCACCAGAAATTGCCTATCAAATTTTAGATATTTTACTGGCCGATGAAGAAACTAGCAAAGCTATTCATCCTACTGATGTAAATTTTGAGCCCGCAAAATTGGATGCGTTTACAGGCGATTATAAGGAGATAAATAGTGATATGACTATTCAGATTTTTGTTGAGAAGGACACTTTAAAATCGGAAGGATCGATAGGAAGAAGGGCAACTTCGTTATTGCAATTTGCGGATAATAAATTTCATAGAAAAAATAGTCCTCAAGTGAAATATGATTTTACACCTGCAAGTACTCATGATATGATTATTTTATTTGGTGGTACTCCTTTTTATTTTAAGCGTGCTGTATTAATAGATTCGGAAATGGTAAATAATAATGATTTTGTGGGTTCTTATTTTTCTGAAGAACTAGACGTTACCTATCATTTTTTTGTAGAGAATGATGTGCTTAAATTATCTTATACGAATAATAAGAACATCCATTTACATCCTGTTCAGTTAGATGAATTTGGGAATAACAGAAGAACACTTTATCGTTTTACTAGAGATAAAGAAAACCATATTATAGGAATGCTTTTGTACAGTGAAGGTACTATAAAAGATATTTACTTTGAAAAGAAAGCGGTTACTAATTAGTTTGCTAGTTGGTTTCTTTCTAACAAAAGTATCAAGAAGTAAAGCATTACAAGCGTGATATGTATTAAATAAAAAAACCTCAAACTATACAGTTTGAGGTTTTTATTTATGTTTAAACAGGAAAATCCTATTTATATATTAAAGATCAAAACCAATATTGACACCTAATTTGGTTGCAATAAGTTTATTAATACGTTTTTTCAATTCTGGAATTTTTACAGTTTCTAATACGTTATTAGCAAAAGCATACATTAATAAAGCTTTAGCTTCTTTTTGAGGAATACCTCTAGAGCGTAAGTAAAACATAGCACTTTCATCTAGCTGACCAATAGTACAACCATGAGAACATTTTACATCATCTGCAAAAATTTCTAATTGTGGTTTAGAGTTTATGGTTGCTTTATCACTTAAAAGTATGTTGTTGTTAGATTGAAACGCATTGGTTTTTTGTGCTTCTTTGTTAACAATAACTTTACCATTAAAAACACCTGTAGCACCATCGTTAAAAATACCTTTATAGTCTTGGTGACTTTCGCAATTAGGTTCTATATGGTGTACTAATGTGTTATGGTCTACGTGTTGTTTGTTTCCAATAATTGTAATACCATTTAAAGTAGAGTCCATATGTTCTCCGTTTTGGTAAAAATTAAGGTTGTTACGTGTTAGTTTACCTCCAAAACTAAAAGTATGTACAGAAACATGACTTTCGCGTTTTTGATTTACATAAGTATTATCAATTAAAGACGCGTTGGTGTTATCGTTTTGAATTTTATAGTAATCTATAATAGCACGTTTGTTTCCAAAAATTTCGGTAACACTGTTGGTTAAAACAGGATGGTCTGATAAACTCTGGTGACGTTCAATAATTTGTACATGAGAGTTTTCGTCTACAACAATTAAGTTACGTGGTTGTTGCATTAAAGCAACTTCACTTCCTGTAGAAAAATGTATAATTTGAATTGGTTTGTTTACCAATTTATTTTTAGGAATATGAATATAAGCACCTTCTTGTGTAAAAGCTGTATTTAATGCAGTTAGGCTGTCTTTAGCAGCTACTTTATTAAAATAGTTTTCAATAACAAGACGATATTTAGGTTTGCTTAAAGCCGCAGACATTAAACAAACATCAATTCCGTCATGTGTAGTTTGCGATAAATGCGAAGCATATTTACCATCTATAAAAACAATTTTATAGGTGTCTATATCATGAATAAAGTACTTTTTAACATCACTATACTCTATAGCATTTTCCTGTTTAGGAAAAACACTGTAGTCATGTTTTAAAATACTGTTTAACGATGTATATTTCCAAGCTTCTTCTTTTTTTGAAGGAAAACCTTTTGTTTCAAAGGTTTTTATCGCTTCACTTCTAATATCATGTATTGCAGTATCTACATCTACGTGATTTTCGAAAGCTAAAAATGAGGAAACTAATTTTTCTTTTAAATCCATTATTATAAGTCTTCAGTAATCTGTTTTCATCTTCAGTTTATTGCAATACAAACTGCGTGCTGAATAGACTACTTTTTTAAGTATTAGAGTAATTGTTTTAAGTAAGCTATGCTTTACTGCAAACTAATTACTACTTACTAGTTTATGCGTTTACTTCTTCTTTAATCCAGTCGTAACCTTTTTCTTCTAGCTCATGCGCAAGTTCTTTACCACCAGATTTTACAATTTTACCATTGTATAATACGTGTACAAAGTCAGGTACGATATAGTCTAATAAACGTTGGTAGTGTGTAATAACTAAAACAGCGTTGTCTTTGCTTTTTAGTTTGTTAACACCATTTGCTACTATACGTAAAGCATCAATATCTAATCCAGAATCTGTTTCATCTAGAATGGCTAGTTTTGGTTCTAGCATTGCCATTTGAAAAATTTCATTACGTTTCTTTTCTCCTCCGGAAAAACCTTCGTTTAAAGAACGCGATAAAAACTTTCTGTCTATTTCAAGCATTTCAGATTTTTCACGAATAAGCTTCAGCATTTCATTAGCTGGCATATCTTCTAAACCTTTTGCTTTTCTGTTAGCGTTAATAGCAGTTTTCATAAAATTAGTTACAGAAACTCCAGGGATTTCTACTGGATACTGAAAAGAAAGAAATACACCTTTATGTGCACGTTCTTCGGCAGCAAGCTCTTCTAAATCTTCATTTTCTAAAAGAATGTTTCCGTCTGTAACTTCATATTCTTCTTTTCCTGCAATTACAGAAGCTAAAGTACTTTTACCAGAACCGTTAGGTCCCATAATAGCATGTACTTCTCCTGCTTTTATTTCTAAATTAATTCCTTTTAAAATAGACTTGTCTTCTACACTAGCGTGCAAGTTGTTTATTTTTAACATAATTATTTTGTACCTAATTTTACAACATTTTCTGCTTGCTTATTTATAGCAGATATATTTAGTATTTCTTTAATTTCTACGCGATTTTCCCAACCTTCTTCGTTTTCTGGTTTTGGTGTGATTTTACCTCTCACTTCTACCATAACAAAGTCTGTTGGTTCTTTTTTATAGGCTGTTGCCTGTTTGTTTAATTCTTCAACCTTATTGTCTAAAACAACACCATAAATTTGGTTGTTGGTTTGTAATACTGCAGCATCTGCATAATACACAAACTCTCCTTTTAGTAAGGTTAAGCCATCACTTTGTTTTGCTGTCCTGCCGTCTTTTGTTTTAACAGTTTCTTCTGAGTTTACCTTTTTAGTGTCGTTTTTACAGCTTGTAAATGCTACAGCTAATACGAATAAGAATACTAATTTTTTCATTTGTATTTAAAAAATTAATTGGGATTAAACTTTAGTTTGTTATTGCAAACACTTCGACAAGCGCAGTGTGACATTTTTTTTATTTTGTTTATCCTACAGAACCTTCTAGTGAAATTTCTAATAGTTTTTGTGCTTCAACAGCAAACTCCATTGGTAACTTGTTTAATACATCTTTACTAAAACCGTTTACAATTAACGCAATAGCTTTTTCTGTATCTATACCACGTTGGTTACAGTAAAATATTTGGTCTTCACCAATTTTACTAGTTGTTGCTTCGTGCTCTATTTGTGCTGTTTTGTTTTTTGCTTCTATATACGGAAACGTGTGTGCACCACATTCATTTCCCATTAATAAACTATCACATTGGCTAAAGTTACGCGCATTTTCTGCACGAGAATTTACTTGCACTAAACCTCTATAGGAGTTTTGTGATTTTCCTGCAGAAATACCTTTAGATATAATAGTTGATTTTGTGTTTTTACCTAAATGAATCATTTTGGTTCCTGTATCTGCTTGCTGGTAATTGTTAGTTACTGCAATAGAATAAAATTCACCAACAGAATTATCTCCTTTTAGTACACACGAAGGATATTTCCAGGTTACAGCAGAACCTGTTTCTACTTGTGTCCATGAAATTTTGGCATTGGTTTCGCATAAACCACGTTTGGTTACAAAGTTGTAAACACCACCTTTTCCTTCTGCATTTCCTGGAAACCAGTTTTGTACAGTAGAGTATTTAATTTCGGCATCATCAAGTGCAATTAACTCTACTACTGCAGCGTGTAATTGGTTTTCATCACGACTAGGAGCTGTACAACCTTCTAGGTACGATACGTAACTACCTTCATCTGCAATTACTAGTGTTCTTTCAAACTGTCCTGTTCCTGCTTGGTTTATTCTAAAATAAGTAGATAATTCCATAGGACATTTTACTCCTTTAGGAATGTAGCAAAATGAACCATCACTAAATACCGCAGAATTTAATGCTGCATAAAAATTGTCTTTTTGCGGCACTACTGTACCTAAGTATTTTTTTACTAGTTCTGGATGTTCTTTTATTGCTTCAGAAATAGACATAAATATAATGCCTTTTTCTGCTAATGTTTTTTTGAAAGTTGTAGCAACAGAAACAGAATCTACAACAATATCCATAGCAATATTGTTCATTTTTTTCTGTTCGTCTACAGAAATTCCTAGCTTTTTATACATAGCTAGTAAATCTGGATCTACATCATCTAATGTTTTATTAGGATCTACAGAAGTTGGTGCAGAGTAGTATGCAATAGCTTGAAAATCTGGTTTTTCATAATGTACATTTGCCCAGTCTGGTTCTTTCATTTCTTTCCAAACTTTAAATGCTTCTAGTCTCCATGCTGTCATCCATTCTGGCTCTTCTTTCTTTTTAGAAATAGCGCGAACAATGTCTTCATTTAATCCAATAGGGAATGTTTCAGATTCAATATCTGTGTAAAAACCATATTCGTATTCTTTGGTTTTAAGTTCTTCTCTTAGATCGTCTTCTGTATATTTACTCATATCTTGAATTTAATTTTAAAGTCTTTCTATTAAAAGAAAGATTTATAGTGGTTTATAACGAAAATGATTCGCCACAACCACAGGTTCTATTGGCATTTGGGTTATTAAACACAAAACCTGTTCCGTTTAATCCTCCAGAATACTCTAGTGTGGTTCCTATTAGGTACAAAAAGCTTTTCTTGTCGACAATAATTTTAATAGCATTGTCTTCAAACATTTTATCTTCTTCGTTCTTTTCTTTATCAAACTTTAAGTCATAAGATAAACCAGAGCAACCTCCGCTTTTTACACCAACACGAACGTAGTCTGTTGCTGCATTATAGCCATCTTCAGTCATAAGTTCAATGACTTTCTTTTTAGCTGTTTCTGAAACTTTTATCATAATTGTTAAATAGATTTTGTCTAAATAGAGTGCAAATATACAATATAAGTCATGGATTTCCATATATGCTTACATTATATTAGTGATGTTTTTATAAGAAAAATCTATGGTTGGTTTTCTTTGACTTTACTTGTAAAAAAAGTCTGTATTTTCATGCTATAGTCTGTGTTCTAATGTTTTTAATCTAATTTGTAATTAGATCTTGATTATTTTCATTAAAAAATTGCGAGGCATTAAAAATAAGCTTCTTATTTTTGCAACATGATAGAAGATAAAAATCAACAACGTACTGCATTAAGTGATTTAGGAGAATTTGGTTTAATAGACCATTTAACGTCTCAATTTAAAGTTTCGCAAAAATCAACAATACAAAGTATTGGTGACGATGCTGCTGTTTTAGAATTTAAGAACAAACAAATTGTGGTTACTACCGATTTATTGGTAGAAGGTGTGCATTTTGATTTAAGCTACATGCCTTTAAAACACTTAGGTTACAAGGCTGTTATTGTGAATTTATCTGATGTGTTTGCAATGAATGCAAAGGCAACTCAAATTACAGTTTCTATTGCTGTTTCTAACCGTTTTCCTTTAGAAGCTTTAGAAGAATTATATGCAGGAATTGGTACTGCAGCAAAAATTTATGGCATTGATGTTGTTGGTGGAGATACTACTTCTTCTACCTCAGGATTATTAATATCTGTTACTGCAATTGGTGAGGTTGAAAAAGAAGATGTGGTGTGTAGAAGTGGTGCAAAACCAAACGATTTACTAGTAGTTACTGGTGATCTTGGTGGAGCATATATGGGATTACAAGTTTTAGAACGCGAAAAACAAGTGTTTTTGGTAAATCCAAATAGCCAACCAGACATGGAGCCTTATAGCTATATTATTGAAAGACAATTAAAACCAGAAGCTAGAAAAGATATTGTAAAACTTTTTAAAGACTTAGAGGTTAAACCAACGTCTATGATTGATGTTAGTGATGGATTATCTTCAGAAATCATGCATTTATGTAAGCATAGTAAAGTGGGTTGTGATTTGTATGAAGAAAAACTACCATTAGACCCTCAAGTTATTTCTACTTGCGAAGAATTTAATATAGATAGTACAACGGTTGCTTTAAATGGAGGCGAAGATTATGAATTGCTATTTACGCTTTCGCAAGAAGATTATCCTAAAATAAAAGCAAATCCTAATTTTACAGTAATTGGTTATATGACAGAGCCAAACGTAGGTATGCATTTAGTAACTAGAGCAGAAACTAAAATACCATTACAAGCACAAGGTTGGAATGCGCTTAATGATCAAGAATAATTGCTTTGCGCTTTTCTTTTTTAAAATAAACTTTTTTTAAAACAGAATTTATTCTTTTGTATTTTGGAGTGAGTGGTATGAGGTTACCGTTAGCACTTGTAGTCATTTGCTTTTTGCAATGTTTGCATTTGTATTCTTTCACATGTGCTGTGATTTCTTTTGAAACAACAAAATTATGACCAAAAACGCTACATTGAATTTTCTTCATAGAATTTATTAGCTAATTTATTGGTATACAAGCTAACAGATTTTATTGTTTTCGCACAAAAACATACTAGTTAATCGATGAAGCGTAAGATTTTTCCTGTAAACGTAGCTCCTTTTTATTATAAATGTGTTCTAATACAGAATTAATTTTTTTGTACTTAGCAGTTAACGGAATTAAATTGCCATTACTGTTAGTGGTCATTTGCTTTTTGCAATGTGTACATTGGTATTCTTTTACATGGTAGGTGACATTTTTAGATACTTCAAATTTGTGTCCAAAAATATTGCAAACTAAATGAGGGATAAAAGCAGGCTTTAGCGTAGGTTTTTTCATTTTTTGAGCGTTTGGTAAGCATAAACCTAATGAAAAAAATGAAAAAAACGACAAAAAGCTATATTTATTCGATGAAATGCATGATTTCTTCTAGGCACATTTTATAATTTTCAATGTGACTCATATGTCCTTCGCTTAAAACCACTGTTTTTATTTGTGTGTTTTTTGTTTCTTCTACTAGGTTTTCGGCATCTACAACAGGATCGTTTTTTCCAGCAATAAGGAGTTTCTTGCAAGTTAAAGAGCTAAAGAGTTTTTGTCTGTCTGGTCTTAAGCGCATACCTTCTTGGCAAGCAATATATCCTTGAAGAGGTGTTTTTAAAGCTTCTTTTAAAGCTGCATCAAATGCTGTTTTGTATAATACTTTACTTTTTTCACTAAACAAATTAGCAAAAGACATACGTACCATATTGTTAAAATTGGTTTGTATCATTTTATTTGCTCTCACGCGAAGTTGTTTGCGTTCTGCGTCATCTGCCTTATAGGTAGAGTTTAATAAACATACTCCTTTTAAAGTTTCTGTATACTTTTCGGCATAAGCCAATGCTATATATCCTCCCATCGAGTGGCCAAGCATGTAGTATTTTCTAAGTCTTAAATGTTTTAAAACAGCATGAACCATTTCTGCCATTTCTTCCATGCTATGTATATAACCTAAGCAATCGGTTTTACCATGACCTAAAAGATCTATACAAATTACTCGATTTTTTTTTGTGAGTTCGGGTAAAAAAGCATGCCACATTTTATGGTTTTCAAGAAATCCATGCAATAATATAATGGCAGTTCCTTGTCCTTGATCGGTATAAAAAACATTAATGCCTTTGTATTCTAAAATCATATTTAAACTATATTGTGCAAAGATAATTAAGGGTTTTTAATAAATTACGACTCTATAATTTAAAATGAGAAACTTCCTGTTTTTAAGAAGTATTCTATAATAATACCTATGAATAAAACAAAAGAATTATTAATAACAAGCTTTGCAATGTTTTCGCTGTTTTTTGGAGCCGGAAATTTACTGCTACCACCACTTTTAGGATATCAAGCTGGTGAAAATTGGTTTTGGGTAACTTTTGGTTTTATTATTACAGCAGTAGTTATTCCTATAATAGGTATTTATGCACATGCCAAATTACAAGGTACTTTGTATGATTTTGGTAAAAAAGTGTCTCCTGCTTTTAGTTATGTTTATTGTGTATTAATATACTTTATTGTTGTTGCAATTCCTTCCCCTAGAACAGCAGCGGCTACACATGAAATTGCTATACATCCAAATTTTGGCAGTTCCCCTTTATTAACAAGTAGTATTTACTTTGCTTTAGTGCTTGTGTTTGTTTTAAATAGGTCTAAAGTATTAAATGTAATCGGTAAGTATTTAACCCCTTTTATAGTAGCTATTCTTTTGTTGGTTATTGGTATTGGTTTGTTTACTACAGATTTTACTCCTAATACAAGTACTGTTAAAGCGCCTATTGTAAATGGTATTTTAGAAGGCTATCAAACCTTTGATGCTATTGCAGCTGTAGTTGTTGGTGCTGTAATTATTATTTCTATTAATATAAATATAAAAGCTTCTTTTCAAGCTAAAAAAGAGCTGATAAAAAATTCTGGACTTATTGCTGGTTTTGGGTTGTTTATAATTTATGCAGGTTTAATTTCGGTTGGTGCTTATTTTGGTTCAGATATTGACCTAAATCAAAACTTAAGTGGTGATGCGCAACGTGCTACCTTGTTAAGAGGTATTAGCATCAAAGCATTGGGTGCATTTGGTAATACCGTTTTAAGTATAGTAATAGCTTTAGCCTGTTTTACAACAGCAGTTGGTATTGTAACAGGTACAGCAGATTATTTTAAAGGTTTAATAAAAAACTCACAAACCGTTTATGTGGTTACAGCTGTTGTAGCTTCGGTTTTTGGTGTAGTTGTTGGTCAGTTAAACTTTAATTCTATAATAGTAATAGCCTTACCAGTGTTGCTATTTATTTATCCTATAACTATTGTGTTAATTTTATTAAACGCTATCCCAGAAAAATTCGCATCTAAAAACGTGTTTCGTGTGGTGGTATTGGTAACTTTTATTTTTAGTATTCCAGATGTGTTTCTTTTTTTAAGTCCTTCAGAAAAGATAACAGAAATAATGGCAAACATTCCTTTTGCAAAACATAGTTTAGGTTGGGTTTTACCAGCTTTAATTAGCTTTGGATTGTTAAATTTTAAAAATTTTACGACTAAAGCCACATCTAACTAATTAGTACAGTATGGCAGAGCAAGACATTACAAGATATTCCTATAAAGATATATTTTCATTAAGCACTGTTCAATTTGAAAAAGCCTGTGTTTTTAACAAGCCAGAACAAGTAGATGCTTATAATGTGTATTGGATTAAAAAAGGAAAAGGTACCTATAACATAGATTTTAAAAGTTATACTTTTCAAGATAATGTATTGTTTTTTCTGTCTCCAGGACAAGTGTTTACTATTGATTCTGAAGCAATTCAAGAAGCCTACAAAATATCCTTTGTACGTGATTTTTACTGTATTCAAACACATGATAAAGAAGTTGCTTGTAACGGAGTTCTTTTTAATAACGTGTACCAAACCCCTTTTGTAAAACCTTGTACAAAAGATACCCAAAAACTAGAGTTTATATTAGAGGGTTTAATTCAAGAGTTTAAAACAGACCAAGCTGCACAATATGATATGTTGCAAACCTATTTAAAGCAGTTTATCATTCACGCAGTTCGAGTAAGAAAAGAGCACCATACTATTAAAGAAGATCAAGAAACCAAACTTTTTAAAGACTTTAGTGTTTTGGTTGAGCAAAACTATAAAACCCTACATACAGTAACCCATTACGCTAACAGATTAGGTCTCTCGCCAAAATCATTAGCCAAACATTTTAATAAAATAGGAAACCAAACACCTAGTGATTTTATTAAAAACAGAATTCTCTTAGAAGCAAAAAGGCAATTAATCTACTCCAACCATTCGGTAAAAGAAATAGCCTACAATTTAGGTTTTAATGATGCAGCCTATTTTACAAGATTCTTTAAAAAAGGAACCTTAAAATCACCACTTCAGTTTAAAAAAGAATATTAATTTTTTGGGCGTGACCATAAAGGTCAGGCTGTACATTCTATCTTTTTTTTGCCATATATGGCAGCAAAAAAAAGGATGCCATTTCCATCCTTCACGCAATAATTACAGGTTCAAAACCCTGTAAATCGGTGTGAAATCAAATAAGTCCAAGCATTAGGAACTTTTGTCCATTTTTCAAAGCCTATTCGTGTCGCATCTTTGCAGTGTAATTAATTACTAACATTAAAAACATAGCGAATATGAAAACAATAAAAAATATAACATGTCCTAATTGTTGGGGATTTCAAGAGTATGATAATACGCAGCAAGACAATATAATTTGCAATAGCAAAAATTAAGAGTTCAGATTACAACAATAACAAAATGAAATATTAATACAATTTCTGCAGTATCAGAAATAAAAAAAAACAAATAACATGAGTACAAGAATTGAAACATTAAACCCAGAAACAACCATAGGAAAATCTAAAGAGTTATTTAACGCAGTACAAAGCAAATTAGGCTTTATACCAAACCTAATAAAAGTGTTTGGTAATTCACCAGCAACTTTGCAAACCTATTTAAGTTTAGGAGAGTTAACAGCTAGCGGAAACTTTAATAACAAGTTTAGAGAGCAATTGGCTTTAGCAATTGCCGAAGAAAACCAATGTAATTACTGTTTATCTGCACACACAGCAATTGGTAAAATGAATGGTTTAACAGACGAGCAAACAGAGTTAAGCAGACAAGCAATTGCAGCAGACACAAAAACACAAGCAGGTTTACAATTTGCACAAGCAGTTACAAAAAACAGAGGACAAGTATCTGCTAAGGCTATTCAAGAAGTTAAAGAAGCAGGTTTTAATGACGAAGATATTTTAGAAATTGTTTTAAATGTAGTTTCTAATACGCTTACCAATTATGTAAACCATATTGCAGAAACCGAAGTAGATTTTCCGAGTGTAGAAGCAGGAAAATTTACAGTAACAAACAACTAATACCTCCATAATTAAAAACAAATAAAAACAAAATCATGAAAAATTTATTTATCGCATTATTCTTAGTAGCATTTTCAATTACAGCTACAGCACAAGAAAAAACAACCGTTACAACTGTTGCTTTAGAGCAAACAAAAGGAGCGTTTACACAAAAAGAACTAACGCTAAAAGAAGGTACTTATGTATTTCAAGTATCTAATAACAACGCAGCACCAGAAGTAGGTTTTGTGTTGGTTAAAGCAGGAGATGATGCATCAAACCCTGCAAACCATATTAAAGAAGCTTATGTAACAGAAGTAGTAAAACTAGGCGAAACAGAATCTACAAGTCAAGTAACACTTGTTAAAGGAACGTACACTTATTTTTGTCCGTTAAACCATACGCCTCAATATACTTTGCAAGTAGAATAGTTGCTTAAATACTTGTTAAATTAAAAAGCAAACTTTGTTAAAGTTTGCTTTTTTTTATGCCATTTTTTTAACTTTGTAGTCTAAATAAAAAGCTTAAAAAATTATGAAAAAAATAGTTGTAATGGTATTGTTTCTTTGTGTTAGTTTGTTGTCTTATGGGCAAAATCAACCAAAAGTTGGTGACAAATTAATGGTGAAAGCACCTTCGGCTCAATTTTATAATCATATTGCATTTCCACAATTAAACATATTAGTTAAAAGAGGTAAAACTTCTAGTTATAAACCTGTTATTGGTAACCAAGTTGTTGTTGCTGATGTTGTTAATGATGACAATAATGAAAGTTATGTTGTTTTAAAAAAGGAGGATGGCACTAAATTCTTTGGTTTATATACTTCTGTAAAAGCTAATTATGAAAAGGCATTACAAGCAGGAGAATTGACTGTAGTAAGCAATTAATTCTTTAAGTTTTTAATTACAGAAAAAGCTTTGTCTACCACGTGGTCTTCTACTAAAACAGTAAATTCGTTGGTAGTAGAAACCACCTCGTATATAGGAATGTTTTCCCAAGCCAATCGTTTAAAAATTTGGTAGTATAAACCAGATATTTTAGAATTGTCTTTTGGTAAACGTACACTAATGGCAGATAGTCCTTCTTGAATTCCTGTTTGGTTTTCTGCTACAAAATACTTGGTAATCGCTTTTTTTTCTGAACTAGATATAATGATATTACTTTCGTAAATTCCTCTAGTAAAAGCATAAAAAACATCTTTATTACTCTCTACTTGTTCTAGTATTTTAGAGTGGCTTTGTATTAAGGTTTCAGAGTTTTGAAACGTAAAATCACTAAGGTTAGATCGCACAGTAATATCTCCTAATTTTTGTAAGGTGCTTTTTAGTTTTAAAGAGTGACGTAAGGTGTTTGGTGTGTTGTATCTTCGTAAGGCCATCATGATAGCCCCAGATTTTACAGGCTTTCTTAGCATATCACTAATAGGTGTTTTTAATTCTTCAGCTAAAGCAGAATAGTTAATGATGCTTCTAGATAAGGCTTCTTCTAAAAAAGGTTGTGTAATTAAAATGTCTTCTACACAAGAGGCTATAGTTTTCATAAATAAGACTTCGTTTTTATTTTTCCTTTATCATTTTATATAGTAAACAGAGCGCTTTACATGGTGTACTACCTTATTAGGTCGCTACGCTGTATTTCCTAACACTAAAAATATTACTAATTGTTAATTATTTAACAGGTTGTGTAAAAGTAGTACAAATTTTTCATTTTTATGGCTATCAGTTACTTCCTAATTAGTTTTGTTCTTATAAAACAGTAAATATTATGTTGGTATTAAAATTTGGAGGTACGTCTGTTGGTTCAATTGAAAACATGATGCATGTAAAAGACATCATTAATAACGGACAGAAAAAAGTGGTTGTTTTATCTGCTATGTCAGGAACTACTAACGCACTTGTAAAGATTTCAGAATATATTGAAGCAGGAGATGTTGACGAAGCGTTAATTGTTATTGATGCACTTAGAAATAATTATAACAAAACCATTACGTCTTTAATTACAAATACAGAAATTTATCAAACTGTTTTTGATTATGTAAACCTTGTGTTTACTACACTAGAAACATTAGTGCATAAGCAATATGATGTATTGTTGTATAATGAAATTGTAGCACAAGGCGAATTGCTATCTACCTTTATTTTTAGTCGTTACTTGCAACAAGAAAATATTAATGCAGCCTTATTGCCTGCTTTAGATTTTATGCGAATTGATAAAACCAATGAGCCAGATAACTTTTATATTCAGCAAAATTTAAACCGAGTTATTGCTGCAACTCCTGATGCAGAAATATATATTACACAAGGGTTTATTTGTCGTGATGCCGAAGGTGCAATTAGTAATTTACAACGTGGTGGAAGCGATTATACAGCAACTATTATTGGTGCTGTAGTAAAAGCTGAAGAAGTGCAAATATGGACAGACATTGACGGATTTCATAACAACGATCCTAGATTTGTAGAAAATACCAAAGCCATTTCTAATTTGTCTTTTGATGAGTCTGCAGAGCTAGCTTATTTCGGAGCGAAAATTTTGCATCCTCAAACCGTTATGCCAGTTCGTGCATTAGATATTCCTGTACGATTAAAAAATACCATGTCTCCAGCTTCTTATGGTACTTTAATTACAAATGAAGTACATGGAGAAGGTATTAAAGCTATTGCTGCAAAAGATAATATTACAGCAATAAAAATTAAATCGGCTAGAATGCTTTTAGCACATGGTTTTTTAAAGAAAGTATTTGAGATTTTTGAGCGTTATGAAACGTCTATTGATATGATTACCACCTCAGAAATTGCAGTCTCGTTAACTATTGATGATACCACACATTTAAATGCAATTGTAGGAGAGTTAGAGCGTTTTGCTCTTGTTGAGGTAGATGATTTTATGAGTATTGTGTGCTTGGTTGGTAATGCTATAATTTTTCATCCAGATACCCCAAACTTATTCCAGATATTACAAGATGTTAGTGTGCGTATGATTTCTTATGGAGGTTCTAATAATAACATCTCACTATTAATTAATACTAGTGATAAGCTTGAAACCTTGAAAAAACTACAACGTTACGTTTTTGAAAATGATGGTGTATTAGCTTAAAAAATGCAAGTCATATAGATTGCCCCCAAAAAACTAAACTATTTTTTGGGGGCTTTTTTATATGTTGATAGCTTTGTGTAATTTAATTCTTTACCACTTCATGTTCCCAAAATGCGCCACTAATATCTGTTATTTTTAACCTGTATTTTCCAGGAGCTAAATTAGAGATCTCGTTATTTTGAAAATGCAATGATGCTTTTGCGCCTAAAGGTATAATTAAACTATGTTTCCCAGGTTTTACTTTAGCTACATAATAATTGGAGATACTTGCCATATCTAAAGTTGCTAAATCCTGTTGTGTGTATTCTGTAACGGTGTTATTGTGGCTGTCTATTAATTTAATACTTATAACCCAAGAGCCATAAACATCTACTCCTTCGGTTCTAAATACATCAAAAGAGAAACTATTGTTGTTTATTTTGGCTTCGGTAATTTCTAATTTTGGCTTAACAGATTTGTTGTGAAGCTTTCCCCATAAGCCGCCATGAAACACTTGGTTAGTTGTTAATGTTATTCCTAAAATTAAAAACGAGCCAATTAATACCACTCTAGGGAAAATACCTTCCTTAATTGGTAAAACCCCAGAGCCTATCCATGCAAACCATTTCTTATTTGTAAAAGAAAAATTGTTTTGCATAAAATAATGGTCTAAAGAATATTTTCCACTTCCTGTTAAAAATAATACAAAACCAGTTGCAATCCCTAATACTCCAATTTGCCATTCATCTAAGCAGGTGGTTCCGATCCATCCAGAACCAAGAAGAATCCCCATGGCCAAGCCAAAAACACCTATACTCATTATTCTAGTAAAAAAACCAAAAAGGATGAATAAACCTACAATACCTTCAATAATGGTGAAAATTACCATGTTTAGCCATAGTGTATCTGGGTTTTCTACCAAGTATTGTATAATTGGTTTTATACCTAATGCATTTGGTAAAAAGTGATTAAATTTTTCTCCAATATATCCTGCTAATTCAGGGTCGAGTTTGTTGGTTAAAATGGTTCTTCTCCAAAAGGCTGAAAAGTAGGTCCAACCTATTACTAATCTTATTGCTAGAGCTAAAAGCCCAGCATCATTTTTTATACTGATATTATTCATTTTTTGTTATCTATAATTGTTAAAAATTCCAGTTTTTATAACTGGTTTGTTGCTACTTATGAAAAGTGAATTATAGATAATCCTTATAATTTTGATATAAAATATAAAGCGGAATGACAGAACTAGAATTATTTCTAGACGTCTGTAAGCGTGGGTAGATATTAGGAAGATTCGAGATTTCACATGGAAAGTCAAATTTTGTTAGTGTTGCAAAAGCGTTTTGAGAAACAGGTTTTTCTTTAGCACTACTGCTTTTAAAAATATTTAATTCGTTACAATTTGAGCTACTAATAGAAGTCTGACTTCTATTGGTGACTTCGGTTTGTGGTATATCAAGTTGTGCTTGAAGAAAATTTCTAACTTTACAAGGTGAAATTAGTAATAAAACTACCAGTCCTAAAACAGGAAATATACTAGTTGCCCTTATGTTTGTTTTTTCTTTCACTAGACAAATTTAAAAAATAATCAATGGCTAGTTGTTATTTAATTCTTAATAAAAAAAGCGAGCCTTACAGCTCGCTTTTTTTTATGATTTAATAATATTTATTTATTCATAATCTCCTCAATCTCTTCTGCTTCAATTGGTATATTGCGCATTAAATTAAAAGGTTCGCCATTTTCTTGTATCACTACGTCATCTTCTAATCGAATACCAAACCCTTCATCAGGAATATAAATTCCAGGCTCTACAGTAAATACCATATTGGCTTGCATTGGTTCGTAAAGTAATCCGTAGTCATGTGTATCTAATCCCATGTGGTGACTTGTTCCATGCATAAAGTATTTTTTATATGCTGGCCAATCTGGATTTTCGTTTTGTACATCTGCTTTATCAATTAAGCCAAGGCCTAATAATTCGCTAGTCATTATTTTACCAACTTCTTTGTGGTATTCTGCCCAAAAAGCTCCAGGAACTAATAGTTTGGTAGCTTCGTTTTTTACTCTATTTACAGCATTATATACTTCGCGTTGGCGTTTGGTGAATTTTCCAGAAACAGGAATGGTTCTAGTCATGTCACTAGAGTAGTTAGCGTACTCTGCACCAACATCAAGTAAAATTAAATCACCAGCTTTACACTCTTGGTTGTTTTCTATATAGTGTAAAACATTTGCGTTATTACCAGAAGCAACAATAGGTGTGTATGCAAATCCTTTAGAGCGATTATTTAAAAACTCATGCATAAATTCTGCTTCAATATTATACTCCATAACACCAGGTTTTACAAAGTTTAATATTCTTCTAAACCCTTTTTCGGTAATATTACATGCTTGCTGAATTAAATCTAATTCTATTGGGTCTTTTACAGAACGTAAAGCTTGTAAAATAGGATTGCTTTTTGCTACACTATGCGCAGGATATTTTTCTTTTAACCATTTGGTAAAACGGTCTTCGCGTGTTTCGGTTTCTACATTTGCTCTATAGTGCTCATTGGTGTTTATGTAAACCGTTTCTGCTTGCGTCATGATTTCAAACAATATTTTTTCTAGGTCTTGTAACCAGTATACCGTTTTTATACCACTTGTTTTAAACGCTGCTTCTTTGGTTAGTTTTTCACCTTCCCAAACCGCAATATGTTCGTTGGTTTCTTTTAAAAATAGAATTTCTTTGTGTTTCGGGTTTGGGCAATCAGGAAAAAGTACTAAAATACTTTCTTCTTGATCTACGCCACTTAAAAAAAAGATGTCTCTATGTTGTGCAAAAGGTAAAGTGCTGTCTGCACTAACAGGATAAATATCATTAGAGTTAAAAACAGCTAAGCTTTTAGGCTTCATTTGCGATGCAAAATTTTTGCGGTTTTTTATAAAAAGTTGATTGTCTATTGGGTTGTATTTCATGAGAAAATCGTTTTTAATTCCTTTGAGAAATGGAATTTTATTTTGAATTCAGTTTAGAATATCAAAAGTAAGAAGTTTAAAATACAATAGTTATAAAAGCATCTTAAAATATGGGCTCTTTTTGTAATTGCTTTGTGTATTTTGCATTTATAAGTATCTTGAAACTTTAAACCCTAATTATGAAAACAAGAATCTTTTTTGCGTTTTTTATTTGTTCTATTTTTCAAGTAAAAGCGCAGCAACCAGCTACTAGTGCGCAAGTGGTACAAAAAGAATTAAAGCAAAAGGCAGCACTACAGCAAGCGTCTTTAGTAAAAAATGTGCCTTTTAAAAATATTGGGCCAAGTGTTATGAGTGGTCGTGTGGTAGATATAGATGTCAATCCAGAAAATACCATAGAATTTTATGTAGCGTATGCTTCAGGAGGTTTGTGGTATACTACAAATAACGGTTCTACTTTTAAACCTGTTTTAGATACTTCAGAAACACAAAATATTGGTGATATTGCTGTAGATTGGAAAAACAGAACCCTTTGGGTTGGTACAGGAGAAAATAATTCATCACGTTCCTCGTATTCAGGAATAGGTATTTTAAAATCTATAGATAACGGAAAAACTTGGAGGAATGTTGGTTTGCAAGACTCGCATCACATTGGTCGTATTTTAATAAATCCCAATAATCCTGAGGAACTTACTGTTGGTGTTGTTGGGCATTTGTATTCGTCAAACAAAGAGCGTGGTGTTTATAAAACTTTAGATGGAGGAAAAACTTGGAAGCAAACCTTATTTGTTGATGCAGCTAGCGGAATAATAGACCTGCAACATGCACCAAATAATTATAATATTATGTTTGCTGCTTCTTGGCAAAGAGATAGAAAAGCTTGGCATTTTAACGGAAGCGGAAAAGGTTCCGCGATATATAAAAGTATAGATGCAGGACAAACTTGGGAAAAAGTATCTACAGAAAACAGTGGTTTTCCTACAGGAAATGGCGTTGGTAGAATAGGGTTGGCAATGTATGATGCTACTACTATTTATGCTTTGCATGATAATCAATTCCGAAGAAAAAAAGAAACTAAAAAAACAGATAAC
>Ga0209121_10002418_pt1 | contig 19010 bp, 15 predicted proteins | sample Cruoilmetagenom3_FD_187292 | JGI IMG/M metagenome (GOLD analysis project Ga0209121, IMG submission 187292) | Oil polluted marine microbial communities from Coal Oil Point, Santa Barbara, California, USA - Sample 3 (SPAdes) (version 2) | ecosystem: Environmental > Aquatic > Marine > Oil seeps ...
GATGGTATCACAGCTTGTCAAATGGATATTAAAGTAAAAGGTCTTTCTTATGAGATTCTAGTAAATGCATTACAACAAGCTCGTGATGGTCGTTTACATATCTTAGAGAAATTGACTGATACTATTGCAGCCCCTAATGCAGATGTTAAGGATCATGCACCAACAATGATAACTAGACGTATTCCTAATGAATTTATTGGAGCCTTAATTGGACCTGGTGGAAAAGTGATTCAGGAAATGCAAAAGGAAACTGAGACTACAATCGTTATTAACGAAGATCCAGTAACTGAAGAAGGAATTGTTGAAATTTTAGGTGTTGGTAAAAAAGGTATTGATGCTGTAATGGCAAAAATTGATTCTTTATTATTTAAGCCTCAAGTTGGTAGCGTTTACGAAGTAAAAGTAATTAAGATGCTAGATTTTGGAGCAGTTGTAGAATATATGGAAGCTCCAGGAAACGAAGTCTTATTACACGTAAGTGAATTAGCTTGGGAACGTACTGAAAATGTATCTGATGTGGTAAACATGGGAGATGTATTTGATGTAAAGTATTTTGGACAAGATCCTAGAACACGTAAAGAGAAAGTATCTCGTAAAGCAATCTTGCCAAAACCAGAAGGTTATGTAGAACGTCCACCAAGAGATAACAATCGTGGAAGAGATAACAGAGGTAGAGACAATCGTGGGCGTGATAATCGCGGAAGAGATAATCGCAGAGACGACAGAAAACCTAGAGAGGATAAGAAGGAAGATTAATTCTTTTTCTACTTTATTATTAAAACCTCATATTTTTTATGAGGTTTTTTTGTGCTTAATACCAAATGTTGAGTTGGTTGGAGCAATTTATATTTACAAAACGGTGTTAATTTTCATGGAGGTAACAGCTAGAGAAAATATTACTAATAATTTTGGCTGAACGATTATTGATGTTGGTTTGGATTGCAAATGGCTTCTGGTAAATAACTTTCAAATTGTTAAATCAAACCTTTTAATGTTAAATAAAAACAAAAATCAATCTAAACTTAAAAACTCAACGTACTTCTATTTTAATAATAAAGATACATGACATCAAAAAAAACGCCCTCTAATAACATTATATCCAATACAAGAAACAAAACAAAAAAGCTATCAAACGATTTCAATTTGTTTTTAGCTAGTAAATCCAAAACAGAAAGCCCTTATAACAAAATTGTATTATTCAGTACATTTTTAATGCTTCTTATTGGTATTTATTTTTTCTCTGTATTCAGTGATGACTTTGAGCAATTTAATGCCAGTCGAATGAAATCTACCATTGGTCTTACCTTTATTGTTTTAGCCACAATTTTATTTGCTTTTAAAGCCTCATTTTTTATTTATAAAGCCTATAACTACTATAATTATAAACCTGTGGACTCTGTTTCAGATAAAGAATTACCAACGGTTACAGTTATTGTGCCTGCATATAATGAAGGCAAACAAGTTTGGGATACTTTAATGAGTCTAGACAATAGCCATTATCCGAAACATAAAATTCAAATTATTTCCATTGATGATGGCAGTATGGACGACACTTGGGATTGGATGCAAGATGCTAAAACAAAACTCGGTGATCGTTTAGAAATATATCAACAGCCAGAAAATCAGGGAAAACGTCACGCATTATATCGTGGATTTAATTTAGGAACGGGAGATATTTATATAACCGTAGATAGTGATTCTATTGTTACAGAAGATACACTTAGAAATTTAGTAAGTCCTTTTGTTAAAGACGAACAATGTGGAGCTGTCGCAGGAAATATTCGAGTTTTAAACAACAAAAAGGAAATACTTCCTAAAATGCTAGATGTTAGTTTTGTAATGAGCTTTGAATTTGTACGATCTGCAGAAAGTAATTTAAACTCGGTATTATGTACACCTGGAGCTTTAGCCGCCTATAGAAGTACGGCAGTACATAAGTGTTTACCACAATGGATTAATCAGACTTTTATGGGGCAACCGTCAGATATTGGTGAAGACAGAGCCATGACCAATATGATACTAAAACAAGGAAAGCACGTATTATTTCAACAAAATGCCGTGGCTTATACTAATGTACCAGAAGAATATTTAGGATTATACAAAATGTTTATTCGATGGGGACGAAGTAACGTGCGCGAGAATCTTGAAATGGCAAAATACGTTTTTACCAATTTTAGAGCTAAAGGTAAAGCTGGAACCAGAGTATTATTCATTAGTCAGTTTTTAAAGATCCTAATGAGTTATCCGTTATTGATATCTATGTTGTTTTTCGTTATAGTTCACCCTTTATTATTTTTAGGATCAACAATGGTTAGTATTTTAATAGCTTCATCATTTTCAGTATTATTTTTCGCTAATCAATATAAATCCACAGAAGGATTTTGGGCATACACTTATAGTATCTTGTTTACATTCGGATTATTTTGGATTACACCTTATGCTATTGCAACTGCAAACAGAAGAGGTTGGTTAACACGTGGTTTGGCTGAGAAGAAGTAATACACAGTTTGGTATTCTTCTATTAAGTCATTAATATTAGATGCGATACTGCATGACAAAGTTCTGATCACAAAAATCTAGATTATTTTTTATTAGCTATCTAATCCAACTTAAATCGTATCGATTTAGATTAATAACAACTCGTGAATTGTAAAAATATCAATATAATCATCGATTAAATCAAGTTTTTCATCGATAAAATGCGTAATATTTAAATATTTTATTATTATTGTGTAACATTTATATACTTTTTTACGTATAAATAATAGTTGCAACGCGTTGTTGTAATAATTGCACAAATCTTAAAATTAAATGAGACAGCTTAAAATCACCAAGCAGGTAACTAATAGGGAAACTGCATCATTAGATAAATATTTGCAAGAAATTGGTAAGGTAGATCTTATTACAGCTGACGAAGAGGTGGAATTGGCTCAACGTATAAAGGCCGGAGATCAATTAGCTTTAGAGGAATTAACGAAAGCAAACTTACGTTTCGTTGTATCTGTTGCCAAACAATACCAAAACCAAGGTTTAACATTGCCAGATTTAATTAATGAAGGTAATTTAGGTTTAATTAAAGCGGCTCAACGATTTGATGAAACTCGTGGTTTTAAGTTTATATCTTATGCTGTATGGTGGATTAGACAATCTATCTTACAAGCTCTAGCAGAACAGTCTCGTATTGTGCGCTTACCATTAAACAAGATTGGTTCTATAAATAAAATCAATAAGACTTTTGCCTTTTTAGAACAAAGTCATGAACGACCACCTTCTGCTGAAGAAATTGCCAAAGAATTAGACATGACTATTAACGACGTTAAGGAGTCAATGAAAAACTCTGGTCGTCATGTAAGTATGGATGCGCCTTTGGTTGAAGGTGAAGATTCTAATTTATATGATGTATTGCGCAGTGGTGAGTCTCCAAATCCAGATAGAGATTTGTTACACGAATCCTTACGGACTGAGATTGAGCGTGCATTAGAGACATTAACTCCTCGAGAAGCAGATGTTATAAGATTATATTTTGGATTAGGAAATCAACATCCTATGACACTAGAAGAAATAGGTGAAACATTCGATTTAACTCGTGAACGTGTTAGACAAATTAAAGAAAAAGCAATTCGTAGATTGAAACATACATCACGAAGTAAAATATTAAAGACATATTTAGGTTAGGATTTCGTATATTTAACGTCCAACCTAATAAAGGTAACAACAGTTACAAAACATAACTGTTCGTTTTTTGATTGATGAAAGAACCCACGGCTGATTACCGTGGGTTCACTTTTTATAATATCTTATGTACATTGAATAAAAGAAACTTCATTTTTTATTTACCTTTGCACAAATCAAAAACACTACACTAAAAATGGCTTCAAAACTAATTGCACCTTCTATGCTAGCTGCCGATTTCGGCAATCTTCAACGAGATACAGAAATGGTTAATAACAGTGATGCAGACTGGTTTCATATCGATGTTATGGATGGTCATTTCGTTCCCAATATATCTTATGGGATGCCAGTAATTGCTGCTATAAAAAAGCATGCCACAAAACCATTAGATGTGCATTTAATGATTGAAAAACCAGAACGATATATTGAAGAATTTGCGAAAGTTGGAGCTGATATTATCACTGTTCATTATGAGTCTACTGTTCATTTACATAGAACATTGAGACAAATAAAAGACGCAGGTTGTAAAGCAGGTATTGTACTTAATATTACAACACCTATCTCAGTATTAGAGGATATCTTACCAGAGTGCTTTATGATTCTCCTCATGTCGATAAACCCAGGATTTGGAGGTCAAAAATTTGAAGAAGTTACTTATAAACGAATAAAAAAACTTCGACAGATGATTGACGAGCAAGGTCTCGATACTCGAATTGAAATAGATGGAGGTGTAACTGATAAAAATATTCAAAAGTTAGTTGAAGCTGGTGCAGATACTTTTGTCGCTGGTAGCCATGTGTTTAAAAGCGATACGCCAACACAAACAATAAAAACTTTAAAAGGATTAGCTAATTCATGAAAAAAGCGCCAATGGCGCTTTTTTTATTTTATAGTTGTTTCAATAAATAATTTATTAAATCTGTGGTGGTAACTATACCTACTAAAATACCTTCATCTACAACAGGTAAGGCGTGAAACTCTTGAGTTGCTAAAATTTTTGCTACCTCTTTAATCGTTGCGTTAGGATTTACTGTAACTATATTTTTAGCCATCACCTGATCTATAGTAAACATATTATAAACTAAAGTATCAACATCTGTTTCCGTTTCATCAACAGCATCTGCGAAACTAATTCTTAATAAGTCGGTATAGCTTAACATTCCAATGACAACTTCCTCTTTTACTACTGGAATATGCCTAATCCTATTGCGTTTGAACAGCATCTCGGCAGTCTCAAGATCATCGTCTCTGTTAAGGGCAATAATATCGGTAGACATTATTGAGGAGATCGGTGCTATATCTCTCATGGCTCTTAGTTTTATAATTCACTCTTAAAAGTACTTTATAAAACTTTCTCAAAGTATGATAAATATCATGCTGTAATTAAGAAATATGATTAAGTTATTATTAGGACTATTTCTTATTTCCATAACCATAATTATAGCCATAATTATAGCCATAACCATAAGATTTACTTGCACCTACACTGTTAACAACATATGCCATGTTTTTTATCTTACCTGTTTCAAATAAATCTTTAGAGAATTTCAAGAGATTCTTCTCGGTATAATTAGCTCTCACTAAATAAACCGTAGCATCTGCCAGTTGAGAAATTAACATTGTGTCTGTAACCAAAATTGTTGGAGCAGTATCTACAACAATATAGTCGTACTCATCCTTCGCTTCTTCAATAAGTTTCTCAAAACGACCATTGGTTAATAATTGTGCTGGATTTGGCGGAATGCTTCCTGATAATATAATATGATGATTAGGATGTTTTTCAAATCCACTTATTAAGGATTCTCTCCAATTATAACTAGGTTCATGAAGATAATTAGACAATCCTGGTTTATGCTTATCTTGATCAATATGAGAGTGGATTTGCGGGTTTCTTAAATCCGCCCCAATCAATAATACTCTTTTATTAATACTAGATAAAGCCAAAGACAAATTAAGACTAATATATGTTTTTCCTTCACCTTTAATTGTAGATGTACAATAAATCACCTTACCCTTTTCATCATCTGTCACTGGTAAAATATAATCAACGTTAGAACTTAATATTCTAAAGGATTCTGCTAAAGCTGTACGAGCATTTGGATCATCAAAAATAATATTCCCCTTCTTTTTAACATCTGGAATTTCGCCAATTACCGGTATCTTAGAAGTCATTTTTGTTATATCTTCTTTACTATGAAGTTTAGTGTCTAGCATAAAAATGAGGTACAATATGCCAAATGGAATTAGTAAGCCTCCAAGCAGAGCTCCAGCGTACACAATATTAGATTTAGGAGAAATTGGTCCAGAACCAGATATAGCATAATCTACCACCTTAATAGATGGCTCAGTAATGGCATTATTAATTGCTGCCTCCTCTCTTTTTGTTAATAGTAAAAGATATAAACTTTGTTTAACTTTTTGCTCACGAGCAATAGCCTTCATTAATTTTTCCTTTTGTGGTATTTGAGCAACTTCACCCACAAATTTTTGCTTTCGTCCTTGTAATTGTTTTTGAGAAACTATTAGTTGTTGATGGTACGAATTTAATGATCTTGTAATATTAGATCTCAAATCATTTAATTTAGATTGAGCAATTTGTACAGTAGGATTATTTACACCTGCACTACTTACTAATTTATCTCTATCAAGAATTGCTAAATTATATTCATTTATAAGTGAATTAATGTTACCACTTTCTATTCCTATATTAGTTGGCAGTAATTCACTTTCAGCATTAGCTTTTAAAGCTTCATGTAGCAACTCTTCTAATGCCAATTGTTGTTCTATTTTAAAAACCTCTTCTTCTGATCTAGAACGTTGTTGCAAACCTAATTCAGCATCTGTTTCAATATCGATAACATTATTCTTTTGCTTAAAATCACTATAACTAACTTCTATAGAATCTAATTGAAAAGCTAAAGACTCAAAACGTTCATCAATAAATTCCATTGTACGTTGCGAAACTGATCGACGATCCTTAATACCATCTTTATTAAAAACATCCATCAATTTATTTAAAATCAATTCTGAAAGCGCTTTACTCTCCCCCTTGATTGTCATCTCCAACAAATCGCTTTGCTCGCCAATTGGTTCAACTTTTATTTTTGATTTTAATCCTAGTGCTGCCGATTTTAGCAGTCCATATTTAACAATAAACTTTTTACCAATAATCTTATTTAATGCTGAGCCATCATTAAGTTTTAATTTAAATGGTAGATTATGTTCACTAGCAACACTCCCATGACCCAAAATCTCAAAACTTTTATCCGTTACTAAATTTGTAATTTCAAAACTTTTATCCTTAACGATTATGCTATAGGATAAAGCAGTTGATATACTATCTGGGTGAATTATCTGTTCATAGTCGAATGGAAGTTCTGCAATTTGTGCGGTTTGAATAGTCCCTTCTTCATAAAAACGTGTATTCAATTTCAACTCTTTCGCAACTTGTTCTAAAATAAGATAGGATTTTAATATCTCAATTTCATTTTCTAAATTGATATTAACTCTTTTAAACACAAAAGCGGAAGTTGGTAACTCCAAACCATCAGACTCATCCAAAATTTTCATTTTCGCTGATGTCTGGTAAATTCTAGGTGCAAATCTTAAATAAACATAAGCACTGATTAATGTTATTATTAGTGCCGCTATAAACCAAGGCCAATACCTTAGAAATTTAAAAACTTCTTGTTTTAAATCTAAGTTATCTTCTCCTTCAAAAGATTTAAAATTACTGAAAGATTCATCCATAACTATTTTGATAATAAAATCGTTAATGTTAACGCAAAAGAAATAACACTAAGCACCGTTCCGACATTTCCAATATATCCAGATTGCTTAACCCTTGGATCATTTTGATTTACAATTATATTATCATTTGGTTTAATGTAGTAGTATTCACTATTCATAAATTCTGTAGATGTTAGATCCATGTGTGATATTTTTCGAACACCATCCACATCTCTTGTGATAATAATATCATCTCGCTTTCCATTAATTGTTAAATCACCTGCATAGCCTAAAGCTTGCAATATCGTTATATTTTGTTCGGTAAAAGTATAAGTCCCTGGAGCATTAACTTCTCCCAGTATTGTGATTTTAGCATTTAAGAGTCGCACATTAACATTAGGATTATTGAGATGACCACCTTCGATTAGCAATTTTGCAATTTTATTTTCGATTTCCTTAGTCGTAAGATTATGCACAGAAATATCACCTAAAATAGGGAAATTGATAGAACCATCGTTAGTTACCAAATAGCCTTCTAACTTCATTAATTCAACTGAATTTCCACCTAGCCCACCAATATTGCCTCTATTGTACGGTATAGCCGCCTCTGGCACTAAAGTTTCAACAGTAATCTTTAGAATATCATTAGGTTGAATTCGTGTAGTTTGATATCCAATTTTAACGTTGCTATTAATATCAGCATCTTGTAAATACAAAATGTCTTTTTTAGAAGCACAAGAAGATACCAAAATTAGCGACAATATTGCCAAAACTTTTAATTTCATATTTATATTCATTAATGGAGGGTCAAATATAAAGTAATTATAACAATCTCAAAACAATACTTGGCATTGGTATCAGTAGAAATATTCTATGTTTTTTCAATTTTTATTTCCTTTCAAAATTGTCGTTTTATAAGGAAAGGCAAATAGTATAAAATCGTCCCATAAACTAGTAATAGACCTATTTGAGAATTCAAATTTAAATGTAGCATATTAAATGCAATAATAATAATAATTAGCCCTATCAACATTATAATCAAAGTTGTCTGTATATGAGAAAAACCAGCCTGAATAAAACGATGATGAATATGATTCTTATCTGCTTCAAATGGGCTCTTTTTTAAGATAAAAATCCTAATGAAGAATATTCTAAAAGTATCCAATAGAGGATAAAACAATAACGCCAATGCCAATGCTGGAGATGCCCTGTAATAACTAGATTCAATATTAGTTTGAGATTGAGAAATAAAACTGATCGTAAAAAAAGCTAGCAAAAATCCAACAATCATAGAACCTGTATCACCCATAAATATTTTCTTTTTCGAAGAAAAATTAAATCGCAAAAAAGCCAACAAAGCACCTATGAGTGCTACTGAAATAGTTGCCAAGCTTAGAGCACCTGAGACATAAAAGATTACACTAAATATTGCACTTATCAATAAAGCTATACTACCTGCTAAACCATCAACACCATCAATTAAATTATAAGCATTAATAATTAAAATATAAACAAATAATGTAAAAAATATAGATACCCAATAAGGTAGTACATCAACATCTAGAATTTTAGAAAAACCAATTATTCTTGTATCTGTTAACACAATCAATAATAATGCAGCTATCAATTGTCCCGTAAATTTTTTTCTTGCAGAAAGAACTGTTAAATCATCTTTTAATCCTTGAAAAAACAGAATTGTTAATCCTCCCATTACAAGTAATAGCACTTTTGTGTTTAACATTGCCCCAGTGATAGTCATCACAAAAACAATACTAACAAAAATACCTATACCTCCCAGAGTTGGAGTTCTATTAGAGTGCACACTTCTATTGTCGGGTTCATCCATCAGATGTTTTTGTTCGGCTACAAATAAAATCGTTGGAAATGTTTGATAGGCAATAATAAAAGCCAAAACAAAAGCAAAACTTAACCAAATTATTGGATTGCTTTCAGGAGTAAAATTATCAAGTAAAGTTTTTAACATATGCGAAATAAAATAATTTAACTATACCTAATTAATAGCATATGCAAGATACGAATTTAAAACCAAGACCTTAAATTTTAAAATGAATAAGCATATTAAACTTCAAATTATCTCTACTATCAAGTTTTTTTTAAAACATCTATTATGCGTTCTGCCGTTTTTCCATCCCATAAAGGAATATCATTCCCCTTCTTCCAATTACCTGCAAATAATTTATCGAGGTAGGGCTTAAGTTTTTTAGGATCTGTACCTACTAATTCATTTGTACCTAAAGTAATAGTTTCAGGTCGTTCTGTATTATCTCTTAAAGTTAAACATGGCACTCTCATTACTGAAGCTTCTTCAGTAATTCCACCAGAGTCAGTAATGACAGCTTTCGCTCTTTCTACTAAATAATTGAATTCTAAATAACTTAACGGGGCAACCATATGCAATCTTGGATTCGAAACTTTAAGTCGTTTTAAAATTTTAGCTGTTCTAGGATGGACGGGGAATACCAAAGGTAAATTTTGAGTATTTACTATAATCTCATCAATCATATCCTTTAACTGCGACTCTTCATCTACATTAGCTGGTCTATGTAGTGTCATTACAATATAATCACCTTCAATAAGTCCTATTTCATTCCAAACTTTAGGATTTATAAAGTTAGGACGCTGTTTCAGTAAGGTATCAATCATGGTGTTTCCGACGAAAAATATCTGATCGCTCTTTACTCCACTCTGCTTTAAATTAGTATTTGCAGTGTCAGAGGTTGTAAAAAAGTAATTGGTAATACTATCGGTTACCAATCTATTAATCTCTTCTGGCATTGACCAATCGTCTGATCGGATACCACCTTCTACATGAGCCACTTTAGTGTGCAATTTTTGGGCAACCAAAGCACAAGCCATAGTTGATGTAACATCACCAACAACTAATACTAAATCAACCGGATTTGCCATTAACTCCTTTTCGAAATTAATCATAATTGCTGCAGTTTGTTCTGCTTGAGTTCCTCCGCTACATTCCAAGTTTTCATGTGGCTCTGGAATTTCTAATTGTTCAAAAAAACTACCAGACATATTTTTGTCATAATGCTGACCTGTATGTACTAATCTATAATCAATATCGAAATTGTCTTGTTTTGCCTTCTGAATAGCATGAATAATTGGTGCAATCTTCATGAAATTTGGTCGAGCACCAGCTATTATCGTGATTTTTTTCATATAGGTTTATAATTAATATCGATTTAAGTGTAAATTAATAAAAAAACGAACTAAGTGAATTTGTCTTTTGATTCTTGACGGCTGACTTAATAATCTATAAGTCCATTCCATATTATTTTTAACCCACCAATTTGGAGCTCGTTTCACATTACCAGTATATACATCAAAACTACCTCCCAAACCTTGATAAACCGCTTGATGTGATTTCTGGATGCGTTCCATCAGCAATTCTTGCTTCGGAGAACCCATAGCAACAAATACCACTTCTGGATTATGCTTTTTAATATCATCGATTAAAGCAAGTTCTTCCGCTTCAGTTTTAATGTATCCATTTCTAAAGTTAACGATATTAATATCTTTAAATTCAGAATTTAATTTTGCGATAGTAGCTTCTATAACGTCTTGTTTTCCTCCAACCAAATAAAACGATTTTGTTTTATAATAATTTAGAACAACATCCAACCAAAGTTCACAACCAGGAATTTTAACCACTTTATCTGCACCTTTTTTCTGCAATGCCCAAACCGCACCAATACCATCTGGATAACCCAGATTTCTATTTATTAACGCTCTACTTTCATCTGTTGCATGTAGAATCTTTTCGGCATTAACTGCCACCATAATTTTATGGTTATCAAATGCGTATTGCATTAATTCTTCTCGAGATGTCGGAGCAAATGTCATCACTCCATTTAAGGATTTAGACTCCATGTTCTTCTGATTTTGATTCTAATAAATAATGCGCCATGGCATTGAACATAAAAGCATTACTCCAACGCATATACGATATTTTAGAACTCATTCCTTGTCTATATTGATAATAAAAATATCCTTTTTTATGCTGCATATTATCAATAGTCCAATTCAACACTTTAGTAAGTAAAGCTTTATTAGACTGAAACGCTTTCAACTTAGATAAGGTAACAATAACCTGCGCAGGACAATGAATATCTATTGGAAACGTTTTATCATGATAATATTTTGGCATGCCATCATCTTCAAAGAAATTTTCTAAATAATAGGTCAAACCTCTATCTAAATATTCTTGAAAACTTTGGTCTTTTGTATTTTGCTGATAGGTTTCAATGGCATCCAAATTAAATCCTGTGTGAAAACTATCTATCCAAGATTGCACTGGCAATAAGCCATAAATCCATGAACCATCTTTACTTTGCAAATCGCATGCTGCAATTACCGCCTGTTTTGCTAAATCTGCATGCTCTTCTTTTTTAGTGTATTTATATGAATAACTCAAAATCTTAGCGCCTAATAAGGACGCATTTATTACCGTATTATTTCCGTCTTGAATACTATATGAAAATATAATTCCATTACCATGTGGTGTTCTAGACAAATCATTAACAACAAAATCTGCTGCAGTTAAGGTGTCTTTTAAAACGGATTCGTTTTTAGTTATTTCGTAACTTTCTAATAAGGCTTCTACACAAAAACAGGTTGCAACAACAGTTGGTGTGTTCTTCTTAAAAAGAAATAATCGTCTAGCTTGCCAATCGAAATTATAACCCCAAGCAGAGCCAGAATAACCTTTAGATCTTAAGCTTAATAATAAATCTGAAATTTCATTAATACGCTGTAACAATTCGGCTTTAGTGCCAAAATCTTCACACCCTTTTTCTGCTAATTTATATAAACGACAATACCCTAATAAAAATAAAGCGACACCTTTGGTATTATGTTCTTTTGGAACTAGAAGTAGCCTCCTAAAATTAATTGGACTTCTTTTAAAACCTTGAATCCAAGCTAATCTTGCTAAATCCCAATGCTTTAGTGGTAAAGCTTGAAAAACCTTTGAGTTCATGCCATCATAAGGATCCCAACCTTTAAAATTTTCAGATTCGCAATAACTTTTTAATTTTAAAAAGCTTGATGTTATATTAGAATTCAACTTGCTCACCTCCACGCTTTACAGATTCTAAAACTTTAAATGAAGCTTTGGTGACCGCTACAATGTCTTCAAAAGGAATTGGTGCTTTACCATCTGTTAACAACCCATTAACAAAAGCCTCAACCATTTCTTTCTGGCCTTTATTTTGATTAAATATCTTATCTTTTTTAGGCTTTCCTTTTCCGTATATTTTCAATTCTTTAAAATCATCTAGAGTTGCTGAAAGTCCTGCAGAAAATACCTCTACATATTCTTTAGTCATAGATTTTGAACCGTTCGCATAATAAGCAACTACACCTGAAGACCCATTTTCAAATTGAATTAAAATATTTAAAGTATCATTTAATTTATTGGCATCTGGTAGTGCCGAAGCCGACACTTTAACAGGAAGACTGCCGTTAAGGTAGGTTAAGTAATCAATAAAATGACAAACTTCACCTAAAACGCGACCACCTCCTATTTCTAAATCTTGAATCCAATTGTCACTAGGAATTGAGCCTGCATTAATTCTATACAACATGGTCATAGGATTATTGCCAACTGCTTTTTTCAACTTAGCAGTTAATGGTGAAAATCGTCTATTAAAACCAACCATAACAGCTTTATTAGCCTCTGATTGCGTTTCAATTATCTCTTGCAATTCAGATTCTAAAAGACATAACGGTTTTTCTACAAATACATTTTTGTTAGCTTTTAAGCTTTTTAAAACATATTGTCCATGTGAATCGTGACGTGTGGCTACAAAAACCGTATTGGTTTTATCGTCTAAAACGTCTTCTTCTTTTGTAGCACAAAACTGGAACTTAAATTTCTCTGCCACACGTTTAGAAGTAGTGCCAGTGTTTGTTAACACTCCTACACGACCAACATCATTGGTTTCAGGAATATTTGGCAATAGATTTCCTTGTGCATAACTACCAGCTCCGATAAATGAAATATTTATTTTTCCTAGTTGCTCTGTTTCAGACGTTACAATTTTAGATTTATTAGCAGCTTTTTCAGTATTATATTTTAAGGCTATGCCAGTAAAAGGTTCTGTCTTAGAAACAACTAAATCAAATGCTTGTTTAGCATTATCAAATTCGAACTCATGTGTGGTTAAATAGTCGATATTGATTTTATTCGTAGCGATTAAATTCTGAAAGGCTTCCATGTTTCGTTTTTCTGTCCAACGCACATAAGGTAACGGATAATCGATGCCTTTTTCTTCGTAATTCAAATCATATCGTCCTGGACCATATGAACAGGCCATTTTTAATTCCAATTCTTTACGATACCAAAATGGATCGCGCTCAAAACCAGTTGGTACTGCTCCTAAAACAATTACCTTACCTTTTTTACGAGCAATAGCTCCCGCAAAGTTTATAGGATCTAAACTACTCGTTGCAGCTGCTATAATTACCGCATCTGCTCCGTAACCGTTAGTTGCTGCTTGAATTTGTTCTTCAACACCTGCTGCATTTCTAGTTAAGCCTAAATCAACAACTTTATTATCGACCGCTTGTTTTACTGCAGCTTCAGAAACATCAATTCCTATGACTGTAACACCAGAAGCTTTTAAAATTAAAGCCGCTAATTGCCCTAAAAGCCCAAGGCCAATTACCACACAAGACTCACCTAAACGCAAATCAGCTTGTCGTACACCTTGCATTGAAATAGCACCTAATGTATTATATGCTGCATTCTTTAAGTCGGAATTGTTATCCAATTTAACACAAAGGTTTATTGGAACAGAAACAATCTCCGCATGATTTGCATAACCTGCTCCTGCACAAGCCACTTTATCTCCAACTTCAAATTCAGTGACTCCTTCACCAACTTCAATAACTTCTCCTGCACAACTGTATCCTAAAGGCGAATACGCATCTAGTTTTTTCATTACCGCTCTGTAGGTTTGAACTGGTCCTTGTTTTTTTAGCGTATCAATAACTTGTTTTACTTGTTGCGGACGTTCTTTAGCTTTACCAATTAAACTTTTACGTGCAGCAACGACCGTAGAACCTTCCGTACCAGCACTTATTATAGAATAATGGTTTTTAACGATGACCATACCTTTTCCTAATTGTGGATAAGGAATCTCTTGAATAATCATATCGCCAGAACCTAGCTTTTGAGTGAGTTGTTGCATTATTTAATAATTTTATTAAGAAACCTGTTAGGCTTAATTATCTTTTTATATATAAATATTGGCAAAAATAAACCGAGTAAAAAGAATATAAGCATTAATGGTAGAGAAAATTCAAAGTTTAATTTATTAATTATCAAGAGATAAAAAGCTCCAATTACTAAGGTGTTCATTAAATAAATGTAATACGAGTGTTTTCCTATATCAGCTAAGTAAGGTGCTATCTTAAATTCAGAAAGTTTTAAAGCTAGATAATGCACTGGAAGTAATGATACAAGACCAAAAACTACCTTGGGAACCGAATAGTATTCATTCAGAAAAACAACTCCTATAAAAATCAATAAAAATAATAATCCTGTTTTCTTGAGAATGACGTAATAAAAGTCTAAATATTGCGTCGCAATGATTCCTAAAATAATAAAAAGCAGATAAAAACTAAAAAGCTCAAAATTGAATAAATTAGTAACCCCTGAAAACTGAAATCCAATACCCACTACCAAAGCTAATACATCACTTTTACGTACCAATCTTTTTAATATTGGAAAAATTAAATAGAATTGAAATAAAACATAGATATACCATAAAAACCCAGCAGGAGCTTTAGCTGGATATAGTAACATATCTATAATATCTAGTTTTAACTTTGATAAAGAATAATCGCTAGTAATAAATTCAAAGCCTATAAATATAAATGAGAATAGTAAATATGCAGGAATAAACTTTTTGATTCTTTTATTTATGTACCTATTATAATCAGTTAAGCCTTCTATTGTTTTATAGCTATATGACATTAGAAAACCAGAGAAAAACATAAATAACGGCATATGAAATTTATAGATAATTTCACGATAACCAATATACCACTCAGAAAGATTTTTAGAAAGAAACAAATGCCCTGAGACCACCAATATAATAGCAATACCAATTGCTATATCAAGATCTAATAATCGTTTTAATCTTTGCCGCATTATTCTAAGGATTTATTTAGAGAAATCAGTCCTACTAACCCCCAAATTAAAATATTATAATAATAAAAATCACCAGGTGTTAAACCCGTGCAATCCACGACAAACATAACCAATAGCATTAGACCAAATAATTTAAACTCACGGTTGGCTATAAAAACACTGCGGAACATTCTAAATATAAAAAACACAAATGTTACAACTCCTATAATACCACTAAGCAATAAAATACGAAGAAATTCATTGTGTGTTGGTCGTGAAAGTCCATCACCAAATATTTGAAAAAATGTAGATTGTTCATTTGTCCAATAATCCCAATATCCTTGCCAAACATATCCTCTTCCTGCCAACGTATATCTCGCATCTTTAATCTCTCCTGTCTGATAACTCGTTTCTTTACTAAACAATTGTTCAATATTATCAAAGACTACATCACCAAGAATTATATACATTATTACTAAAGTTAAAAAAATAGCAAAAGTTTGCTTCACCTTAGATTTAGAAAAAAGCATTATCAAAGCAATCCATAGTCCTGTTATACCAACTCCCGCTTTACTAAATACAAGATAAACTGAAAATAAGGCAGAAAACCCAACTCCGAATAAAAAATATTTAAGAAATTTTTCTGGCTTAAAAAACTGAAAATACATTAACACAGCAAGTAAGGTCATAAAACCATAAAAACGAACAGGAAATGCATCGTGATAGAAACCAACATACCGCGTTAAACCAACGGTTTCTCTGGTATAAAAAATAATTCCTGTTTGAAACTGAAATAAACTAACAATAATCGGAAACAAACCACCAATTATTATAGCTATTAATAATTGCTTCAATTTCCTACGATCTGTGACTAGCATAGGAATTAAGAAGAAACCCAAATATATATTGAAGTTTAGAAGCACATTCTCAATGGTTGATGCGAGATTAACTGGCAAAGCCCAAATAAGTCCCAGAGATAAAGAAAGAATTAGAAATGTTGCATTCATTCTCCAAAACTTTGGAAAATATTTCTTTTTTAACAAGACTGGATAAAATAATGCAGGTATAAGTATGCCACCGAAAGAACTAAATGATAATGATCCCAATCTTATATTCCAAAAGGCATCCATTATCGACTTAGTTGCCACTAAAATTAAAAAAGCAAAGAACATACCATTTCTAACTTTGGCAACAATTATTGCAATAATTATTAATACTGGTATCAATATCATGAGACATCTTTATGTATTCTTGGCAAAGGTCTATATGGCTTATCCAATGTTTTTAATATTTTTATTGGATTGCCTGCCGCCACGACACCTTCAGGAATATCTTTATTAACTACAGAACCTGCTCCAATAACAGAATGACTACCTATAGTAACATTACGCATTACCACTGAGTTGACACCAATAAACACATGATCGCCTATGGTAACATAACCTGTTCCATTATCGTCAGAATTTATGATATGTGCTGCACCATCATGCGACAATATATAACAACCGTGGGTAATTAAACAATGGTCACCAATAGTTACTTTACCACGTCTTACATCTATTTTTGCACCTAAACTAATCATAGTATCTTTTCCAATAGTAGCTCCAGATGCTCTTAAAAATGACATCTGAAAAAACCTAAGTAGATTGCCTAAATAATGCACTAGCTTTCTAATTATTGTTTTCATACTGCCAGTGTATTTGTTATAATCGATTTAAAATCCTTAGCTATCTTTTCAATTGAAAAATTTGAAACCACATGTTCTCTATTCGTTACACCAATTTCAATACGTTTTATAGGATCACTCAATAAGTTACGCAATGCTATTTTTAGCTGCTCTAATTCTCCTGGAATAAAAGAATAGCCATGAACTCCATTTTCGTAAACCTCACGATGAGCTCCAACAGGCGTAAAGACAGTAGGTTTATCCATAGCCATCGCTTCTAGCAAAGATCTTGAAAACCCCTCAGAATATGATGCTGTTAAAAATATATCCGTTGTTTGTAAATGCGTCATTTTATCGTCACCACTAATAATTCCTAAATTGACATAGTTCTTTTTATATTCTGAGTCTAAAATTTTTGCTTCTGCTTCAAATGGATCTTCGTAAGTTATTTTTTCTCCTGTAAACTGATTATAAAATACTCCACGTTCACCTTTTCTTATATTACCAGCAAAACAAAAGGTTACAAACGGAAATTCTTGGCAAATTTGAGGAATTATTTTTAAAATATCGGTATATCCTTTAGCTTTCGTCATATGGCCCATGACCAATATTTTCCCTTTTTCAATGGCAATATTAGGATCCTTAACGTATTGTTCTATATCCATGGCCTGATATAGTACCGCCATTTTATGTTCTGGCAAAAAAGGCGCAAATTGATCTTTTAAATATGCGGCTTGGACTATCCCACTATCTACTTTCTTTAAACTATAACCCACAAGCTTTTTGGCTAGTCCACTAAACTCTTGAAAATTCAGTTTAAAATGACTTCCTCTTAAATGAATAATCACCTTCGCTCTAAAAAGTTTACTCAACAAAATCGTCCACACATCTCTACCTATCCACCCAATTTGGGTTGGTGTAATTGGATAGTATACACAATTAATTTTATTTGAAATTAATAGACTGAGTAGTTTTGAAAAGAAGATAAAGAAGTTGGCTAGCATTGAAAAATCCAACTTTCCTTTTTTTGTATTATCACTTCTGAAATTTGTTTTGAGAAATTTTATATCGAAGGCTTCATTTAAAATTTCAGACTTCAAAAACTGTTGCATACTCAACTCTGGTCCTGAATACGGAGGAGGTGTAGGTCCGATAAATAGTATTTTAGGCTTTTTAATAGTCATTTATAAGGCTTTGTTTCATCTGCTTTACCCATTTTAGAACAGAAAGGTATTCTCCTTTTTGTTTTGCACTATTACAAAAACGCTCTAACTCACTTCTGTTAGACAAAAGTGCTGTAATCTTATTGATATTTGATTCAAAATCTCCATCTAATACATAGCCATTTTCACTTTCATCAAGATAATCTAGCTCAGGAGCATGACTAGGTCCTTGCAAAGTTATATAAGGTCTTCCATATGCAAAAGCATGGTTTACTGAAAGACCTGAGTGACCTGGGATAAAAACTAATGATGCGCGCTTCATTATTGGAGCGATATCAACTTCATTTATTAAAGTTCCATGCCAACTAATACTTTCATCTAATTTTGCAGAAGGAGCAACGATTGAACTTTCTGGACCATCACCAATAATCTCTAATTTCAAATTTGGAATATCTTCCTTTAATTTCGAATAGTATCTCATTAAATCAGGTATTCGTTTTGACTGAATTAATCGACCTATAAAAAGTATGCTTATTGAGTTTTTAGGTGGTAATTGATAAGTGTAATATTTTTTAATTTCAGTATTATCGACCGTGTTATTTGCCCAATA
>Ga0209121_10002419_pt1 | contig 19009 bp, 16 predicted proteins | sample Cruoilmetagenom3_FD_187292 | JGI IMG/M metagenome (GOLD analysis project Ga0209121, IMG submission 187292) | Oil polluted marine microbial communities from Coal Oil Point, Santa Barbara, California, USA - Sample 3 (SPAdes) (version 2) | ecosystem: Environmental > Aquatic > Marine > Oil seeps ...
GTATCCTCCTGCAGAATGTGACGGTCGATGAAGAAACGGAAACGCCAAATGAGCCCGTACCGGAGGGCGAACAGCCGCAAGCGTCCGACTCAATCAAATTTACCGCCGACAACGCACCAGCAAGAACTATTACATTGGGCTCGGTAGACCCTGAAAGCGGCTATAAATACCAGTTGGAGCTAAGCTCAAAAGGTGCGGCTATCGAAAAAGGAACTTTCAGTGAATTCAACAACCGCGATCACAAGGATCCTCAGCCGTTGGTAATCATCTCCCCGATGCAGGAAAGAGACGGCAGCGAATTCCTGAGCATGGCCAATACGAGCTTTGTATTTGTAGAGCAGGGATTACAACTGCCGCTCGACAGGCTTCTCTGGAAAAGCTTCGACGCCGAGACCGCACAAGACGGCTCGCAAACCGCCCGTTTCGAGGCAATTATTAAACGTCAAGACACCGGCGAGCCGGTCATAAAGCTTACTAAAATATATAAAATCAGCCGCGACAGCTATCTGCTGGATTGCGATATAGCCGTCGAGAACCTCAGCGATGTCGAGCAGAAGGTGCGTTTCGATATAATCGGACCGGGCGGACTTGGCAGAGAAGCTTTCAGGACCGATATGAGAAAGCTCGTCGGAGGATTTGCCCTGCCCAAATCAAATCAGCCTGAGACTACGGAGGTAGTATCATCCAGACAGGGGATTTCATCCTCGGGATTTATTCGAAGAAAGCTTGGGATTAAAGACGCTCTGGAACAGTACCATCAGGCCCTGCGGACGGGAGACAAGACACTAATCGATCAAGCCAGGGAAAATTTACGGATAGAGCACAATCTTCCAGATCAATACAGACACGCTCATTTTCTTTGGGCCGCCACGGTCAATAAGTACTTCGCGGCAATATTAGTGCCGCTTCCGGACCAGGATAAGAAATACTGCGACTGGGTGATGGATAAAACCGGCCGGTTCCATAATCCTGATGGGGACAAAAAAGCTGACAGCGGCGACGAAGCAATTGGATTCGATTTTGAGATTGCTTCAAATACACTGGCCGAGGCGGGTCAGTCCGACAGTTCAAAAACGTACAAATTCCAGCTATACCTTGGTCCCAAAGACAAGAGTCTTTTCGACAAAAATCCGCTATATAAAAACTATGGTTTTTTCCAGACGATAGAATTTATGGGCTGTTGCTGCCCGTCAAATATTATAAAACCCCTGGCGTTCGGAATACTGGCGCTGATGAAATGGATGTACGGCTTTATCGGCAACTACGGCGTGGTTATCATCATATTGGTGTTCCTGATGCGGCTCGTTATGCACCCTATTACCAAAAAGAGCCAGGTCTCTATGAGCAAGATGAGCACGCTGGCTCCGAAGGCCGAAGAGATAAAGAAAAAATACGCCAACAACAAAGCTGAGATGAACAAACAGATGATGGCGCTCTACCGGGAACAGGGAGCATCACCGATTATGGGATTTCTGCCGATGATGGTGCAGATGCCCATCTGGATCGCTTTATGGAGCGCGGTATATACCAGTATCGATCTGCGAGGTGCCGCATTTCTGCCGTTTTGGATTACCGACCTTTCGATGCCGGATGCCCTTATCAGGTTCTCAACGTTGACCGTGCCCTTGCTGGGCTGGAAGATAGAATCGCTGAACCTGCTGCCGATTCTGATGGGCGTGGCGTTTTACCTGCAACAGCAACTGATGCCTACCCATGCAAATGCCTCGACGAATCCGCAAATGGCCCAGCAGCAGAAAATGATGAAGATCATGATGCCTCTGCTGTTCCCACTCATGCTATACAAGGCTCCATCCGGCGTAAGTCTGTATATTATGGCGAGCACCTTCGCGGGCGTCATCGAGCAGCACGTTATTCGCAAGCACATTCGGGAAAAAAAAGAGGCCGAATCAAAGGGACTTGTCGCCGCGACGAGTAAAACCGGCGGAAAAGTCAAAAAGAAGAAACCCAAGCCGTTCTTCAAGACTTAATCGTTAAGCGTAACTCGCCAGGTGTGAAGAGAAAAACGAGATGCGAGATACGAGATACGATATTAGCAACACCATCGTGGCCGTCAGCTCTCCGACCTCCGATCAAAGAGTTATCGTTCGCATTACCGGGCCGGAAACAATCGAAGTTTGCACGCAGGTTTGCAGAGTGGGCATCAGCCCACCCTTCGACTCCGCTCAGGGTGAAGAGTCTTCATGCCGAGCGAAGACGAGGCACGTCGATTTAACTGTCGATGACGAACTCAAAATCGATGCACAACTGTACTTGTTCCGTACACCTAATTCTTATACCGGCGAAGATGTCGCCGAGATCCACGCTTACACAAACTTTGCGGTTACCGAGACCCTGTTGAGCAATCTGTTGGATAAAGGCCTTCGGATGGCAGAGCCGGGCGAATTCACCGCGCGGGCATATCTGAACGGCAAGCTCGGCCTTGCCCAGGCCGAGGCGGTAAACGAGATTATCGTCAGCTCCAACGAATATCAACTGGCCGCCGCCGAAAAACTGCTGAGCGGGGATTTGGGCAAAACCACCGCAAAGCTGCAAGCCGGCCTGATGGACCTGCTCAGCCTCATCGAAGCAGGTCTGGATTTCAGCGGCGAGGACATCGAGTTTATCACCCGGGACAAAGCTGTTAAGAGGCTTGCCGCGATAAAGGACCAGCTCGAACAGTTGCTTTCCGGCAGTATTCGTTATGAATCGGTGATCGACCTGCCTGCGGTGGGGATTGCCGGAGCACCGAACGCCGGAAAAAGCAGCCTGCTCAACAAGCTGCTCGGCAAAGAGAGAAGCATCGTATCACACCAGCACAAAACCACAAGAGATGTCCTGAGCGGCATCTGCAATTTGCAGCATTGCAGGTGCGTGCTGTTCGATTGCGCAGGCCTTCTGATGGAAGCCGAGGACATCCTCGATGAACTGGCACAGCAGGCGGCAATCGAAGCACTTAAAAACAGCAACGTAGTCGTTTTCTGTGTTGACGCATCAAAAGACGACTGGTCTGACGATACGGCTATCCGAAAGCTCATCGAGCCGAAATGTCTCGTGCCGGTTGCGACAAAATGCGATTTGCTCCCGAAGCGGACTTTGGCCTGCCATCTTGCCGGGCTAAATGAATTATTCTCAGCAGACTTTTTATCCGTCTCAGTTGAAACGGGCGCCGGAATAGAGTTTTTGCGAGAGATAATTAACCAGAAATTGACTGAAAAATTCGAGATTCCGCAAGTGGCTCCGATCGCCCTTACGGCCCGGCATAGAAAGGCCGTGACCGAGGCGATTGAGCAGATTGGCGAATCGGTCGACGAATTGAACGCCGGCAATGACGAGGTCGCCGCAATGATGCTCCGGGCCGCATACCAGGCTGTCTCTGATATCGAACAGCCTGCCGCCGTCAATATCGATGAGCAGATATTGGGACAGATATTCAACCGGTTTTGTATCGGCAAGTAAGCAAGGACTGACAAAGCGGCAGAAAAATATAGAAATCGATTTATTCATTCCGGCTATTTTGCTATCATCAACTTTTGAAGATAATTAAACGAAACCATTTTCTAAATTTAATACAGGATCAGATATGAATCGACAAAGAGTAGTTTCCATGGTTGTGTGTCTGGGTATGATGCTCGGCGTTGCCGCTGCGGCTGATGAAAACCTCATCGTTTTGCCTGAGAAAATCGATGATATGGTGCCGGGCAACATGATGAGTCATTACTTGCGGCGGCTGGCCGGACAGAAGTTCGAGGATTGGAAGGCGCAATACGAGCAGCGCAAAACGCCTGAGCAGATAGCTGAATATCAAAAGCGTCTTCGCAAGGAATTTCTTGAAGCCATCGGCGGCCTGCCCGAACGAACGCCGCTGAATCCCCAGGTAACGGGAGTGATTCAGCGCGACGGTTATAGGGCGGAAAAAGTTATCTTCGAAAGCCAGCCGAATCATCATGTCACCGCCTTATTGTTTTTGCCCGATACCGGCAAATATAAGCCCCCCTATCCGGGCGTGCTGGTACCCTGCGGCCACAGCGCCAACGGCAAGGCCTCCGAAGCCTATCAAACCATGGGTGCATTGCTGGCCCTTAACGGAATGGCCGGGCTGGTTTTCGATCCGATCGACCAGGGCGAGCGAAGCCAGATGCTTTCGCAACTGCCCAAACTCGCCGGTACAAGAGCACACACGATGCTTGGCGTCGGCAGCATTCTTCTCGGCCGTAACACCGCGCGATTCGAAATTTGGGACGGCATGAGAGCCATCGACTACCTGCAATCGCATCCCGAGGTCGATCCGAAGCGCATCGGCTGTACCGGCAACAGCGGCGGTGGCACGCAGACGTCGTACCTGATGTCGCTGGATGAGCGTATCGTTGCCGCGGCGCCGAGCTGCTATATTACCGGCTTCGAGCGTCTGCTGGACACAATCGGCCCGCAGGACGCCGAGCAGAACATCTACGGCCAGCTCGAATTCGGGATGGACCACGCCGACTACCTGATGATGCGGGCTCCGACGCCGATATTGATTTGTGCCGCGACGGGGGATTTCTTCGACATCACAGGAGTGTGGAATTCGTTCCGATATGCAAAAAGGCTCTACACGCGTATGGAGTTCGCCGAACGTATAGAGCTCCTGGAAAACGACGCCGGGCACAATTACAATCATATCCAAAGACAGGGTGTCGTGCGGTGGATGTCGCGATGGCTGCTCAAGAGAGACGAGCCGATTATCGAGCCGGAAATCAAACTGCTCGAAGACGACGAACTCCAGTGCGCCCCGGCCGGCCAGGTGATGAAGCTGGAGGGCGCACGGTCAACATACGACCTGAACCGGGACCTGGAGAAGGATTTGGCCAAACACCGTAAAGAGCTTTGGGCTTCCGGGAACCAGGCCGGCCTGCTGGACCGGGTGCGCCAGACCGCCGGTATACGCAAGCTCAAGGAGCTTCCGAAACCCGAAGTCGTTAGATACGACACCATTGAACGGAACGGTTATCAGATAAGGAAGATGATTTTGATGCCGGAGGACGGTATCTATCTACCGGCATTGATTTTTGTCCCCGGTACGAATGCGAACAAGCCGGCGCCGCCCCGAGGCCTAGTCTTATACATTCACGAACAGGGCAAGGCCGCAGTTACTGTGCCGGGCGGGCCGATCGAGGCGATGGTCAAAGCCGGCAAGTGCGTGCTGGCCGTGGACGTGCGCGGCACGGGAGAAACGCAGCAGGACAAACAGAATAAGTTTACAGATGCGATCGGGCTCGACTGGAAGGATGTTTTCACGGCGTACCTTCTCGGGCGTTCTTACGTCGGCATGAGAACTGAAGATGTGCTCGTCTGCGCCCGGTTTTTGCAGCAGGACCAAACCGGACGGGTGGATTTGGTTGCCGTGGGCAACGTTGGTGTCCCCGCGCTTCACGCCGCGGCGCTTGAGCCGGATCTTTTCGGCTCGGTTAAATTGGTTCGTTCGCTAAGTTCATGGTCGAACGTGATAGAGTCGGGCCGCTCTTACAATCAGCAGGTCAACGCGGTACAAGGTGCATTGACGATCTATGACCTTCCGGATCTGGCCGTGACACTGGGCGAAAAGCTGACTATTGAAGAGCCGCTCAATGCCCTGGGGCAACCTCGTTAGAGAAAGCCAAATTCGGAACTCAAAGCTCTTGTATAGGCAAACAAGCCGGGGCAGGTCACTTAGTTTTGGACCTACGCTCCGGCTTTTTTTGCACGTTCTATTTTCCAACCGGCCTGTCTGGGAACCGGTGGAAGAGTCAAAAACTGTTAACATTCAGTTTTATAAATTTCTATTAGTTGTCTTTAGCCTCGAATTCCGCGTCGATGACGTCATCGGGCTTTTTCCTTCGAGCTTCTTCTTCGGGAGGAGGTGCCGCCTGTGAGGCCTCGCCGGCCGGTGCCGAAGCGGCCTGCTTTTTGGCCGCCTCTTCATAAAGCACCTTGCCCAATTCCTGGCCGGCGGTACCCAGGTTTTCAATTGCCTTCTTTATCGCGTCGGCGTCCTCGCCCTTGATTGCTTCCTTGAGATTGTTGGCCGCGTTCTCGATATTGCCGCGGGTCTCGGCCGAGACTTTATCGCCGTGCTCCTTGAGCGTTTTTTCCGTCGAATAGATTAGCTGATCCGCCTGGTTCTTCAGGTCGACAACCTCTCTCTTCTTCTTATCTTCCTCGGCGTGGGACTCGGCTTCCTTGGTCATCTTCTCGACCTCATCGTCACTCAGTCCCGAGCTTGATTTAATCTCAATCGACTGCTGCTTGCCGGTCCCGAGGTCCTTTGCCGAGACGTTCAAAATACCGTTTGCGTCGATATCAAAGGCCACTTCAATCTGCGGAACGCCCCGCGGTGCCGGCGGCAGGTCGGCAAGCTGGAACCTGCCGAGAGTGCGGTTATCCCTGGCGAATTCCCGCTCGCCCTGCAGAACGTGGATGTCAACGGTCGTCTGGCTGTCGGCTGCCGTCGAGAAAATCTCTTTCTTGCTGGTCGGAATCGTGGTGTTGTGCTCGATTAACCTGGTCATAACCCCGCCCAATGTCTCAACGCCCAGCGAAAGCGGCGTGACATCCAAAAGTAGAATATCTTTAACGCCCGCGTCACCGGCAAGCACCGCACCCTGAATGGCCGCACCGACGGCAACAACCTCATCCGGATTGATGCTCTTGTTCGGCTCCTTGCCGAAGATGTCTTTGACGATTTGCTGGACTTTCGGAATCCTTGTCGAGCCGCCAACGAGCAGAATCTCGGCGATATCGCCGGCTTTGAGCTTGGCATCGTCGATCGCTTTGTGACATGGATTTTTAAGCCGTTCGAGAATGGGTTCTACGAGCGATTCGAATTTGCTGCGGCTGATGGTAATCTGCAGGTGCTTCGGGCCCGATGTGTCGGCGGTGATAAACGGCAGATTGACCGTACTCTCAAGCTGCGAGCTCAATTCGCACTTGGCCTTTTCGGCGGCTTCCTTGAGCCGTTGATGGGCCATCGCATCTTCCCGCAGGTCGATGCCTTCGGTCTTTTTGAATTCATCGGCCAGGTAATTAATCAGAACGGCGTCCAAATCGTCACCACCAAGATGCGTATCGCCGTTCGTGCTGAGCACCTCAAAGACATTATCGCCGATATCGAGTACCGAAACGTCGAACGTCCCGCCGCCAAAGTCGAAGACGGCAACCTTTTCGTTCTTTTTCTTCTCAAGACCATAGGCAAGCGCCGCAGCGGTCGGCTCATTGATTATACGATCGACTTCGAGCCCCGCAATTTTGCCGGCGTCCTTTGTGGCCTGGCGCTGCGAATCGTTAAAGTACGCCGGAACGGTAATCACGGCGTTCGTTACTGTTTCGCCCAGATAATCCTCGGCCGTCTTCTTCAGGTCCTGCAGAATCATTGCTGAAATCTCCGGCGGTGTATATTCCTTGCCCCGAACATCGACCTTCACCAGCTCATCGGCGGCCCCGGTGATTTTATACGGCACAATCTTCTCTTCCGACGAGACCTCGTTATGTCGCCGGCCCATAAAACGCTTAATGGAAAACACAGTGTTTTCCGGATTTGTGACCTGCTGATGCCTTGCAATCTGCCCGACAAGCCTTTCGGCCTTATCTGTAAAACCGACCACTGAAGGGGTCAGCCGGGATCCGGAAGAATTGATCAGTACCTTCGGATCGGAGCCTTCCATTACGGCTACCACAGAATTTGTCGTTCCCAGGTCTATTCCAATAATTTTACCCATAGTCATATTCCTTTCGAAATAAGTTCATACCTCATGGCCCATATTGTGCAAACAACGTGCCAAAGAAATGATTATCCCCCTGGAAACAACTTAAATCGCCTTATAACAAGAATTTAGCTTTTTTCCCGCCCCCAACCCGAAATTTCCAAACGTCAATTTTCGTGCCATTTTGGCAGATTCAGCCGGTAGTATTAAGCCGCAAACTAAATTGTCATCCCGCAGCCTTTGGCCAGCACTAACCTATTGTAAGCCCAAGGCTGATTTTATTAAAATTGGCTTTGATTGGGTTTGTTTTTCGACGCCAAAACCGCCAAAAAACACAAAAACACCCATAAACCTTTATGATTAATGAATTAAAGCCATTTTGCCCATTTTAACATTGGGTTTGTTTTTTCAAACTCTATGATAGCCAAGAAACCACGAATTTACACGAATGAACACAACTATATTCAATCCTGATTTCCTGCCATCCTGATGCCCTCCTTCCTGGTTTCCTGATTTTCTGATTTCCCTCTTTTAGTTTATTTATATTTAGTTTGTTATATATTATGCTAAAATTCTCTTCAAAATTCAAGCTCTTTCTGAGAAAATCTCCGTGAGACAGCACTTATTATATGTGTTTCATGCCCTGTGATTCGAATGATAATTTACTCAACCAGCCCACAGAAAAGTCCTATATTATCTTAACAAAATCCCAGTAAAGTCGTATGTTGGTCTTTGTGAGGTAATAATATCAGGAGGACGCAGCTATGTCAGAGAATGAGCAGAACGACTCATATAACGATATCTCTGCGCATATTCCCAGCGTTTCTGATAAATTTTTTCAAAAAATCTCAAGAATTTCTGCGAGATTGAGAATTTCTTACGGAGATATAGGTGGAATGATCGTTCGAGCACGGAACTTAACTTTGTGTTTTATTGCCCAAAGGGCAGAAAGTGAGGTACAAAATGAGATGGTTTGATTGTTACAGAATGAGGTTGTTGTTAATAGCATTGATCATCACATCTGTGGCGGGTGCTGTTTCAGGGCAAGCGGCAGATAGCGAGACCAATTCGGCTGCTATTACAGCCGCGGGTCCGCGGCTGGGGCCTGTTGTGGTAGTGGAGGTCACATTCCCAGACCGCGACGCTCTGGATGAACTCGCACGAGCAGGATACGACATAAGCAATGTCCAGGGCAATGTTGCTACGATATACGCGAGCCTGGAAGAGCTTGAACGGCTCAAACAAACAGGTTACCCCCTGCGTGAAATAGAGCAACAATCCCGGCAGGAAGGCTTCGATATTATGGCGTTAGGCAGCTACCACAGCTACGCTACTTTAACAGAGGAACTGAGTGCCTACGCCGAGGCGCATCCTGACATCTGCCGGCTTTACACTCTCGGCCAGTCGGTCCAGGGCCGCGAGCTATGGGCCATACTCATCAGTGACAATCCCGATGATGAGGAAGATGAGCCGGAGTTCAAATATGTCTCTACAATGCACGGTGACGAATCACCTGTCACTGAAATGTGTCTATACTTCATTGATTTACTCTTAACAGAATACGGCCAAGATGAGCGTATCACGAATCTTATTAACAGCACAGCTATCTGGATCGTGCCATTGATGAATCCGGACGGACTTGAGTTGAGCAGACGAAGCAATGCCAGTGGGATTGACCTGAACCGCAATTTCCCGCTACTTACCGACAGCAGCGGGAACATATTCACCGGTGAACCGCTGGACGCCGAAACTCGTCAGCCGGAAGTACGTCATATCATGAACTGGACGGTTGAGAACAGTTTTGTCCTTTCAGCAGGTCTTCATACTGGTTCGCTGCTCGTTTGTTATCCTTACGGTTATAACGAGCAAATGAGTGCCGTGGATACACCTACGCCCGACGACCTTCTGTATGAAGAAATCTCCAGGCGATACTCTATGCACAATCTGCCGATGTGGAACAATAGGCCTGATGGCATTATAAACAGCGCCCGCTGGTATCCTGTCATAGGGGAAATGGCAGATTGGAATTACCGTTACGTGAGCTGCAATGAGGTAACGATTGAAATTTCTAATAATAAAAGGCCGTCCGCATCTCAAATCCCAGCCCTTTGGTCGGATAATTCCGAGTCGATGTTGAGCTTTCTTGAGGCGGTGCATATAGGCGTACGCGGGATTATTACCGACAGAGCATCCGGCGAACCGCTCTGGGCCGAGGTCCTTGTAGAAGGCAATAGTCAGCCTGTTTTCACCGATCCGGACGTTGGTGACTATCACCGAATGCTTCTGCCCGGCACGTATGACCTGGTGTTTCACGTCCCCGGGTATGTACCCGTGGAGTGGAAAATGTCATAGTGACCGATGGGCCTGCTGTCCGAGTGGATATTGAACTGCTTCCCGAGCAATCATCCCCTGACTTTAACCGCGATGGAATCGTAAACATAAAGGATCTTGAGATATTGATTGAATACTGGGGTCAGGACGAGCCGTTGGTTGATATCGCCCCCTTGCCTGACGGTGATGGGACCGTGGATGAGCAAGACCTGGTTCTTTTCATGGAGTTTTGGCAGGAAGAAATTCCTCAGTTGGGCTTGATAGCTAATTGGAGACTTGACGAAACAGAAGGTATTATCGCTGCGGATAGTTTTAGTAAAACCGGCTATAGGGATGGCATTGTCATTGGAGAACCTGTCTGGCAACCTGATGGTGGACAAATAGATGGTGCGATTCAATTAGATGGAGTGGATGATTACATCATAGTTAGCTCTGTCTTGAATCCGACAGGTGGGCCGTTCAGCATTATAGCATGGATCAAAGGCGGTGCTCCAGGCCAGGCCATCCTGTCGCAAATGGGTGCGGCGAATTGGCTCTGCACAGATCCTTCAGAAGGACATTTGATGACGGAGCTTGCAGGTCCCGGCCGCAATAGCAGTCCCTTGTGGTCTCAGACTGTCATAACCGACGGCAACTGGCATCGGATAGGCTTTGTCTGGGATGGTTCGCACAGAACACTTTACGTTGATGGTGTCGTTGTGGCTGAAGACACACAGTCTGGTTTGCAGAGCTCATCAAATGGTCTGTACATTGGCACTGGTAAAGCTATGGCACCAGGTACCTATTGGTCCGGCCTGATTGATGATATCCGCATCTACAACCGGGCAGTGAGCCCGTAGTAAATCACGGTTTTACAGAATAGGCCTCCGACAAACGGAAGAAGATGTGAAATGGGATTTCTTGGTTGTTATTCCGAGTCCATCCGCACGGCAGGCAGGAGAGATATTAGCTTTTTCGCGGGTTGTCCTGGTTCAGGGCTGATCGGATGATTTGCGCCCTGAGGGCATCACGGTGTGTGGGGTCAAGCGGCTTTCCGTAGTTTAGCTGCAGGTGGGCCGGCAGTGTCAGCATGAACAGCCTGTTGATTGTGGCGATGGAAAGCGCGGAAGTCTTGTCCGGATCGTCGCCGGCGCCGCAGATAGTGTGAAGCTTTTCTATCGCCGGAGTCGAAGCCCCCATGTGCTCGTGCATGTTGATTCCCAATCGCAGGTGGCTCAACAGGAACAACGCCTCCTGCGAGCTGATTAGTTGGGCGTTTTGCAGCAGTGCCATCGCGCGGGAGATTTTGTCGTCGAGGACATCGGACTGCTTGCTGAGCAGTTGCGACCTGGCGGCATTTTCGTATTCGATGATTTCGGGGATGATAGTCTTCTCGAATCGCGAGACAATTTCCGACTCCGAGACGCCGAGCGTCGCCTGGTTGGACAATTGATAAAGGTCGCTGGCGGCCTCGGTCCCTTCGCCGAAAAGCCCGCGCACGGCGAGATTCATATCCTTTGCGGCGTTAAAGAACTTTTCGATCTGGCCGGTCATTTTCAAAGCCGGCAGATGAAGCATTACCGAGACCCTGATACCCGTGCCCAGGTTCGTTGGGCAGGCCGTCAGGTACCCGTAACGGGGGCTGAAGGCGAAATCGACCTTTTTCTCTATCATATCGTCGATGCGGTTTATCTGCTTGGCGCAGTCAGAAAGCTGGCAGCCCGCTTTTAAGACCTGGATTCGCAGGTGGTCCTCTTCGTTAATCATCGCCGTGAAAAATTCACGCTCTGCAATGACAACTCCCCGCGGGCCTTTGCCGAAAGCGTGGTTCCGGCTGATAAGATGCCGTTCCACGAGGAAATGTTTGTTAAGAGTCGGGGCTTTGTCCACGCTGACATAGAAGACTTTATCGCCAAGGTCGAGCGACATCATAATGTCCCTGAGCTTGTCGAGTATTTCAGATTTTTCGGCATTCGAGCAGCGGCTCAGGAATTTATAGCCGGCCAGATTTCTCGCCAGGCGGATCCGAGAGGATATGACGGTATCTGCCAATGGCCCGGAGCCGTCAAACCACTCGTTTATATCATTGCTTATGTCAGTCAGTTTCATGTTCGTATCGCGTATTGCTTTTAGCGTAGTTATTTTTCTCTTTGTTTTATCTTGTCGCGCAATTCGGCGGCCAGCTCGTAATCTTCACATTGCACCGCCACTTCCAACTGCTGTCGCAGGTTCAGCAGCTCCATCTGCTTTTTCGTATTCCGGGGCGTCTTCAAAGGGATTTTGCCGCAGTGAGTTGTCTTGCCATCGTGCGCTTTTTCAATTAGGGCGAGAAGTGTTTTCTCAAAAACCTCATAATCACGCGGGCAGCCGAGTACTCCTTCCTTTCGGAAATGTGCCAAGGTAAACCCGCAGTTCGGGCAGGCAAGCTTCTGCTCCGAAGGGCCGGAAAGCTCATCATCCGACGGCTGGACGGCCAGCAGATTGCTGAGCAGCTCGTTAATCGGGATATGACTCTTGACCGCGATGTCCTGCTCGATTGCACATTGCTCACAGATGTGCATTTCCGTGCGCACACCATCGGCAATCTCCGTCAGGTGAATCGTCGCTTCGTTCTTGTTACAAATCTGACACTGCATAACCAATTTAACTCTTGAATATCTGCCTCTACATGCATGCTATTGAAAGCATTCTGCCTGAGTGGGTCAATCGCCACCATCAATCATTATAAACAATAAAAGAAAATTGCACAATAGGTATCAAAATAAAAACACCGGAATCCAGCAAAAATAATCGACAAATTCAGTACTCCACTCAAGGCCGATTTTTCTATTCGCGGAACTTTGCCGAGCAGCCCGGCTCCTCGACGACCCTGATACTTCGCAGTTTTACGCCCTCGTGCAGCTCATTTCGGAGTTTATCATAGATATATTTGGCTACGTTCTCGGCAGATGGGTTGTTTTGCTGAAAATAGCTAATATTATCCAACGCCGTATTATCGAAGCCGGCAACCGTTTTATCGACCATTGCCTTAAGTGTATGGAAGTCCATCACAACTCCCATATTATTCAGCTTTTCACTGCTGAGACTGGCGGTAACCACCCAGTCATGGTTGTGAACAGGCTCCTTAGAACCGTCCGGCAGGGTTAACTGGTGCGACGCCTGAAAGTGGGTCTCGACACTGATTGTAAACATTTTAATCCTCGATACCCGTCGAGTATCCGGCACCTAAAGTTGAAAATCTCTTATGATTCTATTTATTAAGTCGCTTTTTCAAACGTTCGTAAATACTTTTCGGAATCAAATTCGACAAATCCCCGCCCAGGGAAGCAATCTCACGAATCAGCGTCGAGCTGGTGAATCCGTACTGCTCGCTGGTCATAATAAAGACCGTTTCTATGCCAGCTACGGCCCGGTTGGTCATGGCAAGCTGGAATTCATATTGGACGTCGGTAAGGCTTCGCAGACCCCGAAGGATAACATCGGCCTCCTTACCGGCGGCGTATTCGACCGTCAATCCATCGAAACTTTCCACCGAAACGCCGGGCATCTTTTGTTTATCGATGAGTTCCGATATCATCTCCACACGCTCTTTAGGCGTGAAGAGCTGGTTCTTGATGGGGCTTCGACCGACGGCTATGATAAGCTCATCGAACAGCTTCATGCCTCGATTGATAACATCGAGATGCCCGTTAGTAATCGGGTCGAAAGAGCCCGGAAAAATCGCTCTGACATACTTTTTAGCCATTATCATACCTTTATAAAACAGGCAGCTATTATATAAATGTTACTCTGCATTCAGGCTTTTTAAGATTTTTTGGGCCAGAGGTTCTTTTATTTCAGTGTGGCGGGGTACGGCCTCTATAACTCCCGTTTTCGGATTTATCCAGAGTGAATGTGATGAGCCTTCTCTTTTCAAGAAACAGCCTGCAATCCTGAGTCTTTTTTCTAACTGTCTTCTTTTCATTAGATCGCAATTATTTCCTGAATTGCATCGTCAGGCAAGCCTCGTCGAATATCCTCAAGTCGATCTTCAAGTATAAGAATTATCGCATTTTTGAGACTTTCTTTTGCCTGTTCGATTGTTTCTCCCTGGCCGTTTGCTCCCGGAATCTCCGGACATACGGCCCAATAGCCTCCTTCCGGAGCATTTTCAATGATTGCCGTAAACTCACCTTTCATAATATGTCCCTCTGTCGTGCCAAACACCCAAGCATATTAAGGCTGTCTAATACCTTGCGATTGTTGTCCTTGCCTTGCTTGAGTAAGGTTATCAAATAGTGTGGTGATTGTCAATTTTATTTTTATATTGCACTGCGCAGCCAAAGATCTCGCCAAGTGTATAATCGTTGGATCTTATTTCAGCCATTTATCGAGCCAGGCGATTACGGTTTCGTGCCACAGGATGGAATTTGCCGGTTTCAGGACCCAGTGGTTTTCGTCAGGGAAGTAGAGCAGCTTGCTGGGAATTCCCCGCCGCTGAAGGGCATTGAACGTACCCAGTCCCTGGGTATCGGCCACGCGAAAGTCCTGCGCTCCGTGGATTACGAGCATGGGAGTTTTCCAGTTCTTGACGAAGTTGACCGGATTGTGTTTTTCATAGCTTTCAGGATTATCCCACGGCGTACCGACACGATCCCACTCGGGGAACCACAGCTCTTCGGTATCGTAATAAGCCATGCGTTCGCAAAGGTTGCCGTCGTGGTTAACAAGACAGCGGAAGCGATCGGGCCAGTTACCTGCTATCCAGTTAATCATATAGCCGCCGAACGAAGCCCCGAGAGCCCCCACCCTTTCGCTGTCCATCCAGGGATAACGCTCCAAAGCTGCAGCCAGCCCTTTTTGTAAATCTTCCAAAGGCTTGCCGCCCCAGTCGGCCCGGATCGAATCACAAAAGGCCTGCCCGTAACCGGTGGAGCCGTGGAAATCGACCATGACCGCTGCGTATCCCGCCCCGGCATAGGCCTGCGGATTCCAGCGATAGTGAAAAGAGTTACCGAACGAACCCTGCGGGCCCCCGTGGATAAGAAAAGCGACCGGATATTTCCTGCCGGGATCGAAATCTATAGGCTTGACCACGTAGCAATAGACGGTTTCATCGTTCCACCCGGCAAAGGTGAACTGCTCGTATTGCCCCATGCGGGCGGCGGTGATTTTCTCCGAGTTTATTTTAGTGATTTGCCGTACATCGCCACCATCAGGATTTACCGAGTACAATTCGACCGGAGAGCTTAGATTAGACAGGCCGTAAATAATTCTTCGCCCTGCGATTGCAGGTGAACCGGCTCTGCCATCTTTCACAATGGTCCGGGCTGCGCCGGTTTTTACATCGATAGCAAACAGGGATCTCTGGCCTGTGTTGGCTGCGGTGGTATAAATGGTATTTCCATCCGGCGAGAAGCAAATGGACGATGGGCTGCGATCCCAGTCTTCGGTCAGGACCCGCTCCAGATTGCCGGGCCAGCGGCGCAGGATAATGCGAAATCGGTCGGATTCGTAGCCGGGCCGAGCCATAGCGAGGTAAGCCAAAGTCTTGCCATCGGGCGAAAATACGGGATTCGTATCCCATGCCTGGTTTTTCTCGGTCAGACATTTCGGTGGCTGCGAGCCGTCAACGGACGCCAGGTACAGGTCAAAGTCCGTTGACCAGGGCTCTTCGGCACCCACATCGCGTGCGGTGAAAATTACGGCCCCGCCGTCGGGAGTGAATGTCATCTCTTCCGGACCGCCGAACGGTTTGGACGGGGTGTCGGCATCCATATCACGCATCACATCCACGGCTTTGCCACCCGCCGCCGACATCACGAACAAATGCGAACGCCGGCCGTCCTTCCATGTGTCCCAGTGCCGCACGAAGATGCTTTCGTAGATTCGTCCGCTGGTTTTACTTTTCTCGATTTCATCGAGCCTGTCTTTTGTTTCGCCCGGCGTTTTGCAGTCCGGAAATACTTCCATCGTAAAAGCAATGTGCCGCCCATCAGGGGCGACAATTAGATTTCCCACATCAAAAGGCTGCTCGGTCACCTGCTCGGCCTCCCCGCCGTCAATCGCGATACGCCAGACCTGTGAAGAATCCGAGCGGGCCGATACGAACCATATCGATTTGCCGTCCGGCGACCAGCGGGGATTCGAATCCGCCGCGTTATGGGATGTCAATCGGCGAAGGCCGGTACCATCGGCACCAATCAGCCAGAGATCGGTTCGCCCCTTGTTTTCTTCGAGATCGGTCCTGCGCAGAACGAAAACAATCCAATTGCCGTCCGGTGAGACCTGATGGTCGGAAAGCCTATCCATCGCGAGCATATCGTGGATGGAAAACGGATGAGTCGGCCCGGAACCGGCCGCAACAACGGAACCGGCACACACACACAAAATAAATAATAATGAAGGCATTAAACGCATAATTCTCTCCTTACCCGGCACAGCCGGAATTGAAAAAGAGATTCTCAGAGATATTTTGGGCTACTATAGGTGGAATATGCCATTCTCTATGAAGCGCCAAATCCAAAACAGTCCTCACCTAGTGAACATGCGTGGGGCGAAGCTGAAAACTAACAGTTTTGATCGTGGGCTATTGGGCAACACGACCCTAAGCGCATCCCACAGAACAGACAGTGCCTGCCAGCCTATTTCTTGCACAGAGTTTCTTCTATCTTGGGAAGCTGCGTGCTCACATACAACTTGACATGGAGATGAGTGCACTCGCCGCCAATTCTGAGAGAAACTTGCCACCCAGAAAACCCGGATTGCTGACAAACAAAACAAAAGAAAGACAGCAGCTTTTTCAACAGCCCCACTGTCCCTATTTTTCAAACTCCTTGAGAATCTCTTCGAGACTATCTACCTTCTTAACTAAAGGATGATGGAAAAACATTGTCCGGCTTTCCACATTTGTCACGACGCGAACGGGTACTCCAGAGCCAATTGCTATCCCGAGTTCAACGTACATTCCAACCCCCCGGTCATGTGATAGAACAATGAGCACATCAGCATCCTTAACACCGCGACTTTCTTTAACCGCAGCTTCTCGGGAAGCCGCGGCGTTCTCATCATAAGGCCTGAGATGATCAATTGTCGTCCAGTCGAAAGTGATTTCATGCCCCGCCGCTCGTAGCGCCTTCATCGCTGCTCTAACATCCCCCTCCACACCAACTTTACCAGATACAAAGAACTTCATCATGTATTAACCTAAGTCTGAGACTCAATTTCTCTTGTGTGTTTACAAGATGTCACTTAGCGATTGCCTTACGTATCCGCCTAGCTTTCTCTTCCATCTGGGAGTCTCCGGAATTCTCTAAGTTCTCCGCAAGCGCGATCAAACTCTCCATGATGTCTTCTGAAGAAGCAGAAAACGTGCCTTCCTCCTGCTCATTCTCCAAAGCCTCCACTAGAACATTAGTATAGTTCGCCAGCAATGCTTTGGGAATCATATCTGGATATTTACATAGACGAATCAGTCTTTTTGATAATTGGCGTTCCAGTTCTTTTGTTCCATATAGCCATCTTTGCATCATGGGGTCTGATTGTGAGGCTTTCTCCATAGATGCGGTAAATTCTTTCAGATGAGTCATTGTCTATTACCTCCATATTAAAACACTGCGTATTTTTGAAAAGTATTTTTGAACAGGTTGTCTTTATAGAATATCTGCTCCAAACTGGATTGAATTCTATCACCCATTGCTTTACATTGCCCTTTCACCTCTTCGCGGCTCTTGCTATCTCCTCTCTTGCATTTGAGCACATCTCGTTTATGTCCTGAAAGGATACCTATGAATTGGTCGTAGTCTTGCAGCAAAACTCTCATTGCGCTTTGTGATTTATTGTTCATCGACTCAAAATGCTTAGCTATCTGGGCCAATGGAGGTGCTGCAAGCGATTTCGTGAGATAGTCTATGAGCTGATCGTTAGTTCTTTCTTCCCGACCGGTCAAAAGAACCGTTGCTAATGGACCGGCAAATAGAATCTTCCGTGTTATTCTTAGTTTTGCGAGCCGTAAATTTGAGTCATCATTGCGCCACCGCTTAGTCCCAAAATCAACCGCCATAGTTCTCCAGTACCTGACCAAATCGTTCAACAAGTACCTCGGAACCTACGCCGGGTCGCTTTTATCGCGATTGGGTGGAAGATAGTCTGCACAGTATCTTTCCAAAATGTTATTAATGGCTGTCTTATGGGTCTCTCCCGAAGTAACTGGCTTTGACTCGCTTAAGAGAAGAATACGTCGCGTCATATTAGCATTTGTGTCGGATTCCAATCCTATATTTTCATAGAGGTTTGGTGCCACGACAATGCCGCCGAAAACATTTTGGCCTCCTCTTTCTCCCATTGGGAAATCGACCTCGATTTCTTGCATAGTCTCAATTAGCTTGCGAGTCGTCCGTGCCGAAGCCCCATTTTGCAAAACATAGTAGTCGCAGTCCGACTGAAAAGAGCATTCTTCCCTGGCGATAGATCCGCACAAGACTATGTCAGTCATTTTATAATCATTAGGAGGGTCCTTTGAAAACTTCTTCGTCAGTTTTTCCGTGTATCCACTTAACAATCGTTCTGAGGTTACCGACGCTTCCTCAAGCGCAGACAACTCTACGCCTATCAATTTTGCTGCTTTGGCCAAATCCTTATGCATGGCATTCCTTGACCCGTTTTGTATCTACACGGAAAACACTTCCCGGAATCTGCTAAAACAAATAACTTCAGGTTCGCATCAACCTATTCTCACAATTTAGTTGAGTTAACCATCAAAGTCAACCCCCATATTCTGCGTGTGGAACAAAAATCATCAAAAAATTCATTACCGTCGAAAATCAAACTCCTAGTCGGGTATTCACTGACAGACGTACTGCTCGATGATCTGCACCAAACCATGTAGACAAATTGCCTTTCAGTCTTTATTTAGGGCTTGCTGAACAAGCCATATAGAGTCCTTAACAGATTTTGGCATCGCCGGGACAGCGCCGTTGCTCCCATTGCATCCGAGTGCAAGCCCG
>Ga0209121_10002420_pt1 | contig 19005 bp, 21 predicted proteins | sample Cruoilmetagenom3_FD_187292 | JGI IMG/M metagenome (GOLD analysis project Ga0209121, IMG submission 187292) | Oil polluted marine microbial communities from Coal Oil Point, Santa Barbara, California, USA - Sample 3 (SPAdes) (version 2) | ecosystem: Environmental > Aquatic > Marine > Oil seeps ...
GTTCTGAATTTCCCGGCCAAAAAATATCTGTACCAACTCCCGATTCAAAAACAACATTATAACCAATCATCCACATATCCCATGAGAATAGACCTGGAAAATGGACGCTTCCTGCTGGAGTAAAAATGCATAATATTCCAATAATAGAACCCATTAGCAACAGTAGTGAACTAGAATTTCTCCATACTTTTTTTTTGGCTTTGAGGTTTTTCATCGGCTGATATATAGGTTCTGTTTCAATTAGAGTTTTGCAATTAGGACAAAATTTCATATCCTCTGGTTTGAGAGGATTTCCACATTCGGGACAATATTTGAGATCCATGATCTTTCTTCTTGTTTTTTATAATTTCAAAGTTGTGGGAGTTTCTTGCTTGAATAAAGCTCGAGTATCCCTAACTTAATGTTTTTGCGTTTTATAAATTAGACTTATGAGTCCGACAATATAAAGTATTCCAAAAAGATGTTCTAGAATTCTATAATTATATAATAAAATCTTAGTTTTTGGTTGAAACTTTACTCTAAAAAGAGAAGTTGATTAATTCTATATAAATTATAGAGAAGACATTTATTAGTTTGAATAGACTGCTTCTCAATACTGAGATTTAACTAAATTAAGGTGAATAATAATAGTAAAAATTAATCCCTATTTAATGGTTAAAAATGGTAAAGAAGCGATAGAGTTATACAAAGAATTATTTGGAGCTAAAGTTGTGGAACAAATGCCCTTCTCAAAAGAAATGGGGGGTGAGCATTTCGGTTTTCCAGATGATTTTGACTATGAAAACTCTACGATGCACGCAGTTCTCGACATAGGAGGAGCTGTCGTAATGTTATCTGATAATCCTATGGGAAAATCCGGTTCTGGAAATGTACAGGTACTAATAAATCTGGATAAGAAAGAAGAAATAGAAAAAATAAGCGAAAAAGTCCAGGAAAAGAAGTTTACTGTAATTATGCCCTTGGAAAAAAAATTCTGGGGTTCGTGGTATATGTTTTTTGAGGACTCCTTCGGAGTCGGATGGCAAATACAATTTGTTGAAGAACAATAAAATATTTTTCCTTCTTTTCAAGAGCGTAATTTTATTTTTGTTCATACGATTAACCTTTAAATTTATTCAAATCTAAAGTAAAATATTATTTAATTTGATTTTTACCTTTAAAATCAAAGTTAAACGGTTCTAAAGGCGAGATTCAATCTTTTTTATTTCGATGGATTGCGCTTGCTTTTTTCGGTCTTCCGAAGTTCGAAAAAGTACAAAAGCAGTAAATCCCACGGATCAATTACTCCTGGCATGATAATTAAGAACAAGTTTTACTATTTAAATTATTATTCGGAACCAATCTGAAATTTCGATTTTTTATTTGAATTTGAATAAAGTGTAGAAAGAAAAAAAAAGGATTTTATTGTAATATTTCGCTTAATCTGACTTAATCTCTATCCATAAATTGATCCTATGATATAGGGACTAGAATAGTCGTAATATATACCAGACCACGAAAACGACCGTAAAACTCTTAGCGAACAGAGATTACGCCCCTCAAGTCATTTACTTCCACAACCAATACAAGCCACAAGTCAAAGCCTACAAGAAAACCGAACTAAACGCTTTTTTCTAACTTATATAAGGGTTAGCACATTGACATCCAATAAAACTTAATTATTATTTTCATTTTCACTTTTTTTTCTTATCTTAATTTTCTTACTTTGTTTATTCCTTAGAAAAAGCTAAACCGAATATTGTGATATCTGAATGATATATTGTTTAAAGTGTCTGTTTTCATATTTTTACTCTAACATAGGAGAATTTAGTATCTTCTGCATCATACTAAAAATAATTTAAAAAAAAATTGGTCGTGTTTAAAAAATTGGGTAGATTATGGAAAAAAGTAGAAGCGGATCTTTTAAATACACCAGAAGAAACCATGGGGTTTTCCCGAGAGTTTTCATCGTTTAAACAAAGTTTTGTCATTAAAAAGTACGATTTCTCTTCTCTTAAGCAAGTCGAAGAAATTAAAAAGGAACTTCTCGGTAAAAGAATTCTAATATTAAACGCGAAAGATATTCTCCAAAATATTGACGTCACTCAATTAAAAAGAGGAATTGAAGATTTGAAATCGTTTTTAAGAGATAATGGTGGTTCTATGGCCCGTCTTGGAGACCAATACTTAATCCTGACTCCGAACTCTTATGTAAAAATTTCTAATTAGATTAATTAGTGAAATATATCTCACTCAAAAAGCTTAACTTTCTTTTTTGAACGAGGAGGAACGCGATAATATTTGTTATCTGCATATCCAATTATAAATGCAGTTACCAGACTACCTCGTATCTTGGCCAATTTTTTTAGCGTGGGATTTTTATGGAATGCCAAGTGGGTCCAGCCATTCCAACAAGTGCCTAAACCGAGCGATTGGGCAGCTAATCTCCCGTATGTAATAATATTTCCAATATTGAAACCTCCCATTATTATGTTGAAAGGTGAGGATACAATTATCACGTGAGGTGCGTCAAAATAAGCAGGGCTTCTCATCTCTTTTGCGTGAAATTCTAGTTGCTTGCTGAATTGCTCCTTTAACGATGGATCCTTGCTAAATTCTTCTACAATCGCATCAGACATCTTTTTAATCAAATCTGAATCGGATATTATAACGAAATTTTCAGGTCTCATGTTAGCTCCTGTGGGAGCGTATTCCATCGCCTTAATAACTTTATTCAAGATTTCTATTGGCACCTTATCTTTCTTATATCTACGAGTTGAACGATTTGCTGCTAGAAACTTGAACATGTTTTCGTAAGGGACAAGAGAAGAAAGCTCGCCAATTTCGCCGAAAGTGAAACTTTCTCCCATGTTTTCGTAAATTATAGCATCTTCAGGGCATTGTGCAATACACTGCCCACATAATATGCATTTTTTCTCGGGATCAAATATAATCTTATTATCTGCTTTGTTGCTTTTGGAATATACTTGGGACGGACAAGCACTTATACAAATCTCACAACTAATACATTTATCGTAATCAATCCCAATTATTGGCATTTCAACACACTCGAAATTTTATTAAATTTTATTAAAAACACTATTTTAAAGAATAATTCTAAATGAATTAATCAACCTTTAAATTTTATTCTATAATATTTTATATCAATTAGATGTTTAAGAGTGATTAAATGGAAACTCGCGTTTTTGGTAAAACCAAAGCTAAAAGTACAATAATTGAGAGGATGCAAGCTTCTTCAATTATCCTTCTTTTTGAAGATAATTCTCGTAAAATTCTTTAGAGGAAAATACAGAAATAAAATCTTTTGCATTTTCAAACCCTCCATCATTTGTTATTAAACAAGAAGCACCTTCTAGTAATATACTTGCAGTTATAATGGAATCTGGTAGTTTTAGATTGCTCTTATTTTTAATCTCTCCAGCTTTATCCGCCACTTTTAAATCCATTTCAACCATATTATAGTTCTTATTTGAATACAATCCTGCTATGAATTCATTCTTGTCAATTAATTCATTTTCTCTATAATATCCAACACATAATTCAGCAATAGATATAATAGAAATAACCGCGTTCAACACCCCTTCATCAATTGCGTTTAATATAGCTTCAGAATATTGATAGAAAGGTTCTTCTTTATTCTTAACATTAAGGAAGATATTTGTATCTAATCCAATTTTCATTCCCACTCATCGCGCAACTTTCTTTGAAATTCAATGCTACTAATTTTCCATGACTTTTGTTTTTTTAATATTTTTGATACTTTATTTGTTCCAGTTTTTTTGATAATAATCTCATTACCCTTTAAATCAAAGACTAACCTATCTCCTTGAACAATACCCAACTTATCTCTTATCTCCTTAGGGATGGTAACTTGTCCCTTCTCACTAATAATGGATGTTCCAACAATCATAGTTGATAACCTATTGATTCCTACTATTTAATAAAGATTTCTTTACTTATATGTTTTACTTTTTTCTCAATTCAATTGAAAATTCATAAAGTTATTTCATATTTACTTAAACAAATTCTCATTTTGATTAATACGATATTCTTGAAAAACAAGAATGGATCGATCAAACCGTTTTGGCTATTGTATCTTTATTTATCTATTGAATCAATTTTTTACTTACCAACTTAGAATGACCATATGTAAATAAAATTATAATATTAAGAAAATGTTAGATTTAGAAAAGGAAGAAATTTAAGTTTATGCTAAAGTATTTTTTGTATTTGTTTATTGTTCTTTTCTTTGACGCAGAATTTCGATAAAACTCTCGATTTGATTAACCACTTGAGTCTCATTCAGCTTTCTTGGGTCGTTCATGTCGCTGGTTATCACTAAACTAGGGATATCTAATTCTTCCATTAATATACGCTTCAAATCGTATTGTCCACACGAATTTGGTCGACAAGACATGTTATTATGTAAAAGAACGCCATCAATTTTCCATTCTTTTATTGTTTCTTTGAATTTTTTAACCCGAGTCTTGAGATCGTATATATACCAAAAACTTAAAACTAATTCAGCCATTGATTCTACTGGATGCTTTAACACATCATCTTTTGTAATATTTGGATTTGTATATTTACTAAACGCGTAAACGTAAGGTTCGTAAACTATCATAGCGTTCCAGCGCTCCAGATTTGAAAAGAACTTTAGATTGAACCAAAAAGGGATACCCCCCCAAATAAGTCTAAACTCTTCGTTTTCAAGCGCACCTACACCCGCGTTTACCCTTGCTTTTGCTTCTTTGTACATTCGCTTGTATAATTTAATCGGAGATTTAAGCCCAGGCATTGTGAATAATGGAAAAAGTCCACCAAAAGTATCTCTCGTGCTTACTGGGCAGGGAATATTTTTTCTTAGCTCAAACACATCTTGCCATATCTTTCCTAATTCATAGGAATTTGAGGCTACCTCTCTCGCTTTTTCTTCGTTGTACTCGTGACCTGTTACTTCCGTAATAAAATCTATTAGCTCCCAAAGCTGTTCTTTGACATATTTTTTAAAATACTCGCGTTGACGATTGTTCGTGTTGCTCACTACGTGAGGTATATCTAGCGTGAAGTGAGGTACATTTAGCCTTTCTGCTTGTACTTGAAACCAATTGACGTGAGTATCACATATTACATCGCTTGACATCATAAAAGTTGGTTTTCTAATTCCACCAACGCTCATTTCAGCCTTGCTTGACACGGCACCAACATTCGTTTTGAAATAAGAGCATAAGTCGTAGGAATATCCTTGATCTTCGGCGATTTCAATAAAATTTTTCGATTGTTTAAGCGCTGCCGATATTGTTGCTGAATTCTCAGGCAACATTGCCTGAACATCCATAGCGTATAAAATTTCAACTGGAGTTCCTGAAGTTGCCCAAGCAGTTGGTTTTCCATCTCTATACGCTTGTTCAATTGCTAGAAAATGCCTTCCCATTTCATTTTTTAGCTTGTTGGTTGCGTTTAACATTATCCCGCTTTTCTTTTCTTTTGACATTTTTTCAATTCCTCCTTTAAATTATCTCTCTAAACGCTTCGAATCTTGTTGCTAACTGCTTATAAGACTCTCTATTATATTCGATTTCAATAAAAAGATATGGTATAGCTAATTCTTTAAATTTTTTGCTTAAATAAGGATGGTCGTATAAAACTGGTTCGCAAAACTTATGAGCAACATTTATAATTCCATCCACCTTATAACTTTCTGCTAATTTTTTAATGACATCAAATCTCTCGTAAGATGGAAATTTAGTCGAATGAATCGGCTTTTCTAAATGATATTTGGCTAAAGCTTCGATGGGTTCCTTATTTTCGTCAACCTTATTCCAAAAGTATTTTGTACCTACTCCTAAATCGTCGATAACTATTTGAAAGCCGAGATTTTCGATATACTCAAGGAATTCCGTATCGTCTAAATCTGAACCTGTTAACAAAATTTTTTTATATTTTTTATTTATTGTGGCTTTTTTAGTTTTTAGTTCTTCCAATTTGGCTTCGAGTAGTTTTACTGCCTCGTTCTTATCTATTTGTTGGACTTTTTTGACGAGTGCGTGAAACTCTGCTCCTTTCAATACCATTTTACTTCGAAATTCGGAGATCTCCATTAACAAGGATCTAACTTTGTTCATCAATTTAATCGCTTCTTTGATTTTTTCAGAAGACACTTTAACGCTAAAACTATCTTCTAATTGAGCTATTAATTCTTTCATATCGTCTATAAAGAATTTTAAAGATATCTTGTTGCGTTTGAGGGGAGAATTCAAAAAAAACATGAAATCAAGGTTAATACACTTTAACCAAACATCGAACTCCCGATTGGTTCGATCGCAACCATGAGTCGCAATTATCCCTACTATATCTTTATCAAGGCCCCTTATTGCTTGTTCTAAGAGGTTTCGAGTCCAAACGCAATGAGTTGGAGGGATATGCTCGTTGACTTTATCTGGTTCGATAGTTGGATCCCCAAAAAGCCTATGAGAAATAAATCCAGCGGCAAGAATTATTTCTTCTGGTGTTTCAACACCACTATCAAAAATCCCAATCTTTTTCATAGTTTGCTTCCATACGAGATTGATTACAAATCTAAATAATATTGCGAAATTAAATCTTTTAGAATAAAAAAATATTTATATTTTAACTACATTTTATAGAATATTCTATAAGCAATTACAGAGTTTTTCAAATGTCGCAACAAACTATCTCAAGAACATTAAGTAAAGCAATTTTAAAGCCAAAAGTTAGAATCAAATTAAAGATTTGGAACACCTATTTGACAGGAAGGCTCACAAAATTCGATAATTATATGAATTTGATCGTAGAGGACGCCAAAGAAATATATTTTGGGCGGGGTGGAAAAAGAAGCAAGAGTCTTGGGACAGTTATGATTAGAGGGGCTTCTATCATTTTCGTTGGGCAGGATAGAAAGAAATTGATTTTTTCTGATGCTGATTCTAAAGATGAGGATGCGGTTGAGGAAGATGTACACGATAAATTGATGCATAGAAAGGAATCAGAAGGTATCTAAAAAGAAAGGGGGTATGAGAGGGAATGGGTAAAGGAACTCCGAGTAAGGGTAAAAAAAATAAAGCAGCAAGTCATAAAACGTGTAGAAGATGCGGAAAGCATAGTTACCACAGAAGAAAAAAGTATTGCGCTTCCTGCGGATTTGGAAGAACAGCTAAGTTGAGACAACCAGCCTGGAGAAACAGGCATAAAGCTTTTAACAAAAATAAAGGCTTCTACGCTTAAATTAACTTTAGGTTTGTGCGTTAATCTCCTTTTTTTAAAGAACTTGTAGTTAGTTTTTAAAATTTTATTTTGTTATAAAGAATTCTTGAATTAGGCTACCGTTATCTCTTATTGCTTTAATGTGCAAATTATTTCCGTTTAATTCAAAATGCATAAAATGATGAGTTAATTCTCCGTAAATCTGATAATTGCGAGTAATATAATCGTTTTGATAAGCTTCAATGGACGCATTATGCCACAAATTTTTCCAGGGATCTCGATCTCGATGCATAATAAATTCGTCGAGAGGCCCTCCACCGCCACCAGTTACAAAAAAGTACGTACCTCCCCAGCTTTCAGTGCGATTAGTCCAAAAAGCTTCATAATGATGATCGTGACCCGATAATACTACATCTACTTGATTCTCGTAAAAGATTGGGGCTAATTGGGAAGCTAACTTATGATGCATGTTAAAATCCCCAGTACTATAAGGTGGTGCGTGAAGAACAACGAAAAGCCATTTGTCTTTATTTTGCGCTAAGTCTTGCCTAAGCCACGCTTCTTGAGCTTCTAATAGAAATCCACCCCAATCGAGTTGATTTTGAAAAACATCAATCATGACAAAATGAGCGTTTGAATAGTCAAAACTGTAGTAATGGCCCCAATCCTCAACATAGTTGTAAGGAAAAAAATATTTGAAATTCCGAGACTTGAATATATATTCAATCTTTTAGTTATTAATAGTTGTCATTAAAAATAAAGAGAGTAAATTAAAAAATTAAAAAGAATAATTAAAAATAAAGAGAATTAAAAAATAAACACTCTCAATAAAAAGATGGAATCGTTAAAAACTGAAAGCGTTAATAAGGAACTGGATAAATTGGAATTAGTAAACGGAATAATCGGTACTGCTATAGTAAATAGAAACGGTTTAACAATTATCTCCAGGTTGCCTAGATATGTTGAAGAGCGTAAATTTGGTGCGATGGCCGCAACCATGTTTGGAGCCATGGAAACCGCGATAACTACGCTGCAAGATAAAATCGTTAATTTGACAGTGGAATTTAACGATTATCAATTAATTGTTTTTATAGTTAGTACTGAAATAATTTTTGCAGCACTGATTGAACTTGACATAGACTTAGGGTTACTGCTTGTTGAAGTTGAGGAATGTATTAAAAATATTAAAATTATATTAGAGGTGTGAAAAAAATTCTTACTGAAAGTCAGAAAAAGAGATATTCAAGGCAGATATTATCCCCTTCTATTGGAGAAGTTGGACAAGAAAAATTGTCCAAAGTTAGAGTATTACAAATCGGTGCGGGAGGTTTAGGTTCTCCTTTTGCTCTTTATATTGTTGCTGCGGGAATAAAAGAATTGACTATCATTGACAACGACACTTTATCAATTTCCAACCTTCAACGACAAATACTTTACAACGAAGCTCAAGTTGGGAAGGAAAAAGTGCATGCTGCAAAAGAAAGGTTATCTAATCTTAATTCTGAAGTAGAAATAAAAGTATATAACGATTGTATAGATGAAAATTCTATTAAAAAGTATGTTAAAGACAAAGATTTTATCGTTGATTGTAGCGATAATTTTAAAACTAAATTTTTAGTCAACAAAGTTGCAATAGAATACAATTTAAAATGCGTGATTGCCGGAATTAAAGATTTCTTTGGGCAAATTATTACAATAGACCCTAAAAAAACTGCTTGTTATGAATGCGTTTTCAATCAACCTGATTCTTTTGATTCTTCAGAAGGCCCTTTACCGGTAATTGGCGTTACTCCCGGTATCCTAGGCACTTTAGAGGCTTTAGAGGTAATTAAAACCACTTTAGGGCTACCTAATTTAGAAAATAAGCTTCTTATAGTCAATCTTTTAGATTTATTGTTTAGTACAATAGATATCGTCAAAAGCGAAAATTGCGTGTGCTCAAAATAGGTAATAAAAAAGAAAAAGAGAAAATAAATAATTTTTAAATTTTAATACGAGTCTAAAGACCTTCTTTAGTGATTAGATAGGCTACACAACCGTAGAACAATCCATTAGCCATTCCGGCTGTAAAAACAACCAAAATCGTACCTACTTCGCCGTAAGACGCTACTTTAGCAAACCAATCAATCGCTAAATAGGAAGAGCTCAATTGACCTATTCCTAAAAGTATAGCATATACTACACAGGTTATTAAGGCAGTTAAGAACCAGGCTCCAAAAACGGTTTTATTTGTATCTCCTAAAAATGAAGCGACGATTACTGTAACTAATGGAGGGACTACTAAACCTAGAAATAGCATAAAATCAGTTAGAAAGTCAGCAGAAGTTAACAATGGTACGATCCCATCTGTGGACCAGGCAGCTCCTGGAAAGGTAAAAATTGGCGCAAAAATCGATGTTACAATTAACATAGTATCAGTTATAGGGAACCCAGCGACTGTAAACACCGCAATTAGCGTAAAGATTGTATTCAATCCCAAATAGATTACTAGAGAAATTATGAAAGTTTTTAAAAAATTCATTTTAATCAAGCTTTTTTTTTTTTTTATGATTAAAGATTCCTATATTAAATCTTATTTAATCTATTATTTAAGTCTATTTTTAATTGGAAAGAATATTAAAATAATATAATATCAAGGTAGGACTAGACATCAAAGGACAAAGGATTTAAAGGAATTAAGTAAAAAGAAAAAGTTTTAGAGTTTAATGTATTAAGAATTCTTTTTAAAAAATTCTTTAAACAATTTTCCATTGGCAACATAGACGCCAGCAGCTTTTACCCCTTCCATTTTGCCAGTTTGTTTTAGTTGTTTCTTAATTTTGGCGGGAACTCCAACAGCTAAAGTTCTCGGGGGAATTTCCTTTCCGACTAAAACAGCTCCCGCGCCTACGATCGATCCATCCCCCATTTTAGATCGATGTATCACATTAGCACCTATTCCAACCAAACAACCGTCCCCAATTGTACAAGGTCCATGCACCATAGCGTGATGACCGACTATACAATTATCGCCGATTTCTACAATGGATCCTACTTCGTTGTGAATAGTAACATTTTCTTGAACACTTGTATTTTTTCCAATAATAATTGTACCCCAATCTCCGCGTAGGACGGCTCCAAACCAGATATTACTTCCTTCACCAATCGTTACATCCCCAATAATGACTGCAGTTGGTGCTATGAATACTGATTCGTGAATTTGGGGTACTTTTCCCGTTCTAGGGCTTGGTATAATTAATGACATCATCCCTTCACAATTATATTACTTTTTGAAAATGTAGAATTAAAGCAATAATAATAAGCTTATTGATTATTTAACATTCGAATGATTAATTATTAAATCATTCTATTTTTTCTGCAATAATTATATTCTCATCTTTTTCAGATATTCCACTGAAATCTTAAACTTTTTAATTATCCAGCAAAAATTTACACAAGGATTTCTATTTGGTTCCCATAAAAATAAGATACCCAAAATTATCTCCCTTTATGACTTTTTGGAATTTTCTCGCAAATTTCAGTGTTGGAGATAATTTTTTTCGTATTTCTTTGTTTATTATCATATGATAAAGCATTTTGAATGTAATTTTAACCATCTCACAGAATGAATAAGACCGTTTGAAGAGATCATCATAATAATCGAGTATTTTAATTTCGCTAAAGCCAAATTCATTAAAAATATGCACCCATTCCTGAAGATCTCTGATTTTAATCTGTGAGTTAATAACATTGCTCATAATTTCATTCGTCTCTTCAGCGAATTCATCGCTGACAGATTCCTTCATAAATAAATCTAAGGTTGCAATTTTACCTCCCGTTTTTAGAACTCGCTTATATTCATTAATAAACTTGATTGGATTTGGTACTAATGCAGTTATAGCTTCTCCGTATACAATGTCGAATGAATTATCGGGGAATGGAAGATTTTCTACATTTGCATGTTGAAAACTAATATTGATTAGATTTAATTTACTCGCTTCTTCCTCTGCAATATTTATAATTAATTCAGACAAATCAACACCAGTTATCGTACAATCGAATAGTTGTGTTATATATCTATTGATATATCCCGTAGAACATCCCACATCCAATATTTTTGGTTTTTCCATCTCGTTAATTTTTAAGAGTTCAATCAATCTATCAGTTCCTTTCCACCCACCGAAGGTAGGACTTGTCATGGCACCGATATACGCTTGAAATTCGTATAATCCAAGTTTTCCAATTTCTTCTTTATTTAATTTTTTCATTTTTTATATTATATCAACTCTATTGAGAGTATTTTTAAATCTATAAATAAAAAAAAGATTATTTGAAAAGCTTCGCGTCTTCTAGTATTTTTTTATGATCGAAAGCTAAATCGATATCTTTCAATTTTTCTTTGGGTATTATCTCTACTTCTTTAGAGTCGTCTCCGCTTCTTAATTCGGAGATATCGCCAATAATAGCACACTTGTAAGCTATTGAATGAATGTTCCCTCTTGAGTCCCTTCCTTTTTCAGTATAAATACCAATTTTAGATTTTATCTCTACTTTTAAATTAGTTTCTTCCTTAACTTCCCTTACCAAGGCGGCGATTGGTTTTTCTCCTTTTTCGATAAATCCACCAGGGAGCGCATAAAAATTCTTAAACGGTGGATATTTTCTCTTAATTAAGATAATGTTTCCTCCTCGATCCTCGATTACGGCGTCAACAGTTTTCCCAACTTCTAATTTTTCTGTTTGTAATCTTATATACAAATAATAACCAATTGTAGTAAGTAATATCCCTATTATAATCGCAGCAATGAACCCATTTAACACGGAAGTTATAAAATTCCCTTCTTGTAGATTTAACCATACCATTACTACTCCAGCTAGGTCAGCCAAAATTCCCGCTCCAAAAAGTAGGTTTAATAGATTAAGACCTTTCTCAGTTCTCTCTTGATTTTCTTCGTTTTTTTTACGATATAAATCTTCCATTACATCGTATATCGAATTAAATTTTACATTTATGCGATTGACAATATTATTTACTTCGAATTCATTTAACAGATGATTCAGCACGCTGGTATAGTGTTGTCTTCTATTATAATCTAATTCGTTATATATCGCGCTTAAAGTCGTTTGAATCATACCCCTTTGTGTCCTTAAATTGCGAATTTTTTTCTCTATTGTGTTTATATCTTGAAACGCTTGCGTTTGCGTTTTTAAAAACAATAAATCTAGCGATTCGTTTATCGAGCGTAGCGAAAATAATACTGCTCTCATTTTTGGAGTAGGATCAAGTACAAATTCTTTCATATAAGATTTAAAGAATTTTTCGTAATTTTCTTCAGCCATATAAACAAATCCAGAGTTCCTTCGTATAAAATGTAGTTCTGAGAGCCTGTTAGATAAATTATTTTGGATTCGTTTGCCAAATAAAGTATCCGAATAATCATCCCACTGCCCCGAATATATTTCTGTCCAATAACCTACTACCTTCTTGTATTTTTCAATATTTTCTGGATTCCAAATTATATCGCTGGGTTTGGTTTTATTGGAAGTAAGAAAGATATAAATAGGGCTTTCTGTATCAAAATAGAGTCCCGTGTTCTCAGCTTTATTATTAAATTCTTTTAAGACTTTTAAAAGAATAAAAGGGACTTGCTGAATTAGCATCGGTTTTACAGATTCTTTTTTAGAAGGATTATCTTTATAATATTCTACTTCAAATTGGAAATATCCTAATGTATTATAGTCTCGTTCAGAATTTTCGTCCTTATAGGGAAAATTAGATAAGCACGTGACCCAACTACATTTAATAGAAATATTCCTAATTAATTCAAATAAATCTTCTTTAAGTTCTTTTTTGTATATATCCTCGTCCGTTAAGTTTTGGAATTTGTTTTTAATAAGAATCTCAATTTCTTTACTTTTTAATTCAGTATTAATTTTAGTAGTATTTATGAACGCACTAATAAACCAAAACTCTTCTTTATAGATAAATTGTAGAATTTCACTCATAAGATCCAACATTAAAAATATTATAAATTGTATATTATCAATTTTTGTTAGGTAAAAAAATTATTTTAAAATACTAAAAAATATCAAATAAAAAAGATGACCCTAAAACAAATTCAAGAAAATGTTTTAAAATTAAAAAAGCAAAACGATGTAATTTTACTTGCCCATTATTACCAGCCTATAGAAATTCAGGAAGTGGCCGATTATCTAGGTGATTCGCTTGGGTTATCTAGACTTGCAAAAGAAGCTAACACGGAATATATTATTTTTGCAGGCGTAAATTTTATGGCGGAAACAGCGTCGATTTTGAACCAAGATAAGCATGTTTTATTACCAAGTTCGGAAGCTCGTTGTCCCATGGCTGCTTTTTTGGACGAAAATATGGTTAAAAAATTCAGATTGGATAATCCAGGACTTCCATTTGTAACTTACGTAAACAGTACAGCTGCAGTTAAGGCAGAATCCGATATTTGTTGTACATCGTCAAACGCAGTTAAAATAGTAGAAAAGATTAGTAAAGAGTTTAATACAAACGCGGTTTTATTTGGCCCAGATGCTAATTTAGGAGATTATGTCGAAGAAAAATCAGGAGTCAAATGCATTAAATGCCCCCCGCAAGGTCACTGTTACGTTCATACTTTATTAACTGTTGAAGATGTTAAAAAAATAAGACAAAAACATCCCAACGCTAAATTTCTTGTGCACCCAGAATGCGAAAGAGAGGTTCGTCACCTAGCTGATTTTATAGGGTCAACTGCTCAAATGTATAATAGGGTTAAAAAAAGTCCTTCAGAAGAAACTCAATTTATTATCGGAACGGAGTTAGGAATGTTAGAAAGAATGGCTCAAGATTTTCCAAATAAAAAGTTTTATCTCGCAAGAGACAAAATGATCTGTTATAACATGAAGAAGAATACGATTGAATTAACAAAATATGTTCTAGAACACTTAGATGATCCCACATTTGAAGTAAAAGTTCCGTCTGAAATCGCTAAACGAGCTTTAAATCCAATTGAGAAAATGTTGGAATATTCTTAGTTTGATAATATTGTAATAATTTAGAAAGAGAAGAAGTTGTTTTTACTAAAATTACTAAACATATTTTAAGCGATTTTTTACTTTACAATTTCATAGTATCCAATTTTAATAAGTTATCATGAGTACACATTCTCCTGCTTTAGCAGCATCTTTATACAACTTCTTAACTTGAACAAAAAAACGGAGAATCCACTCAAGTCTGTCTTCTTTATCCCTCAACCATGTGTCTGGATAGATGATTGCTGAATCAAGGCTTTTTGGATCGTAACGTTTCTTCATGTCGTCTACCGTTACATTACTCAAAAATTCGTTAACTTCTAAAACTTGGTCTGGTTTTAAATACGATGCAGGCCCCCATCCTCCATCCATTATCTCAATCTGGGCATCTCCATGAATTACATGCCGTGCAGGATATCTTCCGCCCCAAGCATTTTCTGTAAGTAAGTAATGAATTGCGTGCCAAGATTTGTCTATGTCAATACAACGGTCAGAATTTCGCCAATCGTTGCTTAACTTAAAAAAATAAACCTCGTTTTTTATAACATCTTCTAACTGAGCTGATGTTAATCCCATCAATAAATGCGACATGCCCATAAGTACAGACTCACGCCAAAATTTCTTGTGCTTTTAAAGATAATTTTTTAATTTTTTGTTGTATTTTTGAAAATATATTAATCTATTCCTAAAAATTTTGTTATTCGCAATTGTTTTTTATCGTCAAGAAACTTTAAGAAGCTTCTGGTAGGATTCCAGGACCTCAACGCATTTTTAGAGTTTTTCTGCTCATACTTTTTGATATCTTTAAAATCAAAGCTAAAATTAACCATCTGAGCTCTAACCTTTAACAACCATTTAACAAAATTTTTGTATAATCTATTGTTAGCTCTCGCCCTTGAAGAGTAGTTTTTTTCATAATATTGAACTTCTTCATCGGTATAATCAGTGTAATATCTGAAATTCTGCCCCATCCAAAAATATCTCAAAACTGAATTTGAAATAGCTCCTATTCTACAACCTGTTAATTTAACTATCTTTAAGTGCGGTAACTCATTCAAACTTTCCGATATTTCTTTAATATTAATATTCCCAGACAGATCTAGCAACTCTAAGTTTTTAAGTTCTTCAATCCCTTCAATTTTCTCAATATAGTTATTTTTTAAAACCAGCTTTTTCAAATTCTTTAAGCGAGCTAAACCTTTTATTTGTGTAATTCTATTATCACTTAGATCTAGATGTTCTATTTTTGCTTCGATTTCTTCTAAACCTTTAATATCTACGACATCTTCAATCATTTTATTGCGAAGATTTAGAAAATTAGCTTGCAGAATTCCGATTAATTTGTTTTTGTATGTAAGTAATTTAAAATCTAGATTCTCATAATTTACTAAAGCCTTGTTCAGAAACTTAAGGATAGGAAAGCTTCGATTGGTTTTATATTTATTATAAACAATTTCAACGAATACCTGTTTTAAGTCGTTAGGAATGTTTTCAATTGATTTAATTAAGAGTAAATATCTGTAGGAGAGTCGATAACTACGCATAAACTTCGTAATCTGTAATTTGATCTCTTTTTCAGATTCTGGTTCGCTAAGTGTTTTCAATCTTGTTGAAATTTTTCTTGAAAATTCTTGAATACTGGGGAAATCGATGTCAATTAGGATACTTTCAAATTCATCTTCTGTTAAGTAATGTAAATAACCGTTTTGAGTTAAAAACCTAACTACAGTTGGATGTCCAGTAGCATACCTCATAGCGATTTCCTCTTTAAACTTCCTTCTGGCTATCAGATCACCAGCGTCACATAGAGCTTTCAATAAAGGAAATGCTAAATTACGATGAAGAATTCGAGTATCATAATCATTATCAAACCAAGCTTGAAGATTAGAGCAATGTCCCCAAAATTCTGTTTCAGGAGGGACCAACCTATGATTTCGCTCCATTTTACGACTTAATTTCACAGCTGCTTCGTCAATTGATCGGATTTCGTCGTACTTTTCAACGCGATCAATGGAAATATCTAATAGTAAATACATACATTGCCTAAAAGGGCGATTTTTAACATAAATGACTGTCCTTCCACCCTCGAACTTTATTGTTAAAAAATCGTTAATTTTAAATTCTTTTACTTTGTGAGTTATAGCGAAAGTTGAGCATAAAGTAATACAAATTATCAATATCACCAAAAATAATTGAATTTCAAGCATATTCCAAGTTAGCTAAGATTTTTGTGATTTAGGGATATTTAATCTTATCTTGAGCTATATTAAAAAATCGACTCTTTATAGATTTATTATAAAATAGTGTTTAAATAGAAAAAAATTCAGTGTTACTCCTTTCTAATAGGGGTTGAACATTCAGGGCAGATATCCCAGCTGGATTTTACGTAGTAATTACAATTTGGGTTAGGACATTCTATTATTTCTTCTTCTTTAAGTTTAATTTGTTTAAATCGCATACTGACTTTATTTGCTTCGTTGATATCTCTAATTAATTCGGTTTTTTCAAATGCTTTACTGCATTTGGAACAAACCATTGATAAGTCTTTCTTTAAAATTGTTTTTCCACAATTGGGACAAAACCCTCGAATCTGCTCTAAAATTTCGTCCATATCTAAACTTTTAAATTCAGAAATAGACACTAAGTTTAAGTCTTCGTATCTTTCAGACCCTTCAATAATATTTATTAAGGAATTTACACCTCTCTTAGACTTTCGCATTTTTTCCGATTGAAGAATCATATCCATTAGGAACGGTCTTGAAAAACCCATGTCCAAAGCCTTTTTAATTAGCATTTTTTCAATTAACATTTCAAAAGCTTCTCTAATACCTCCTATTTTGGCATCTTCGTCCGGTTCCCATATTAGATTCATTTTCACTAGATTTTCGGCTATTTTTTCTGCCATTTTGTCAAGATCGTAGATTTTTCGATAACCATCTAAATTTATGTGAATTATTTCTTTGATTAACTTATCCTTTATTAAGCGCAAAGTAGTAGTTCCAATTATATCGTCAGTATGAAAGAAAAAAATGTCGTCTCCGCGAGTAAAAATGTAGTAACCTAAATTAGTTGACATTATCTTATCGACATAAAAATCAATCCTTAATCTCTTTACATCGTAATGCTTACAAAATTCATTTATCTCAAATTTAAAATCCCTCGTAGAAACCGAATTTAAAAAGATGTAAAACAGTGTTAAATAGAAGTCCTTATCCTTTTCCAATATAAAAAAGTTTTCTCCAACTTTTGAAATCATTTTTAATATTTGATATATTATGGAATCCGCTACTCCAAGTTCTTTGTAAAAGTTAACTAAATCTGATAATTGTGAAATATAACTATTCAATTCATTAAAATAAAATGTTTCCGATGTATCAATATGCTCCTCGTTTAAAATTTCTATGCCTAATTCAGTTATAAAATAACGCTGCTCTTGTCTATTGGTTATTTGATTTTTAAATAACTTCTTTTCGATGATATTTTTCTTTTCGTGATTTTTCACATATTTTGAGACCGTAGACCTGCTCAATCCAGCGTATTCTATCAAATCTGTGAAACGTTGAGAACCTAAATTCTTTAGCAAATACAAGATTCTTAAATCGTATCTATTAATTTTTTTGACTTCTGATAGGACTTTAGCTTTGACTTCCTTAGGTAAAGAAATTATGGACATAAATATAAAAAAGAAATCGAACTATTTATACTTTTATCTATACTTATACTTTGGTTTTTATATCTAAATACTTATAAAAGTGTGGATTGAAATCTGTTTTTAACCTAAATTACTTTCCAAATTAGCGTAAAATTTAAATATCTAATTTGTAATAATAAATTGGTTTTTAAGTTTTATAAAATAATCCAAATAAAATAACTAAAATCAAAATAAAAATGTCTATAGAAAATCCAAATTTATTTGAACGAATTAAAGCAATCGAAAGAAGACTAGATCAAATAGAGCAACGAATTTCTTCTATTGAAAACAGATTTGGAAGGTTTCCACCGAGACCAAGTCCTTATCCAGGGTCGCGTCCACCACCACAACCTCCAGGTCCTCCTCCCGAACCTTTCAGGTTTTAAACACAATAAAAAATCTTATGGAAGCTTAAGAAGTATGCTTTTTGCGAAACTTTAATAAGAGGTAATTTGTGTTTCTGGCAAAGGCAATAATTTCGGGGATATTCTATTTTGGCAATAGGTTTACCCTCGGGTTTAGATGTCTCTTTATCCTTCTAATTCTATCAAAAGTTGTGATAACTTTTCATTTGCCTTTTCCAGCTCTTGGGATGCCTGGAATATACTATTATAAAGCGGCTCATTCTCCGCATCCTTGAGGTTTCCCTTCCATTTCTCAAATTTCCCGAAATCCTGTTTGTTATGCTCAATCCAAGAATATAAAAGCATCTTTAATCTTCCTTTCTCATCACTTGGGAATCTCTTAAGAATATCTTCAACTTTTGCACGAATCGCAGTCTCCGGGTACGCGCCGAGGATTTCGTCAACATTCTCACCGCCACTGAAAAACTTCTGCATGGGTATGCTCATAATCTGATATTTCATAGCCATCTCTTTGTTCTGATCCACATCGATCATACAAAACTTAAACCTTCCCTGGTATTCCTCTGATAATTTTTCATATATCGGTATCACCATCTTACAAGGTCCACACCAGGGAGCCCAGAAATCTACCTCTGTTGGCAGGTCCGAGTTCAGAACCTCTTCCTCAAAATTTGAATCCGTAACTTTTATTATTTTACTCATAAT
>Ga0209121_10002421_pt1 | contig 18990 bp, 11 predicted proteins | sample Cruoilmetagenom3_FD_187292 | JGI IMG/M metagenome (GOLD analysis project Ga0209121, IMG submission 187292) | Oil polluted marine microbial communities from Coal Oil Point, Santa Barbara, California, USA - Sample 3 (SPAdes) (version 2) | ecosystem: Environmental > Aquatic > Marine > Oil seeps ...
TAGCTGATGCTAAAAGGGGTGATATTGGCAATACCTCGAAGCTTTATGCCAGGGCTTTCTTTGAAAATATGAATTTTGATGCGGTTACGGTAGCGCCATACATGGGAGAAGACTCTGTTAGCCCGTTTCTTGATTACCCCGGTAAATGGGTTATACTACTGGCACTGACCTCTAACAGGGGAGCTGATGATTTTCAATATCACCCTGATGATAAAAACAGCCTGTACAGGCTTGTTCTTAATAAATCACAGTCCTGGGCCGACAGGGAAAGGATGATGTATGTAGTCGGAGCAACAAGAGCGGAGATGCTGTCTGAGATAAGAGAAATTGTACCTGACCATTTCCTTCTTATTCCGGGAGTGGGTGCCCAGGGTGGCAGTCTGGATAAGGTGGCTGAACATGGATTTAACAGTAGTTGCGGTTTGCTTGTCAATTCATCCAGAGGAATAATATTTGCTGATAACTCTGAAAATTATGCCAGTGTTGCTGCTGTTAAAGCCAGAGAGCTACAGCAACAAATGGAATCACACCTGTATAAAAAAGGTTTGCTTTAGTTTCTCAGTTTTTTTGTGAAAATAGCGCCGGATTTCCTATCTTTGTTGATCGCTGCATATAGTATATCATGAAAGAGGAATTTCTCCATTTTATATGGAAAAACCGTTTATTCGGCCAGGATAGTCCTGAGACAATAACAGGCAGGAAATTGGTAGTTATTGACCCCGGTACTTACAACCGTGATGCGGGGCCTGACTTTTTTAATTCAAGGATAAAGGTAGGAAAAACAGAATGGGCGGGTAACGTTGAAATACATGTTAATGCTTCCGACTGGAACAGGCACAGGCATAATCTTGACCACAGTTATGACAATGTTATCCTGCATGTGGTTGTGAATAATGATATTGAGATTAAAACCGCGTCGGGGCTTGTCCCTGAAACATATATTCTTACATGGGAAAGCGTAGTAGAAGACAGGTATAATGATTTCCTGAATGATCCCAATGTTATAGCTTGCAGCGATTATCTTTATAAGATTCCGCGTTTCACCCTGAGGCACTGGATAAGCCGTATGGCCATTGAACGCCTGGAGGACAAAATAGACAAACTTGAAGAAGCACTAAAGGCAACTAATAATGACTGGGATGAAACATTCTACAGATTATTGGCAAGGTATTTTGGGCTTAAAGTTAATGCAGATCCTTTCTTTCTTCTTGCATGCCAATTACCCCTGAAGATAATCAGGAAGCATGCTGACAACAGGATGCAGGTTGAAAGCCTTATGTATGGGCAGGCAGGGATGCTCGAACCGGGTGTTTTTGAAAATGAGATTTACGATGAATACTATTCTACCCTTTTAAAAGAATACCGGGTATTACAAAAAAAATACAGTCTAAAGCCACTTGATCCCTGGTTATGGAAGTACCACAGGTTAAGGCCTTTAAACTTCCCTACTGTCAGGATATCACAACTGGCAGGATTGCTTTGTTCAGGCAAATCATTATTCGGCCTTATAAAGGACAGCAAATCACTTGATGAAATGGGAATCGTGTTTAAAAGTGAGGCTTCTGAATACTGGAACAATCATTTTGTATTTGGTACTTACAAAAAGGGCAGGGTCAAAAAAACTGGCGATACCATGCTTGATCTCCTATTGATAAATACAATAATACCTGTTTTATTCCTGTATGGAAAAGAAACCGGTGGTAATAAATACTGTGCCAGGGCAACTGATATGCTTGATAGTATTGCCCCAGAAGATAACCGCATTACCAGGGAATGGGCCAGGGCGGGCATTATTGCCTGCTCAGCGCTTGAAACGCAGGGACTGTTACACCTAAGGGAGACTTACTGTAAAAATAGACTATGCCTTCATTGCCAATGTGGAAGTAAATTAATAAGTTTGGGAAAGAATATAGATCCTGAAACCTGTTATCTGCTTGAGTAAGCCGTTAACAATCATTTATTATAATGGGAAAACCTTATACTGAACATAAAGCAGCACCGATGATAAGGTCAGCTTTTACAGGTCTGGGTCTTGTATTTATTATCATAATAATAGGTATGGCAGGTTATATGAGCCTTGAAGGGCTTACTCCCCTTGATGCCCTGTATATGACCGTTATCACCATAGCAACTGTAGGTTTCAAGGAAGTTACAGATTTTCATGAGGCGGGTAAAGTGTTTACAATTTTTCTCATAATAGGTAGTTTTGGTATTTTTGGTTATGTGGTTACCATGGTCACCCGTTACGTGGTAGATGGTGTTTTTACTCACTATTATAAAGACAATAAGGTGAAGAAAAAAATTGACAAATTAACAAATCATGTAATATTATGTGGTTTTGGACGGAATGGGAAGCAGGCAGCTTCCGATCTTGAAGGCCATAATAAGGAATTCCTTGTTATTGAAAAGGATCCTGATGTGGTGGAATACCTTCGTAGCTCAACAGGGTACTTGTATATAGAAGGTGATGCAACAAGCGAGGATATACTGGAGATGGCTAATATTGATAATGCCAGGGCTCTTATTACAACACTGCCTGTTGATGCGGATAATCTATTCGTTGTTCTAACTGCCAGGCAGATGAGGTCTGATCTGCTTATAATAAGCAGGGCATCAGATGATAACTCCGATGTTAAATTGAAAAGAGCAGGGGCATCAAATGTAATAATGCCGGATAAAATAGGAGGAACGCGAATGGCCAGGCTGGTGGTTGATCCCGATGTGGTTGAATTTATTGATACCGTGCTTATGCAATCCAGTGGTGCAAAAATTGAGGAACTGTCATGCAGGGATATGGCAGAATGCTTCTCAGGTAAATCTATTAAAGACCTGGATATTCATAACCGGACAGGGGCTAATATTATTGGACTGAAAACGAAATCAAAAGAGTATATACTTAACCCTCCCGCTGATACTTTACTAACAATAGATGACCAGTTATTTGTACTTGGTACAACTGAAGATATAATAAATCTTAAAGATTTAATTAGTAAGGGAGTATAACATTTCTTATTACCATTCTGTCCCAGTTTTGACGAATCGTCGAAAATATTTGATAAATAGTCGAAAAAAACTTTATAATTACGCAACCCATGGCATGATTAATGCGTCTTTATTATAGAACAGATTGTTTTTTATACCCTGTTCATAGACCATTATGGATGTTACCTGTGTGAAAGATGTTGAACGATTTTGTTTTTTCTTCTCATGTTTAATTTTATTGATAAAAATATTATATCTTTGCGTTCCAAATTCAGGGAGGTAATCCTTAGAACTAATAATATTTATTTAACTGATATGTACTTAACAACAGATAAGAAGCAGGAGTTTTTCAACAAGTATGGCGAGTCTGAAATGGATACAGGCAGTGCTGAGGGGCAGATTGCTTTATTTTCATACCGTATAACACACCTCACCGAGCATCTTAAAAAGAATAAAAAGGATTACAATACCCAGAGAGCATTGGTTAAGCTTGTTGGTAAACGCCGCAGGCTGTTAGATTACCTGAAAGGAAAGGATATCGACCGATATCGTGAAATCATTAGAGCTTTGAAACTGCGTAAATAAGCAATAGATCAAAAAGGCAATTTAAGATTGCCTTTTTTTATTTTATTTACGTAATTTCGTCATCTTAATATAAGGATAAGAGAAATGTATAAACTAATTGAAAAAACTATTGACCTCGGTGACGGAAGGTCAATTACATTTGAAACTGGCAAGATGGCCAGGCAGGCGGATGGAGCCGTATTAATTAAAATGGGAAATACGATGCTGCTGGCTGCTGTTGTTTCTGCAAAAGAGGCAAAAGAGGATGTCGATTTTATGCCCCTGTCAGTTGATTATAAAGAAAAATATGCTTCACTGGGAAGATTCCCCGGAGGATTTATGAAACGTGAAGCAAGACCTTCAGATTATGAAGTACTTATTGCACGGCTGGTAGACAGGGCATTACGTCCCCTGTTCCCGGAAGATTATCATGCAGAGACTTTTGTTACAATAAACCTGATATCGGCAGACAAGGATGTAATGCCCGATGCCCTTGCAGGGCTGGCTGCTTCAGCTGCACTGGCAGTATCTGATATACCCTTTGCAGGGCCTATTTCTGAAGTTAGAGTAGCCCGGATAGATAATAAGTTTTATATAAATCCTACAATAAGTCAACTTGAAAATGCAGACCTTGATATCATCGTGGGTGCGACCTATGAGAATATATTAATGGTTGAAGGAGAGATGAATGAAATACCTGAGGATGTAATGCTGGAAGCAATTAAATTTGCGCATGACGAGATCAAAAAACATTGCAAGGCACAGATGGAACTTGCCGAGATGGTGGGAGCTACAAAAAAACGTGAATATTCTCATGAAGAAAATGATGATGATCTGAAGAAAAAGGTATGGGATGAAACATATGATAAACTGTATAAGGTCGTTTCAAAAAAGATAGCCGACAAACATCTGCGTGCTGAAGAAATTGAAAAGGTGAAGGAAGAATTCATGTCACAGTATACCGAAGAAGATGAGGTGAATGAATTACTGGTTAATAAATACTTTCATGTTGTCCATAAGGAAGCTGCTAGAAGGCTTGTACTTGATAAGAAAGTGAGACTGGATGGCAGGAAAACAGATGAGATAAGACCCATATGGTGTGAAATTGATATCTTGCCTGCTGCCCATGGTTCAGCTATCTTTACCAGGGGAGAGACTCAATCACTTACTACGGTTACTCTTGGCACCAAACTGGATGAGAAAACCATTGATGAAGTTCTTTTCCAGGGAACACAAAAGTTCGTTTTACATTATAATTTCCCTCCTTTTTCAACAGGTGATGCCAGGCCTGCAAGAGGAACCAGCCGGCGCGAAATAGGTCATGGCAAGCTGTCCCACAGGGCCCTTAAGAATATGATGCCCGATGAAGATAATAACCCTTATGCTATAAGAGTGGTGTCGGATATTCTCGAATCAAACGGATCGTCATCAATGGCTACTGTATGTGCAGGAACACTGGCTCTGATGGATTCAGGTATAAAAATAAAAAAACCTGTATCAGGGATTGCCATGGGACTTATTACTGATAAAGATAGTGATAAATATGCAATTCTTTCAGATATACTTGGCGATGAGGACCACCTTGGAGATATGGATTTTAAAGTTACGGGTACCAGGGATGGTATAACTGCCACCCAGATGGATATCAAGGTTGAAGGCCTGTCATATGATATACTTGCTGAAGCACTTGAGCAGGCACGTAAGGGAAGATTGCATATCCTGGGTGTAATGGAAGAAACAATCTCAGAACCAAGACCTGACCTGAAGCCTCATGCTCCAAGGATAGAAAAAATTATCGTGCCAAAAGATATGATAGGTGCAATAATTGGACCTGGTGGTAAAGTAATCCAGGAAATTCAGAGTGAGACCGAAACAACAATTGTAGTTGAAGAGGTTAATGGTATGGGTGTTGTTGATATTTTTGGAGAGAACCTGGAAGGTATTACAAAGGCACTAAAATGGATAAACAGGATTATTGAAGTGCCTGAAATAGGCAAAACATATAGGGGAAAGGTAGTTTCTGTCGTCAGTTTTGGAGCTTTCGTAGAAATATTACCGGGCAAGGAAGGGCTTTTACATATCTCTGAAATAGAATGGCACAAGATAAACAGTGTTGAGGATGTGCTTAAAGAAGGAGATGAGCTGGAAGTCAAATTGCTGGATATAGATCAAAAAACAGGAAAACTTAAATTGTCACGTAAGGCATTATTGCCACGGCCAGAAGGCTATCAGGAAAGGGCTCACCAATCAGGGGGCAGGCGGTATGATAACAGCGACCGGAGACATGACCGTGGTGACCGTCGCCAGGGTCGAAAACCGGGAGGTGACAGGCGCAATAAAGACAAATAAAATATATTGTTATATTTTTGTAGAGACGTTGCATGCAACGTCTCTACAAATATATGATACAAAATTATAAATATATAATTATCGAAGGTAACATAGGGGCCGGCAAAACAAGCCTTGCCAGTATGATAGCCGAAACATATGGTGCAAGACTTATTCTGGAGAAATTTGCCGATAACCCTTTCCTTCCAAAATTTTACAGTGAGCCTGAGAGGTACGCTTTCCCACTGGAGCTGTCGTTTCTGGCTGAAAGGTACAGTCAATTGAAAAATGAAATAGGTAGTGTTGATATGTTCAGCCCCTTCACTGTCGCTGATTTCTATTTTATGAAGTCAATAGTATTTGCGTCGGCCACCCTTGAAGAAGATGAATTTAACCTGTACCGGCAATTATTCCATATAATTTACCAGTCGTTGCCCAAACCTGATCTGTATATATATCTTCATGTTGATACCCCCGGGCTGATAAGTAATATTGCAAACAGGGGCAGAGATTATGAATCGACTATTGATGCTGAATATCTACTTAAAATCCAAAACAGTTATTTTAACTGGTTCAGACAAAATCCTGAGCATACCTACCTTATACTTGATATCAACAATATTGACTTTGTAAATAATAAGGATGATTATGAAAGAGTGATAGATGTAATATTTAATCATAGTCATAGTAATGGCATTAACAGGGCTATTTTGAAGTAATTTTACCACTGGGTTGACCCGTATTATATATTTTTTTATTAGATTTGCACTATTATGACTGTTAAGACTTGATCAACAATTAAATAATTAATATTTGTTACCATGAAAAAAATCAGAAGCTATTTTATTCTAGTTATTGCTGCTGCTGTTTTATCAGGATGTAGTGGTTTGAATAAGATGAAACAAAATGCCAACCAGGTCAGGTACGAAGTAATTCCCGAGGTGCTTGAAGCACATGCCGGGGCCGTGGACATGACAGTTAATGGCACTTTCCCTGAAAAATACTTTGATAAAAACACAACCCTGGAAGCTACTCCGGTACTCGTATATGACGGAGGGGAAACGCAGTTTGATAAAGTTACCCTGCAGGGAGAAAATGTTCAGGCAAATAATGAGGTTATAACGAACGCAGGTGATAATTTTACCTATAATAGTTCAGTACCTTTTGAAGAATCAATGCGTAAGTCAGAGCTAATGCTCAGGGTGACCGCAACCAGGAAGGGCAAATCGCTTGATTTTGATCCAGTGAAACTTGCCGATGGTGTAATAGCTACATCAACACTGGTTGGTACCGATCCCATGCCTATAGGAATGGCTGACAATTTCAAGAGGATTATTCCTGAAGATAAAATGGCTGATATTCATTACCTTATAAATATGTCCAATATCAGGAATACAGAACTCAAGTCTGAAGATATTGCAGCACTCGAGGAATATCTTGCGCTCGTTAATGAGTCAGAAGATATGGAATTTATTGATATGATGGTAAGTGCCTATGCATCACCTGATGGACCACTGGATTTTAATGATAAGCTTTCAGGTAAAAGGCTTGAATCAGCAGGCAAGTATGTAAAGCGTGAATTTGAAAAAGCTGAAATATCTGATGTTGATAAAGAAGGTTTTGTAAAGAGCAAGGCTACAGCTGAAGACTGGGAAGGATTCAAGTCTGAAGTTGAGAATTCAAACATAGAAGATAAGGAACTCATAATTCGTGTTCTTTCAATGTATTCCGATCCTGTTGTACGTGAACAGGAAATAAAAAATATGGCAGCTGCTTTCGAAATACTTAAGAAAGATATTCTGCCTAAACTGAGAAGGTCAAAACTTGTTGTAAATGTGAACAAGATAGGACGTTCCGATGAAGAAATACTGGAACAGATTAATTCTGATCCTACAGTTCTCAATATTGAAGAATTATTATATGCTGCAACATTAACTGATAAACCTGAAGAACAACTCAAGTATTATCAGATAGCTGCCAGGCAGGAGCCCAAGTGCTTGAGAGCACATAATAATGTTGGTGTGGTTTCGCTCGAAATGGGTAAAGTAGCGGAAGCTAAAGCTGCTTTTGAGAAAGCCAAAGCTATTAAGAATAATGATGTCGTTAAAAACAACCTAGGGTTTATTGCTCTTATTGAAGGCAATATAGACGAAGCTGAAGAATATTTCAATGCTACTTCAACTGAGGAGTCGAAATATGGTCTCGGCACAATAGCTATAATGAAAGGTGAATATGATAGGGCTGTAAACTATTTCAATAATAAGCCATCAGTTAACAATGCTCTTGCGCATGTACTTAAAGGTGACCTGAGTAAAGCTAAAAACATGCTTGACAATATGGAAATGTGCGAAAGTGGTACATCATCTTACCTTAAAGCAGTAATAGGTGCCAGGATGGATAATAAAGATTATATGCTGAATGGCCTGCGTGAGGCTATTGAAAATAATGCTGACTGGAAAGCTTATGCTGTTGATGATATTGAATTTGCAAAATTCTTTAACGATTCAGCTTTTATCTCATTGGTGCAATAAGATAGAATAAATTACAAGTTAAATAGAAAATGCCCCGTAGAAATACGGGGCATTTTTATTTGGAACGTAGAACAATATTATTCTTTGAGGTAGTATAATTTGGTAAACATATCCCAGAGTACAATGCCTGCCGATACTGAAACATTGAACGAATGCTTGGTTCCAAACTGGGGTATTTCAAGACAATGGTCTGAAAGATCAATTATATCCTGTTGTACTCCCTTTACTTCATGTCCGAATACAAGTGCATACTTAAAGCCTTTTTCAGGTTTGAAATCCTGTAAAGGTGTCGATCCTTCAACCTGCTCAAGAGATATAATTGTGTAAGCCGATGATTTCAATTCATTTATTGCATCCAGAGTATTTTTATAATACTTCCAGCCTACTGATTCAGTTGCCCCCAGGGCTGTTTTATGTATATCCCTGTGAGGAGGTGTAGCGGTAATACCACATAAATATACTGCCTCGGCTTTAAGACAATCGGCAGTCCTGAATACTGAACCTATATTATTAAGGCTCCTGATATTATCCAGCACAATAATAAACGGGCTTTTATCTCCCAGCCTGAATTCTTCCACTGTCTTCCTCCTGAGTTCCCACATTTTCAGCTTGCGCATAATATCTTCATTTTTTACTAAAATAGAGAAAAAAAATGTAATTTGGCATCTGCTTTTTTCGTAGTATAAAGCAGATTAATTAATCCATAAACTTCTTTCTATGAATCTACATGAATACCAGGGTAAATCAATATTGAAAAACTACAATGTTCATATACAGGAAGGCTTTGTTGCAGAAACACCTGACCAGGCAGTTATGATTGCCAGGCAATTAAAATCCAAGTTCAATTCAGAATTCTATGTAATAAAAGCACAAATTCATGCAGGAGGAAGAGGTAAAGGAGGAGGGGTGAAACTTGCAAAGTCAATAGATGAAGTGGGTAATATAGCAGATAACATACTGGGCATGCAACTGGTAACACATCAAACCGGTCCCAAAGGGAAAGAAGTACATAAGGTGCTTGTTGCCCAGGATGTTTATTATCCGGGCGATTATGAGACGGAAGAATATTATATCAGTTTGTTGCTTGACCGTGACAGCGGGCGTCATGTATTGATGTATTCACCTGAAGGAGGAATGGACATTGAAGTGGTAGCGCGGGAAACACCTCATCTTATTTACAGGGAATACATCGACCCGGGCATGGGACTGCAGACCTATCAGATGAGGAGAATAGCTTTTAATCTGGGGCTGACAGGGGAAGCATTCAAGGATATGCTCAGGTTTCTAAAAGGTCTTTATGACTCGTTTATCTACAGCGATGCACAACTGCTGGAGATCAATCCTGTATTAAAAACCAGTGATAATAAGATACTTGCTGTTGATTGCAAGTTCAGTATTGATGATAGTGCTCTTTTCAGACATAAAGATATAATGGCCATGAGAGATATAACGGAAGAAGATCCTACCGAGGTGGAAGCAGGAGAGCATAATCTTAATTTTGTTAAGCTTGATGGTAATGTGGGATGCATGGTTAATGGTGCCGGCCTGGCTATGGCCACTATGGATCTTATTAAACTCTCCGGGGGCAGCCCGGCTAACTTCCTTGATGTTGGTGGTACTGCAAGTGCAGAAACGGTGGAGGCAGGATTCAGGATTATCCTTAAAGATCCTAATGTTAAAGCCATACTGATAAATATATTCGGTGGTATAGTAAGATGCGACAGGGTTGCAAATGGTGTGGTGGAAGCATGCAAATCATTCGGTTCTTTGCCTGTTCCTGTTATCGTCAGACTGCAGGGTACAAATGCTGAAGAAGCCAAAACAATAATTGATAACTCTGGACTTGAAGTATTCTCAGCTATATCATTTGAAGATGCAGCAATAAGGATTAAGGAAGTAATATCATAATTTCATCTTCTCTTTTATCTGAATAAAAAAGTGGTTTTGCAATAATATCGTCCTTACTTTGAACTCTTGTGCGAACCGTCTATATTGACCCATGGTCTTTTATCAGGGTTAAATACTTCAGGCAACTCATTTGTGCATGCAGAAGCATGGATGCATGATGATGGTTTCCAGTAAACCGTAATTTCCTTGTTCTTATACTTCCTTTTTCCTGATTCCATGTCTTATGTGTGTTGTATATTATTTTAACAATAATTAATAAATTTGGTTGTACCAATAAGGATTTATTGATACTTTTGTGGCATATTTAATTAATTGACAGTTAAAAAGTTTTACAATTATCGTAAAGTTAATAGGATTTATGAAATATTGCCTGTCTGATTTTTTGCCGTATGTGATTGGAAGTAAATTTTTAATACGGAAGTGAAGAAAGCGTAAACATGAATGAAGATGTTTCAGCACGAATTTGTTACCATAATTGTTGTATTTTGTACTCTTCCCAGCATACTGAAAGTTATATTCTCATCTTTTTTTGAACTTTCATTATTTGAGAATCTTGAAACTCTCCCATCTGATATAAAGCAGATGATGATTATTATATCAAGCGCTTTTGTTTTACTTGTCACCCTTACAATATTCTTCCTTAGAAAGAGAAGAAAGATGACCGTTGAATTAAGGTCAAAAACAGAAGAGGCTGAAGAGGCCAATCGTAATCTTGAAAACCTCAATAAAGAATTACTGGCACAAAAAAATAAAATAGCCAAAGAGTTGTCTGATTCAGAATTGCTTTACAGTATTATGATTGATTCGGCTGACGATGGAATAATTTTTTATGATACCGACTGGTCTGTAAAGTTTGCCAATCCCGCAATTTATTCAATACTGGGATTTGACCAGGACAAAGACAGGACATCTGATATAATAAGTAATGAAGACCTCCTTCATCCTGATAATATTGATTTTCACTTGAAGCGATCAGAAGCTATAGCTGAAAAAGGCTTCTATGAATCGGAGATAAAGGTAAAGCATGAGAATGGTAAATATGTTGTTCTGTCAACAAAGCTGGTAAAAGTTAAGGATGAATCAGGTGTACCATTAGGGATACTATCTATTTCCCGTGATATTACATCTCTTAAAGATACCCAGAACCAGCTGATTATTGCAAAGGAAAAAGCTGAGGAGGGGAATAGGCTGAAATCTACTTTCCTGGCTAATATTTCACATGAGATACGAACACCCTTAAACAGTATTATTGGCTTTGCGAACCTGTTGAATGATATTGATGCTTCTGAGGATGTAAGAGAGGAATATATTAATTATCTGAACCAGAACACGGAAAAACTACTGCAGGTTATTACTGATATCATTGATCTGAGCAAGCTCGAGAATAATGAGATAGATATAAGTTACAACCCGGTAAAAATAAATTCAATTCTGGACTATGCTGATGAATATACCACTAAGCTTATTGACCGCAGTGGTAAGGATATAAAATTATCTGTTGAGAAAGGACTGCCTGATGATAGGGATATTGTATACTCTGACGAAATGTGGATGAAAAGAGTTTTCAGGCATCTTCTGGATAATGCTGTTAAATTTACCAGGGCAGGAAAAGTTGAAGTGAAATCAGCTCTTGCCGGCTCAACTGTTATGTTCACTATCAGTGATACCGGTATAGGTATAAGCAGGGGGAATTTAAAAAATATCTTTGAACAATTCAGGCAGGAAGAAGACGGGCATCATCGATCATATGAAGGACTGGGGGTAGGGCTCACGATGGCACGCAAGGTGGTTGATAATATGGATGGTTATCTATGGGTTGAATCTGAAAAGGGCAAGGGATCAGAATTCTTTTTTACCATACCTTACCGGCCGGTTGATACATCTTCTTATACCGAAGCTAAGAAAGCGAAGGATACTATTTCCCTCAGCCAGGACTGGTCAGGTAAAACCATCCTTGTCGCTGATGATAATATTGATATCCTAAAATATCTGAACCGCGTTTTATCCAATACAGGTATAAATGTAATTCATGCACGTTCAGGAATTGAGATATTGGATATAATAAGGGGTAAAGAGTCTATTGACCTAGTATTGCTAAACCTGCAGATGCCTGAATTGAATGGGACTGAAGCATTGGTCGAGATAAGAAAAATAGAAAGTAAAATACCTATTGTTGCACAAACAGCTTCCATACTCGAGGACGAGCAGAATGACCTGGTAAATGCGGGTTGCAGCGCATGCCTTGTAGAACCTGTAAGCCAGGACCAGCTGCTGTCAGTAATATCAAGCTTTCTGAATAAAAACTGATTCTTATTTCCGACGCCGGGATAACATTCTTCTTATCATTATACTGTCACATTTTTTATCACTATTTTTAGGATACCAATAGATTAATACTATGCCGGAGCCTATATATGCCGATATTATTTTACCACTCTCCCTGTCTGATATGTATACTTATATCGTGCCCGTTGAGATAAGCAAAGATTTTAGAAGGGGAAGTCTTGTTGTTGTACCATTTGGCAGAAACAGGAATTATACCGGTATCGTTCATAAAGTGCATAATAAGAAGCCTGACCTGCCTGCTATGAAGAAGATCTTAAGTGTAGCAGAAAGGGATATATTTATATCAGATGAGCAGATGGACCTGTGGCAATGGGTTAGTGAGTACTATCATTGCAATCAGGGTGAGGTTATGAATGCTGCTTTGCCTGCAGCTTTAATGACAACTGATGAAAATAAGGGATATAAAAAGAAGACAGAAGTTAAGATACAACTGGCACGCAAATATACTGAAGAAGAAATGTCGGAATTACTTGATAAACTCCAAAAAAAACCTTCACGTTACAGGCTTATGATATCATATCTGGATATGAGTTTCTACAGTGAGGAGCATAGCTTTTCTGTAATAGCCAGGAATAAATTGATACAGAAATCAAAAACTTCATATTCTGTGCTCAATAAAATGGTTGAAACAGGAATCTTCAGCGAAATAATTGAAGAGAAATCCAGATTTGATGATTGGACAGGAAGAAGGGAAAAACTAAAACAGCTGAGTGATTACCAGGACGAAGCTTATAATAATATCTGTTCTTTTTTTAAAAGAAAAATGACCGTCCTGCTTCACGGGGTTACTTCCAGTGGCAAGACAGAAATATATATTCATCTTATTAAAAAGACCCTTAAGAGAGGAGAAAAGGTACTTTATCTTCTACCGGAAATTGCTCTCACCACGCAGATAATAAACAGGCTAAGATTATATTTTGGGGGAATGGTAGGTGTTTATCATTCAGGCCTCAGTGATAATGAGAAAGCAGAAGTCTATAAAAGGATCAATGGCAGGTCTTCACTTGGGGAGTACAGGATTCTGCTGGGCGTAAGATCTTCAGTATTCCTGCCTGTAGATAACCTGGGGCTTATAATTATTGATGAGGAACATGATAGTTCATACAAACAGTATGATCCTGCCCCACGTTATAATGCCAGGGATACAGCTATTATGCGGGCTCATCTTGTTGGTGCATGTGTTTTGCTTGGTTCAGCAACTCCTTCTGTTGAGTCAATGTTTAATGCGAAAACAGGAAAATATGGATATGTGAGTTTAGAACAAAGGTTTGGGAATATCAGGATGCCGGAGATAATATTAACTGATTCAAAAGAAGCCTACCATAAAAAGACCATGATATCACATTTTACACCCGCGATGATTTCAGCCATTGACCAGGCTCTGGAAAAAGATGAACAGGTGGTTTTATTACGAAACCGGAGGGGCTTTGCACATTTCATTATTTGTGATGATTGTGGGTGGACTCCCGTTTGTCCTAATTGTTCAGTTAATTATGCCTATCATAAAAACCCTGATCGTCTGTATTGTCATTATTGCGGATCTACAGATTCGATGCCTTCAAAATGTGCAAGCTGTTCGTCTACCAACATCAAACAGAAAGGCTATGGCACCGAAAAGGTTGAAGATGAAATATCGATACTGTTCCCTGATGCAAAAATAATGAGAATGGACTATGACAGCACAAGGAGAAAAGGATCAATAGAAAAGATTATACATGATCTTGAAAAAAGGGAAGTGGATATACTGATAGGTACACAGATGATCTCTAAAGGTCTTGATATTGAAAACCTTACGGTCGTTGGTGTGTTAAATATTGATGACATGCTTTTTTATCCTGATTTCAGGGCTCATGAGCGGTGTTTTCAGCTGGCTGCACAGGTAAGTGGCCGGGCAGGAAGGAGACAGACTCGTGGTAAAGTAATAATACAGACAGCTAATCCCCGTCATCCTGTTATGAAGCAGATACTTAATAATGATTATAAGGGAATGTATGAGAGCCAGATAAATGAAAGGAAAGAATTCAATTATCCCCCGTTTTCCAGGCTTATACGAATTTATCTTAAGCATAAGAACAACGATGTGGTAAAAAGCGCCGCAAGAATATTGGCTTCAAATCTCAGGGAGGCACTAGGCAGTAGAGTACTGGGCCCTGAATCTCCTCCTCACCAGAGGATACAGAAAATGTATATTAAATCAATATTGCTTAAGACAGATAAAAATAAGTCGTACCGGTATATCAGGGAACTGGTGATGAGAAATTTCTCAGTACTGCAAAAAGAAAATGAGTTTTCAGGCCTGAGAATGTATTCTGATGTCGATCCTCAATAAATATGAAGAGATATATGGTAGGATTGTAAGATTAAATCCAGGACAGATAGATCATTTTTTTATGCTATCATCCAGCAAGAAAAGATTCTTTACCATTTTATCCCATCTGTATTTGTCTTTTTCTGACTTTATCCCCCTTACAAAATCATCATACCTGTCATTACTGAAAAAGTCGATCAGTGCTTCAGCAACTTCCCCGGGATCAGTGTTAACAACATAACCACCCTTCCCATGCGGAATAATTTCTGACAGGCCACCAACATTGGTTACCAGCATTGGTTTATTGAAGTGGTATCCTATCTGGGTTATCCCACTCTGTGTGGCCGACTTATAAGGTTGTGCTATTATGTCGGAAGCACAAAACCATTTAGCAACATCTTTATTTGGTACAAAATGAGGATATACTGAAATTTCTTTCTCCAGCTTATGTTTCTTTATCAATTCATCATATGGTGCCCGTGATACATAAAATTCTCCAACCACAAGCAACCTGACCTTTATATTTCTTAGTTTTTTATGCGCAAAGGCATTGATCATTATATCAAGCCCCTTGTAATCCCTTATAAGACCAAAGAAAAGAATATATCTGTAAGACGGATCAAGTCTGAGCTTATCAAGAGCAGCATCCCTGCTTATTGTTTCACCGAAATTATCAAAAACAGGATGCGGCGAATAGATCCTTGGTTTATCAGTATTGAATAAATCAAGTTCACTAAGAACTGACCTGGACATTGCAATAAACCCATCAACATTTTTGACAAAATACCTGGTAAGAAAGGCATCTCCAGGACGTTTTTCGTGTGGTATTATATTATCCAGCAGGCTGATTATTCTGGTATGACCATTTTTCTTTATTATCCTGGCGATGGTGCCGAGACAGGGCGCCATAAAAGGCAACCAGTACCTGAGAATAACTGTGTCAGGCTTTTCTCTTCGTATCCTCCTGGCAACACTGATCCAGTTAATGGGCCATATAGAGTTTACACTTCTTTTTATTTCAATATCTTCGGGAGCGGGCCCATCAGAATACTGTGTTTCCCCGGGGAATAATATACCTGGATATTGAAGTGTGAAAGTTTCAATCCTGACACTGTGGCCCCATGTCTGTATCTCCATGGCAAGCCGTTCATTGAAGGCAGCCAGGCCACCACGATAGGGATGGCTTGTTCCTATAAATATTATACTGGACATACGGGTCTGATAAACATTGTAAATATAGTTAAGTAAATAACGGTTTACCAATGTCGGACCGGGAAAAGAAAAAACTATAATGATATTATATGAAAATACGTAATATTTTTCCATTCAAATACTTAGTTTAATTTTGACTATTTTTGTAACTAAACAGTTAATTTATAATTAATTTACTATCAGGAAAATGAGAAGATATATAGCATTATTATCATTATTTCTTATCTCCATATCAATATCTGCCCAGTACTCAGAAATCTTTAAAAGAGATATTCTTTTATCAGAAAAAGTAGTTGGTTATTACGAGGGGTATAAAATAAGTTCAGGGATGAATGATTTTACCTACCATTCATTTCGTGAAGATATCAGTGAGGCAATGTTATCAAGATGCACTGATGGTAATATGTCAATAGAGTGGGAAACAGAGAAAGTTACTGGGGATATTAATTCAGCCTGTGGTTTTATATGGATGGCGGCCATGGATCTCACTGATGAAAAGTGCAGGTTCGAGGTGTATATTGATGAAATAAAACGGTTTGAAATATATTCTGGTCCTGACCCTGTGTTAAATGTAGAGTCTACAGGGGAGGGCAACATGAATTTTTACCCGGTAGAAACCGATACGCATGGTGATATACATGGATATATGACACTGGAAGCACCAGCTGAGTGGATATTTCCTGGCAGGCCACTTAAAATCAGCATAAAAGGCTCAGAGGCTGGTTCAAATACCTGGATCATTGTATACAAAGCTAATGATGCCCTTTCTTATCTTCAAAATAAGGCAAGGTATTCATTCCATCTTAAGGCCAGGCTGTTAAATAATAATAATAACTATGATGTTATTTTGCACAGCCCTGAATGTTTCAGTGGTAAAGAACTTGAGATTATCTCCGGTAAAAATAAAATGAAGAAAGCTCTTACCAGCAAAAATAATCGTTCAGAACTCGGTTTTAAAATGAATTTATCAGGTGAAGATGATAATCTTATAATAAAAGATGAGTTTGGTGAGCTGCTTAATATAAAGGATATTAATGCCCCTGGCAGTACTACAAGAATACAGGGTAAGTTGGTGATTATTAATAAACTGGAAGCTAATAAGAATGGTATATCTATTGATATTCAGAGACTCTACAAGCCTAAGACCGGAACCAGCCTCCTGAGGCTTTCAAGGTCAAAGATGAACATAGGAAATATATATTTAATGAATTCAAGTCACCAGGATATAGCATGGATGGACACACCCGGTAAATGCGTTATTGACAGGGATACAATGTTGCTGGAACCTTTGATCGGGAATGCTATTATCTCTGATTCATACCGGTTTGATATAGAAGATGCTCTTATGCTTAAAGAGTATATTGACCGTCACCCGGGTAAAAAGAAAATCGTTGGTGAATTATTAAAAAGCGGCAGGTTATCATGCGGATCATCATTTATTCAGCCCTATGAAGAGATGTATTCAGGTGAGTCACTTGCACGACAGCTATATTTTGGAGCGAGGTGGTTAAAAAAGGAGTTTGATTATGATGCTGTTGTTTACTGGAATGTTGATGTTCCGGGAAGAACCCTGCAAATGCCTCAGATACTGAAAAAGGGAGGTACTGATTATATGATATTCAGCAGGTTTGGAAAGGGATTCTATAAATGGTATTCCCCGGATGGTTCATATATTACTGCATATTCACCGGGTCATTATGCTAATTCATACGGACCCTTACAAAGGAATTTCTTTGAAGCTGCAAGATATATCAGCGAAAATGCGTTATCATGGTCTGAGTATTTTAATAAGGGTACTGAGGTTGCCATACCCCTCTTATCAGACTGGGATATGAGCCCTGCTAATGATTATGGGCCTCTTGCTGATAAATGGATGAATTTAAGTGAAATTGAAAATGAAGATGGTGTTTTTGAAAAACTTAATCTTCCAGAATTCAGGATTACAACCGCTAATGTTTTTTTCAAAGCCCTTTCAAAACAGGCCGACAATATATCTCATTTAAAAGGAGAAAGGCCTGCAGTATGGTTATATATTCATGGACCTTCTCATTACCAGGCTCTTAAAGCCAGCAGGGAAGCTGATATCCTGCTTACTAAAGTGGAAAAATTCAATTCAGCCCTGGCAGCAGTAAAGAGTACATTTGAATATTATCCTGTTGATGAACTTAATGCTGCCTGGGAGGCTAAAATATACCCTGATCATGGATGGGGAGGTAAAGGAGGTGATATCACCGATAGCTTCTTCAATATGAAATTTAACTTTGCAAGGAGTGAGGCCCGGCGACTGTTGGAAAAAGTATTATTTACCCTTTCATCTGAAATAGATGTTAGAGAAAAAAACGGGAACCCATTGGTTGTGTTTAATAGTATGAGCAGCGTAAGAACTGATATAGCAAAGGTGGAACTGGTATTCCCCGAGGAATCAGGTAATACACTTGTACTAAGGGATGAGAAAGGCAGTATTATTCCGTCTCAATTGTCAGAAATAAGAAGGAATAGTGATGGATCACTTCATACGGCAATACTGGTCTTCCTTGCCTCAGATGTACCATCAGTAGGTTATAAGACATACTATTATGAACTGGTTAATAACAGGCGTAGTGATAAAAGAAGAGTAGATCAGAATAACCATTTGTCAAATGACTATTTCGATATTACCCTGGGACCAAGGGGTATAGAATATCTCTACGATAAGGAATATAACGAGGTGATAATAGATAATGACACTTTTGCTGGAGGAGAAGTAATAACTATGAAATCAGTGGGTAATGGTGCCGGAGAGTTTAAGGATATCCAGCAACCTGAAATGGA
>Ga0209121_10002422_pt1 | contig 18989 bp, 12 predicted proteins | sample Cruoilmetagenom3_FD_187292 | JGI IMG/M metagenome (GOLD analysis project Ga0209121, IMG submission 187292) | Oil polluted marine microbial communities from Coal Oil Point, Santa Barbara, California, USA - Sample 3 (SPAdes) (version 2) | ecosystem: Environmental > Aquatic > Marine > Oil seeps ...
CTACTTATGAAAATTAAGGGCGTCGAGGGCGGCAAAAAACAAACCCAATTTGTTCGTTCTGCGTGATGCATTCTGCGGAGAGAAGGTTGAAATAACAAAGCGAATTTTCAAGGGATTAAAATAAACGTATAGTGTTTTATAAAAAGGACTTATATTAAATAACCGCAATTGGACATTTAGTGAAAACAAACCCAATTGGCTGAAATAGGCGCAAAAGAATTCTGAGCCCGGGAGTGGTTTTTATCAGAGAAGTTTGAGCGAAGTAAGATTACACCGGTTGCGGCGGGATTTTGCCCGGAAATATGCGAAAAACAGGCGGTTTAGGCTGTCAAGGTCGTTTTTATCGGAGTTGAAAGTATCGTTATTGTGTTAAATTTAATCTTCGTCGTCTAAGAAATCGCCGTCATTATCTAATGTGCCGTCTTCTACATCCGCTGCAATCACGGAATCGAACGCCAAATCGTCCAAACCATCGTCGGATTCGCACTCGTAATCATATTCTTCAAAAGCGTCCAGAATATCGGGATCATCGTCCCACATCGTTAAATCCTTTCCCAAAACAAACAAAAGCAGAGCTGTAGGAGCAAATTGTGCCAAACGCGATATGCAAAAGGCAAATTCGCCCCTTTCAGCCCACAATATTTATATTCGCTATATGCGCAATTTTGTACGGCGTTCTAAAAAGGAAGTTCGTAAAAATATCGTTCTGCTAAAGAAAAAAATAACCGGCCGGATATAGGCGGAAACGGGCAGATATGAGTCTTACTTTTTACTATCTAAAACACGCTCTAAACGGCGCAAAAAGCGGCTTTCGGCTCGCCGGAGATCATTGCTTATGTGCCTTGTCTTGTTTATCTCGTTTGTGCGGCTTTTTTCTGGCTTTTTTGCCGCTTCCGGGGCGAGCTTTGGGTTTTCTTATTTCTGTTTCTATACTGGTGCTCGAGCGCTTCAAGTTCAGTCTGCTGGCCCTTATCGCCCATTGCCTTCATCCAATCGAGCAGTCGCCTCCTCATTCGCGCTTTTATTGTCGCGTATTGCGGTTTGTCGGCCAGGTTGTTCCATTCGTACGGATCCTTTGTAATATCGTAGAGCTCTTCGCCCGGCCTGTGCTCGTAGCGGCGAACCTTTTCCGCGGCATCGGGGTCGGTTTCGGCCTTTTCCTGCCAGGACTTGAAGATTCTCGAAGTGGTGCAGGCGTTCCGGAACTGCATTTCCGGCGTGAAGTTCCAGACGTATTTGAACTTGCGCGAACGGATAGAACGGATTCCGAAATAGTCCGAGCCGTTATTAATGCCGCGGGTCGTCATCTCGCCGAAGACGTATTTCTTATGCTCTTTCGTTTCTCCGGTCAGGACCGGAAGCAGACTCTTGCCGTCAAGCACGGCTTCCGGCTTGTCGCCTGCGGCTTCGATATATGTCGGCAGAACGTCAATATATTCGATCATTGCGTCGCTGACCGTACCGGGCTCGATTTTGCCGGGCCAGCGGGCGATGAAGGCCGATTGCAGCCCCGTATCGTAACAGGTCCATTTGCCGAACGGGAAGCTCGAACCCTGCTCGCTGACGACGATAACGAGTGTGTTGTCCGCCAGGGTGTGTTTATCCAGCAGGGCGAGGGCCTGGCCGACCTGCCAGTCGTAATAGGTAATCTCGGCCAGATACCTCGTCATATTCTCGCGCGTCTCTTCGGTATCGACGAAGTAGGGTGGCAGTTTCAATTTTGCGGCGTCGTAGCGCGAGGCATCGCCCTTGTTCCAGGGCGAATGCGGCTCGTTGGAGCAGGCAAATATGCAGAAAGGGGTGCCGCTGTCTTTGCACCCGGATACGAATTTGTCGAGGGCCTCGAAGTCGGGATTATTGCCTTTGCCGGAATACTCGAACGGAAATACCTCCGGCGGATTAATATGTTTCTTGCCGCTCAGGGCCACGCGATAGCCGAGCGGTTTGAGATAGTGAACGACGCTTTTGGTGCCGTCTTTGGCGAAAGTATGGTTCGGATAGGCGCCGCTCTTGACCGGATAAAGGCCGGTATAGATATTGTGCCGGGTCGGCGAGCACATCGGAGCCGACTGGAAGCACTGCGTAAAACGCATCCCTTCGGTTGCCAGCTTGTCGATGTTGGGGGTGTGGGCCTGGCCGCCGTAACAGCCGATGTCCCGGAATGTACAGTCGTCGGCGATTATGAAAACGAAGTTGGGCTTTGTCTTTTTCCCGGTACCAAATGAAATCCCGCCCATACTTGCCAGGGCTCCCGCAGCGGCCATCTTTAAGAATTCGCGTCTTTTCATTGAATCGTTCCTTTCGTCGAAAATTGTTGCCGACCCGCCTCCTGTCATAAGGTTCCGTCGGCCCGGCGTTCGTTACTTTATTATAAACTTTCTGGTTTTCGGTTTCAATGGTCACAATATTGCTGATTTTGAAAAAATCGTATCTTAGATATGCTCCTGTAAGTTTTTACAATTATTTTGTAGAAATTCTTTTGACACCGCCGATGACTCGTGCTAAAAGAAGGTTCTAATATATTTGTGGGGAAAAGAGATGAAAGACATTAAAGGGATTGTCGTTTTTGCATCTTTGTTTCTGCAGGTTCTTTCGGCCGGAGCACTCGGCGCGGAGCAGGTCGCAATTCAAGGCGGCACAATTCTTCCAATTAGCGGCGCTGCGATTGAAAATGGTATTGTCCTGATAGAAAATGGAAAGATTGCCGCGATTGGCCGGAACGTCGCCGTCCCCATGGATGTTCGAAGCATTGATGCGAGCGATAAGTTTGTCATGCCGGGGCTTATTGATGTCCAATCCCGCCTTTTCGTGATTGAAAGCGAGTTTAACGAAGGCCGCTCAATTGCTCCCGAGTTGAATATTCTCGATGGGCTCGATCCGTTCATCAAAGAGGCTCCGGAAGTGGCGGCACAGGGCGTCACGGCTGTTTACATCACGCCGGCAGGTCGCAGCTTAATCGGCGGCAGCGGTGCGGTCCTGAAACTCAACGGCTCGAAGGATGTCGGCAGGATGCTTTTGAAGGGCGATATCGCCGTCAAAGCAACAATCGGAGTTTCCGCGAATAACCAATCCTCATCACTTGGTCGTCTGGCACAATATTCATCTATTCGCGAAGCGCTGCTTAGTACGAAAATATATATGCACCAGAGGGAAAAGCACGCTCGAGAAATGGCTGAATATAATAAGAAAAGGGCGGAGTACGAGAAGAAAAAGCAGGTAAGGCCGACAGAAAAAGTTGAAAAACCAAAGCGGCCGGACCGGTTCCGCCCCAATCCCACGCGTGAAGTTCTCGCGAAGGTTCTGAGCAAAGAGATTCCGCTCCAGATTGAGGCTCACCGTGTTACGGATATCCTAAACGCAATTCGCCTGGCGGATGAATTCGGTTTTACTCTGATTCTGGATAAATGTACCGAAGGTTATTTGGTCGCCGATGAGATTGCCCGGAGTAAGGCTGACGTCGTCCTCGGGCCGGTCACGGTTTCGTTTGTCGAGACGCCCAGGTTGGAATACCGCAATCATGATGTGCGCAACGCCGCGATATTGTCGAAGAGAGGGATTAAGCTGGCGTTGGGCGTCTCGGGGCGGGACGGCGCAAGCTCGAAATTTGTCGCATTGGCGGCCTCAATAGCCGTAGCTAACGGCATGGACAAAGATTTAGCGCTCAGAGCGGTCACCCTGACTCTCGCTGAAATACTGGGCGTGGCGGATCGAATCGGCAGCCTGGATGTGGGAAAAGATGCCGATATCGTCATCCTGAGCGGCCATCCACTGGATACGCTCAGCCGCGTCGAAATGGTTCTGATAGAAGGCAAGACCGTCTTTGAAAGGAAAGACAAGCAGTGAAAAAGAGAAGATTTCTGAGCTTTCTGGTTATACTTTGCAGCTCCTTTTGCCTGTTGAGTTCCGGCGGCGAGCCGCAAACCCTTGCGATTCGGGCGGGCAAAATCTGGACGCTGTCCGACGGCGTCATCACGAACGGCGTTATCATCATCGATAATGGTAAGATACAAGCTGTCGGTGAAAACATAGATGTCCCGGAGGGTGCCAAAGTCCTGGATATGCCGGACATGAATGTGATGCCGGGCATGATTGATGCCTACTGCCATATCGGTTTGTCGGTTAATGTTCAGCGGGAAATTGATGAGACTGTCGCGGCCGTTGCAGCCGATATGCAGATTCTCGATGCTTTCAATCCTCATTCAGACGATGTTAAAAAGGCACTTCGCTCCGGAGTGACAACCATCATGCTGGCGCCGGGCTACAGGAACCCGGTGGGCGGACAGCCGGCCGTAGTGAAGCTGGATACGAGCAAGGCGGACGGCTGGGTGTTGAAACGCACGGCCGGTGTTGATTTTTCGGTGATGAATCAGGCCCTGATGTTCGACCGCGAGCCGACGTCGCGGGCCGGCCTGATGGAGATGCTCAGAGAGGAGCTGGACCAGGCAAAGGCTTATAAGGCAGAAGAGTTTAATCCACGCCGTGAAGTTCTTAAACGCGTGGTGGACGCAAACCTGCCGGCGTATATCTGGGCGCACAACGTCGATGAGATTGCATCGGCTCTGACAATCGTTGATACATACGGATTGAATGCGGTCCTCGTAGCGGCCGGGCAGGGCGACGAAGTCGCGGATATGATTGCAAAACGGAATCTGCCTGTAATATATCCTCCTCTGCTTCTTTCCAGCAGGGATAAAGACCTGCGGCGTGCCGGAAAAATAGCCGGCAGCGGCGTAAAGCTTGCTTTTTCATCGCTGGCTCCGAAGACCGATTTATACGATCTGAGGACCTCGGCGATCCTCGCCGTCAAGTACGGGCTCGATAAAGAGACGGCATTGAAAAGCCTGACCATTAACGCGGCAGAAATTCTCGGCGTTTCCGACCGCCTCGGAAGTATTTCCCAGGGCAAGGACGCCGATCTCGTCGTTCTCAAAGGTGAGCCGCTTCAACTTACGTCCAGCATCGAGCTGGTCATGATCAATGGCAATATTGTATATCAAAGGCAGGAAGAATGAGAAACTGCATCATTTTACTGACTTTTTTACTGTTTGTGTTGGCGTTTGTAGCGCCCGGCCGGGCGGAGATTATCGCTGTCAAAGCCGGCAGAATTCTGACGATATCCGGCGAACCTGTTGAAAACGGTGTCATCCTGATAGAAGATGGGAAGATTGCGGAAATCGGTGTGGGAATTGAGATTCCCGAAGGCGCCGCCGTAATTGATGCCGGTAAGAGCGTTGTTATGCCCGGGCTGGTGGACGCGAGCGCCGCTGCCCCGGTTCGCGGAGATCTGAACGAGCAGTCCAACGAGATCACACCTACACTTCGCATCTCGGATGCGCTGGACCCGCAGAGCAAGGCTCTCAAACGCATCGTTCAGACGGGGGTGACGACTTTATTTGTCTCTCCGGGCAGGCGGAACGTCATAGGCGGCCTGGGTGTTGTCGTCAAGCCCACCGGAAAGATTCCCCAACAGATGATCCTCAAGGATGAGGCCGCGCTGAGAGTCGTGATGGATTTGGATTCGACCCAGGGCAATCGCATACCGAGGTATCAGGTTCCCACTGACTTTTACTATCGACGGCCGGGTACCCGCATGGCGATAATCTGGATGCTCCGCAAGAGTTTCTTCGATGCACAGCAGCAGAAGGATTCTGAACAAACCGAAGACCCGAACCTGGCCGTATTGTCGGCGGTGTTGAAGGATGAGATTCCCATCCATGTCAACGCTCGTCGTGCGATTGTGATTCGTGCCGCCCTGAAGGTCGCTGATGAATATGGTTTGAAACTGATTCTTCAGGAATGCACCGAGGGCTACAAAGTCGCCGGGCAATTGGCCGAAAGGAAAATCCCCGTCGTATTGGGACCCTTTTACTATTATCCGGGGAGTATGGGCCAGTACCGCGAGGGCAGGAAAGTGAACTGGAACAACGCGGGCATTCTGTCTAAAGCCGGCGTCAAAGTGGCGCTGGCTTCGGGCGAGCAGGCCGGAGCAATCGACATCTTAACCGCGGCGATATTTGCCGTTCGACACGGAATGGACCGCGACGAAGCGCTGAAAGCCATCACAATCACGCCGGCTGAAATACTCGGCGTCGCCGACCGGGTGGGGAGTCTTGAAAAAGGTAAGGATGCCGATATCGTTGTTCTCAGCGGCGATCCTCTGAATGTGACAACACGTGTAGAAAAAGTCATTCTAAACGGCAAGACTGTCTATAAAATAGACTGAGGAGCGAAGCAATGAAGTCCAGGTCTCATATAACGTTTATTTCGATTCTGTTGACGGCGTGTGTTCTGAACGCCTTAGCGCATGCGGCGCCGGTTCGCAGGAAACTTGCTGTCAAAGCGGGCCGGATTATTACCATCGCCGGTAAAGATGTCAAAAACGGCGTTATCCTTATCAAAGACGGAGTAATCAAGGCTGTTGGAAAAGAGGTAGAGATTCCCTGGGATGCTTTTGTAATCGAGGCTAAGGACCGGGTGGTCATGCCCGGTTTCGTGCTGGCTCATACGTCGAGCGGCCTGGATCGAGCAAATGAGAACATGCCGGAGGTGCCTTTTATTTCGACGTTCGATTCGATTGATCCGATCAGCACATTCTTCGAAGATTCGCTGCGCGACGGCGTCGTGACGATGCTGGTCCTTCCCGGCAACAATACGCTGCTTGGCGGTACGGGAACTATCGTCAAACCTTACGGCCGAACCGTCGAGGCGATGCTAATCAAACGTTATACGGGGCTGAAAATCTCATTGCGACCGAGCCAGAATACAAGCCGTATGGGGCACATGCAGCGATTCAGACGGTATATGTCCGATCTGAAAGATTATCTTGAAGATTACGAACAGAAAAAGGCGGATGCTGAAGAAGAGAAAAAGCCCTTCGACGAAGAAATCGACGTGACCAAACAGCCTATGGTCGATCTTTTGAACAAAAGACTCACGGCGTTTGTCTATTGTGACAGGGCCGCTGATGTGTCGAAAGCCATTGAAATCAAGAACACGCATAAGCTCGATACTGTGTTGGTGTTGGGGCCGGATTGCTATAAGGCCGTTGGCTTGATCGCCAGGAGCAAGCTGCCGGTGATTTTGGATTCTCAACTGGTCGTCTGGGAAACCAACGAACAGACGAATGAAGAGGAGATGAAGATTATCCCGATGATTTTTCACAAGGCGGGCGTCAAGTTCGCTTTCCAAATCGATACTTCGCAGTACGGCAGACGCTACCTCTGGTATCAGGCGGCGACCGCGGTCAAGTATGGAATGAAGCGTCAAGAGGCCTTGAAATCCATCACGCTTTATCCCGCGCAGTTCATCGGCGTCGATGACCGGCTCGGAAGTATCGAAGCCGGTAAAGAGGCAACCTTGATATTCCTGACGGGCGATCCGCTGGATGCCCAAAGCTGGGTAGACCAGGTTATGGTTGCTGGAGAAATCGTCTATGAACGGGCGAAAGACGAGCGGCTGAAAAAGCTGCTGGAACCGCCGTTAATAATGCAGGAGCCGAAAGACACTGATTAAATGATTAAAGGCCGGATTGTGTGACAGACAAGGATGAGCCTTAGCCATGAATATAAGCAATAGACATTTCAGTATTGGAAAGAAATTCTATGTGATCGCGATTTTCGTTTTTTTCGGCGCGTTGCTCGTTCCAGGCGTGGCAGCCGAGGAGGAATCCGTTGTCGCCGTTAAAGCGGGTACGATCTATCCGGTAAGTTCTGCACCGATTCAGGACGGTATAATTCTGATTCGTGACGGTAGGATAGAAGCTGTGGGCAAGGGCCTGGAGATACCGGACGATGCAGAGGTTATCGATGCCGCCGGTAAGGTGGTCATTCCGGGATTGATCGATGCTTTTACCACGCTTGCAGAGGCGAACCGGGACGACGAGCAATCGGTGACGCCGGATATTCGAGCCGTCGATGCGTTTAACTTCTACGGCAAATATCGACGCATGCTGGCGGGAGGTGTGACAACAGTTTATATTTCACCGGGTCAGAGAAGGCTGGTTAGCGGCCTGGGCTCGGTTGTCAAGCTGGCTGGTGATTCCGTTGCCAAACGCCGTCTCCGGGACAGATCGGCGCTTCGCATTGCCATCGGCGAATTGCCAAAGAATCCGCCGGGGATTTGGAACCCGCCGGTCCCTCCCGACCCGTGCCATCCGATGGTGCCGCAGGAAAAGCAGCTCCCCACGACCCGGATGGGCGAGATGGCCGTTCTGCGGAACATCTTCGGCGAGGCGCAGCGGTATCTGGACCAGCCGCCGAGGAAAATCGACTGGAAAATGGAGTCATTCTTACCGGCCCTGACGCGCAAGCTGCCGGTCCGGATCAATTGTCATAACGCCCAGGATATCCGCAGCGCAATCCTCTTCAGCGAGGTCTTCAATCTCAGGCTCATCATCGAAGGCGGCACAGAGGCATATAAAATCATCAACCAGGTCAAATGGAGCAACGCGCCTGTGATTCTCACCGGGATTTTCGAGCCCGGCCGGCAATATGCAAAAGACGATACTCAGGAAGTCATGTTCGGGCGCGCCAATCCCGCCGGTCCGGGCCTCCTGGCCGAAGCGGGTGTCAAATTCGCACTTTCGTCTCCGACCGATGAGACGATCGGCGATTTGCAGTTCGTTGCCGGCTATGCCGTCAGCCAGGGATTGTCGCCGGAAGAAGCACTAAAGGCGATTACGATTACGCCCGCTGAAATCATCGGGATTGCCGACCGCGCCGGAAGTATCGAAAAAGGCAAGGATGCAGACCTGGTCATTCTGACGGCCGGGCCTTTCGATGTCCAGGCTGCTGTGGACAAAACGCTTATCGACGGCAAGGTCGTCTACGCGCGTTCACAGGCGGAGCCGGAAAAAGAACATGCGGCAAAAACATCCATCACGGCGATTCGCGCCGGCAAAATCTTAACGGCGAGCCGCGGGACAATCGACAATGGTCTTATTCTCATTCAAGACGACAAAATCACTTACGTAGGCGAGCCGAAAGACATCCCCGAAAAGGCAACGGTCATCGACGCCGACAACAGCGTCGTGATTCCCGGCCTTATCGACATCCACTCTCATCTCGGGCTACACTCCGAAAGCGAGCCCGTCAGAATGAATCCGTCATCGTTTACGACCGGTTCCGGCGGTGCGCGGCATATCAGCATATCGAAAGCTGTCAATCCGAACGACGAAGGCTTCCAGGACGTTTTGCGCTGCGGCGTGACTTCGGTCCTGCTGGCCCCGGAGACGGGTGGGCTTGTCAGCGGGAATGCCGCCCTCATCAAGCTTACCGGCGGCCGCACGAAGGAGATGGTCGTTAAGGAATATGCCGCCGTAAAGTTCTCAATGCTCGGATCGAGCGCAAAGATGACACAAATCTGGCAGGCACGCGAGCTCCTGAAAAGAGCGAAGGAATATGCCGAGACGTGGGACCGGTACGAACGCGCGTACGAGGAATATGAACGCCGCCGGCAATACGAAGAAGATAAAGATAAGGACGAAGAAGAGGAATCGAAGAAGGAAGATGCCCCCAAGGAACCGAACCGCCCAAGGCGCGATACGAACCTTGAACTGCTGCGGGGACTCTTCAAAAGAGAGATGCCGGTGCTCGTGCATGCCAGCAGGGCCGATGAAATACGCAATACGCTGAAAGTCTTTCGGGATGAATTCAATCTCGACGTCATCATTCTCGGCGGCGAGGACGGCTACCGGGTCACGGACGAGCTGAGAAAATATAACGTGGGCCTCGCCATTGGTCCTGATATCCTCCGTTACGAAAAGGGGAAACCAATTAACAATGCCGATTTGCTGACACGAAGCAGGCTCCGCGTTGCGCTGCATACGAGTGCTACTTCGGGGACGCAGTATTTGCCGATGAACGCCGCCTACGCCGTCCGGTACGGGATGGATGAAGACAGCGCGTTTCGGGCCGTCACCATCTATCCGGCCGAACTGCTGCACGTGGACGATCGAATTGGAAGCATCGATGAGGGCAAGGATGCCGACCTGGTCATCCTGTCCGGTGAGCCGTTCGATTTTCGCAGCCGTGTGGAAAAAGTCATCGTGAACGGACGGATTGTTTTCGAACGAGAAGAATGAAAACAGGCTCAAAAATTGTAATTATTATCTTGTGTGTGCTTCAGTATGGCGCTGCTGCTGGAGCTGCGCCCAGTCGCTATGCGATCAGGGCCGGAAAGATTTTGACAATGGAGCTGCCGAAAGGCTCCGAAGCGAGCCGGCGAGTTATCAATCACGGCGTGATCCTGGTCGGCGAAGGTAAAATAGAGGCTCTCGGTTCGGCCTCGGATGTCACAATCCCGGATGGGTATACTGTGATTGACGCCTCGGATCGATGGGTCATGCCGGGAATCGTCGAAGCGCACACACATATCGCCCTCGAAGGCGGATTCAACGATATGGTCACGACGATTAATCCCGAGCTTCAAATCGGCGATTGTGTCAATCTTGAAGATATCGCCGCCGAAAAAGCAGTAACGGGTGGGGTAACTACAATCCACACCATGCCGGGCAGCGGGACCAACCTTGCCGGTTTTACCGTCATCGTTAAGCTCGACTGCTCGCGCCCTCATGAGGCAATCTTCCGCGAGATTGGAGCGATGAAAATCGCCCAGGCCTATAATCCGGAACGACGCTCCGGCGACCTGGGGCTGACCCGAATGGGCATGGCCTGGATGCTCCGGCAGATTCTTAACCAGGCCAAGAAGTATACCGATACGTGGCAGGCTTACGAAAGCGGTGAAAGCAAAGACAAGCCGACTTACAGGCCCGAACTGGAGAATATGCGAAAGGTCTTCAAGGGTGAAATCCCCGCTATAGTTCACAGCGCCGAGCCATGGGGTATCCTCGAGAGCATGCAGATGTTTCACGATGAGTATAAAATGGACACCATTGCCACGCATACATCTTTTGGCGGATATATGGTTGGCGAGGAAGCGGCGAAGCGAGAGAAGGTCCATGTAAACATCGGTCCGCGACTGGTCGATTTCCAGGGCTGGAACACCCCGATAGACGGCCGATTTCACGGGATGGGTGCCGAATACATAAGTCGGGGTGTCAAGAATCTTTCAATCAATACGGACGCGGTCGGCTGGGGAATGCAGGAGGAACTGGCCTTCCAGGCATCTATGTCCGTTCATTACGGCCTGGAAGAGATGCTTGCGATGGAAGCTATTACCATCCAGCCGGCCCGGGCGCTTGGCGTCGATGACCGCATCGGTTCGCTGAAAGTTGGCAAGGATGCCGATATCGTCATAAAGAAAGGAACACTCCTCGATGTCACGGCGGCGGTTGACCTTGTGATGATAAACGGCAGAGTTGTTTATCAACGCGAGGGCGTTAATTTGGTAGCGATGGAAAAATCTTAATAAGTTTTGAATAGGAAAATAAGTAATGTCGAACCGAAAGGTTGTATGTGTTTAACCATGAATGAGCCATCCCCATCCCGATAACGACAATCGGTATGAGGCTGCCACACGATAGAATTAATGTAAAACGAGTGGCAGCCTCAAAGCCGCAGGCTTTGGGGATGGTCGAAAATACAAAAGACCGGCTAAACACATACGAAAAGGTTTGCGCGGAACAGACAAATGAAACATGTATGTGCTATTGTAGTTATCATTATTGCGGCTTTGGCCGTCAGCTCATCAATTGCCAAAGATGAGCAGGCACCGCCGAATTACGCCATAAAAGCGGGCAAAATCCTTACGATGAAGCCGGGTGTTGAATTTGTTGTAGGAAAGGGTGTTATCAATAACGGCATCATTCTGGTCAGCAACGAAAAGATCGAAGCTGTCGGGCCGGCGTCGAGCATCGACATCCCGGAAGCATATATGGTGATTGATGCTTCGGACAAATGGGTCACCCCGGGCATCGTCGAGGCGCACACGCATATCGGCGTCGAAGGCGGATTCAATGACATGGTCACACCGATCAATCCTGAGCTGAAAATCGCCGACAGCGTCAATCCTGAAGATATCAGCGTTGAAAAGGCTGTCACCGGGGGCGTAACTACAATCAATACAATGCCCGGCAGCGGAACGAATCTGGCGGGCTTCAGCGTCATAGTAAAGCTCGATCCGTCGGATCCGGAAAAGATGATTTTTCGAGAGTACGGTGCGATGAAAATGACCCAGGCCTTCAATCCCGAACGCCGCTCCGGTGATCTGGGAGCTACCCGTATGGGCATGTCCTGGTTAATGAGGCAGATACTCAAACAGGCGAAAGAGTACACCGAGGCATGGCGGGCATACGAACGGGGGGAGCGAAAGGAAAAGCCCAAATACAAGCTGGAGCTGGAGAAGATGCGGAAGGCCTTCGACGGCGAAATTCCGGCCATCGTGCACACATACTCGGGCTGGGGCGTTATGCAGACGATCCGTATGTTCAACGACGAGAACAACCTGAAAGTCATCCCCACGCATACGGCTTACGGCGGGTACATCGTGGGCGATGAAGCGGCGAAGCGGGATGGAGTTTTTATCAATATCGGCCCGCGAGTTATAGAATTCTCCCGGCCCACCTTCGACGGCCGCTTTCACGGAATGGGGGCCGAATACAAAAAAGCCGGCGTCAAGGAGCTCTCAATCAATACCGATTCGGTCGGATGGAGTTCCTATATCGCTCCGCAGGAAGAACTATCGTTTCAAGCTTCGATGTCGGCCCACTTCGGGCTTGATGATCGCGACGCTTTGAAGGGCATCACGATCAATTCGGCCCGCGCCCTCGGCATTGACGACCGTGTCGGTTCGCTCGAAGTTGGTAAAGACGCCGACATTGCCATAAAAAAAGGCAGCCTGCTCGACCATACGAATCCCGTTGATATGGTCCTGATAAACGGCAAAATCATCTATCAGCGAAAAGGCGTCGACCTGGTGAGCAGGCAAAAAACAGCTCCTCGTGAGAAGGAATTATAAGATGAGGAATATTCGTTACTATGTCCTTTTATGTATATTGGCAGGCGCATTCTCCGCCGGGGCCGCAGCCGAAGAGATAATCGCCATCAAAGCCGACAGGATCGATACCGTCACTTCCGGCGTGATTGAAAATGGTATTATCGTCATAGCCGACGGCAGGATTAAAGCTATCGGAAACGACGTCGAGATTCCCGATGCTGCCGAAATTATCGAGGTGCCTGACAAGACAATCTTCCCCGGCCTGGTGAATCCATCATCGCGCATCGGCTTATCATCGCCGCCGATGGGCGGGTCTGCTTCGACTCCGCACTATCGGGTAGTCGATGAATTGTATCCTCATCAGGATCAGTATAAGCGAATTCTCGGTGCGGGATTCACGACCGTTGGCTTGCTCCCCGGCGACAAAGGATTGATACGGTACTATTCCGGCTACGGCTATATGTTCGGCGGCGGTCAACCCAGTGCGGGCATTACCGGGCAGGGGGCTATTGTACGGCCGACCGGCCAAAGACCCGAAGAGATGATCGTTTCCGAATCCGGATTTGTGATGATTAATTTCCAGGCGAACGACAGGGTTAAAAAAGTTATCAAGTCCGCGCTCGATTCTGCAAAAAGCAAAACGAGTTCCACTGATCCGAAGGTCCGGCCGCTCGTCAACGCCCTGCAGGGCAATGTGCCGACATTCGTGATTTGCAATTTGCCGGGCGAGGTGCTGCACCTGATAAAACTGTTCGAGCCTTATGACAAAATGAAGCTGGTTTTGATCGCCGACTCCGAAACGTATCGCGTTACGAATCAGTTGCTCAAAAGGAAAATCCCGGTGATTTTTCCCGCCAAGATAGACTTCGAGAGCAACACGCGTACTCGCATTAATGTGCCCAGGATGCTTGCCGAGGCCGAGGTCAAGATTGCGTTGAGACCGGAATTCGACAATGTCACGGGGCACGAGGACTTCCTGAGAAAAATGGCTGAGTTGGTGAGATCGGGATTGGACCGGGAAATCGCTAAAAAGGCAATCACCATTCATCCCGCCGAGATGATGGGAATCGATTACCGGCTGGGAAGCCTGGAAGTCGGCAAGGATGCGAATCTCCTGATTCTCAGCGGTGATCCACTGGATGTCGGAACTAAAATTGAAAAGGTGATGATCGAAGGCAAGATCGTTCATGAAGCTCCGTAGGGAGAAACCATCGATGGTTAAAAAACATATGCGTCACGTCGTGCTTATGCTGCCGTTCATGGCTGTGATATCACTGCTGTTTGTAATTTCGCCGCTCTCAGCGGCCGGGGAGGTCACGGCGATTCGAGGCGGGGACCTGTACACAATTACAGACGGAATTATTAAGAACGGGACGATTCTCATCAAGGACGGGAAAATCTCCGGCATCGGACAGAATATCGAAATTCCGGAAAAAACCAAGGTGATTGACGCCCGTGGAAAAGTCGTTATGCCCGGTCTGGTTGCGGTCGGCGCCGAGGTTGGAATTATCGGGTATCCGAACATCACCAGGATTGGAGATTCTCTCGATCCGTTCGAATTCAGCGTTTCTCTTGCATTGGCATCCGGTATCACGACGTCCATGGTATCGACAGGTCGCCCTTCGGGCAGCAATCCCCTCTGGGGCACGAACGCCGTAATTAAGACCTACTACGGAGACTTGGATCAGATGCTGATCAAAGAGTCGGTCGTGCAGCCGGTTATGATTTCCAACAGAGAGTGGCTGCGTAAAACCACCTTTATACAGAATATGCGAAAAGCCCAGAGTTACCTGCGTAAGCTCACGGAATATCAGCAGGCCGGGGACAAGAAGAACGCCAAAGAGCCGAAGAAACCGGGCGGGCTTGATGCCTACCTCCGGCTTCTGCGGCGGGAAGTGCCGGCGGCGATTAACGCATCGACGGCGGACGATATCCTGGCGGCCCTGGAGCTAGTGGATGAATTCGCAATCCGGATGATTTTGGCCGATGCCGTCGAGGCCTGGATTGTTGCCGAAGAGATTGCCAAACGGGATGTCCGGGTTGTTATCAATCCGCGCCAGAAGCAGCGTCCGAACGAGGATATCTCAGGGCCTTCCGGTTCGACCCTGGAAAATGCCGCGATTCTGAAAAAGGCCGGCGTCAAGTTCGCGATTATTCCGCCGAGCACGTCTTTCGAAACGTGGGGGGTGGTAGGGCGGGATATGATGGCTTTGCCGATGGAAGCGGCGTTTGCCGTCAGCGGCGGGCTCGACGAGCAGACGGCGCTGGAAGCCATCACAATCGCTGCTGCTGAAATCATTGGTGTGGCCGACCGCGTCGGCAGTCTTCAGGTCGGAAAAGACGCCGACATCATCATCCTGGACGGCCATCCCTTCCATCACAAAACGTTCGTCGAATCGACGCTTATCAACGGCAAGGTATTATACGAAAAAGCGAAATCGATTTATTTCTCACACATCACACGTGATGAATAAACTTTTATTCACTTCAATCTCCGCCGAAGCTGGTCCAGCAGTTGCGTGCTGAGTCTTGAACGCGCCAGCTCGCCGGTGCCGCGAAGCCGAACCTGCCGGCTTTCCATGCGGCCGTCCGGCAGCTTGAAAGCAACCTCCACGTAGCCGGAACCGTTTTCGTCTCGCTTAGCCTCGCCGACGGCAATGGCCCACTGGCTCGAAGTTGCGTCAGCAGCGACAGTAGCCAGCCGTTTTATTCTTTGTTCCTCTGATGTGCCGGCGGTCCGGTCATCATTGTCGGCGCCGAGCAAGTGACACAGTTTCTCCACTGTTGGAGCCACATACGCCCCGGCCAGTACCTGTCCGTCTCCGTCGGCGCTGCTCAATGTCGCTGCCAGTGTCCCGCCGCTGCCGGTTTCCGCCAGAGCGAGTGTCTGGCCGCGTGCTTTCAGCAGCTTCAAGACCTGTTGCTCCAGAGACGTTTCGTCGTCCGCATATACATATTCACCCAGGTGCCTCATTATCTTTTGTTTCAGCTCCCGGAGCCTCGCCCTGTCCTGCGGCGTATCTTCGGGCAGCGAAAAGGTGAAATCCACCCGGCTGCCGTCGAACTGAGAGGAAACTGTGATGTCGGGCTCCAGCGGCACGTTATCTCCAAGTGTCTGGTCGATTTGTGACTGGCCGAGGCCGACGAACCGCAGCATAAGCGAGCAGCCGGGCAGCCGTGTGCCGAACCGCCGGCTCAGATACGGCACCAGCTCATTGCGAACCATGGTTTGCAATTCCCGGGGCGGGCCCGGCAGCGCGACAATTACAGCGTCGGCCGATTCGAATACGAGACCGACGGCTGTGCCTTCGGTATTTCTGAAGTAGTTTCCTTCCGTCGGTACCTGTGTCTGCCGGCGCAAGTTCGCACGGAGCCGATCGGGTGACACACGGAACCTTCGCGCCATTTCCTGCAGCACGTCCGGGTGTTCTTTCAGCGTGATTCCCGTGAAGCCGGAAAGTGCTTCACGTGTGATATCGTTGTCGGTCGGACCGAGACCTCCGGTAACAATGACCAGATCGGCTTTGTCCGCTGCATAGCTGAGCGCCTCAACCAGGTCGGCCTGCTTATCATCGACGCTCATCGAGCCGACACATTCCAGGCCGAGCGGGCGCAGGGTTTTGGTGATAAAGTAGGTGTGTCCATCGGGGTAGACGCCTGAGAGCAGTTCGCCGCCGGTTACGACGATTATATATTTAGTGGACCTGGCGGTGGTATGTTCGATATACCGGTCTACCCAGTAGCCGGTGCGGTCCAGATAATATTCGGGCTCGTGCGGAGAGTAGTCGAGGTATTTGAAATCCGGTATTCGTTTGGGGACGGCCGGTTCGATTTGTGTCCCTTCGTGCCATTCGTTAAAACTTGTGATGCTGATGATTGGCGGGCCTGAGGCGATGGCGGCGGCGAATTCACGGTCATAGTATGCGCCGTTCTGACGGTCACGGGTATTGACATTGTTCCACGGCCGAATACGCAGATCTATGTATCCCGGTCCGACCGAGGGAATGAACAGCTTGTCGTTTTGCTGTGCCCATTCTGCGAGCCCGGGCCAATTGCTGATAGTCGAGCCGTATGTGAAGCCGTCGGTCGCAAAGTAAGTGTAGAAGCCGTCAAAATTACCTTCAGTCATAAAGTTTTGTTCGTGTTCTTTGACCCACAGGCCGATGACGACCGAGTCGTATTCGGTGTTTCGTATGGTTTGCGGCCCGCCGGGTGAAAGGATTGTCTTCCACTGTTTTGCCGGTGTAAGGTAGGAATCGTATACGTAGAACATGGGGCGGGGCTTGTCTTCGCCGTTGCGGTAGAAGGCCGAATGTGAGCCGTACTTGTCGATTATGTAGACGATGGCGTCGCGGGTGGTCTGAGCGTTTCGGCCCGGAAACGGCTCTATGTGAAAACATACCTTAACGTTATGGAGAGCTGCCGCATCGAGCAACCGCGGGACGGCCTTGTCCGTATACGAATCTTTGCCCCACCATGATGTGCAGACAACGCCGGTCCGTGCCCGGCGAAGCATCAGCATGTGAGCGTTCAGGTCCCGGTCGCTGTTGGAGCTGTAGCAGCCGAGTTTGGGATAGAAGTCGGCTCCAATGTCATCTCCGCCGGGATAGTTCTTCGGCTGACCTTCTTTTACAGATTGCTGATGGTTCCAGTGATAATGGAACTTGTCGGTTTGAGGATTTCCGTACCATGGGTAATAGAAGGCATGGACTTTATCGTATGGTTGTGAATCACCGGCCCGGACAGAGCATTGTCTAAGGCACATTAATGAGGCAACTGCAAGTAAAACTGCTATTAGAATCTTTTTAGATTGTTCCATCAGGCTTCAGCTCCTGGATTTATTGTCGGCATCATTGTGTTCTTATTGATATTCTACACGATTTATGTTTTCATGTGCATCCTTTGAGAGTAGTTTAGGTCTTGAAATTGGCTTTGTTTGGCTTTGTTTTTTCGCCGCCTCAAAGCATGAAATTCTTCATAATTACCTTTTATATAGATACTTAAGCTCATTCTGCCCATTCGAAAATTGGCTTTGTTTTTTCAAACGACTACAAAGCTGCTTAGCTTTATAAGGCTCAAAGGAGCAAAGGCACAGAGGCAAAATTCTCCATTCTACATCTAAATTCTCCATTCTAAATTCTAAACTCCTCATTCCACATACTTCATACGACACACGTAAATGTATGTTTGATATATATTATATAAAATGGCAAATTTCCTGTCAAGTGAATATCTGAAATAATTTAAGAATTGTCCGACAGATTAGCCTCTCAAAATTATTGCGCAGATGGACCGGCAAAATTGATGCCTTGCGGTTTTTGGTAAAGACAATTAGTTCGACAGAGACTCAAATTCGAATCCCGTCGGGCGGCACTTGAATTTTCAGGCAACTCAGGATAAGATAATCGGTCGGTTTTGGCAAGCGAATATTGGGAGCGAACTCCCTGCTTGACGCTTGCATAAGTAATGGATACCAAATGGTTCGTATTTCATGGCCATCGTAACTTTGTCTGACATTCATGTAGCTTTCGGCTTTGAGGTCGTTCTGGACAAGTTGAATCTTCAGCTCCATCCCGGCGAAAAAGTCGGTATGGTGGGGCCTAACGGCTCCGGCAAGAGTACGATTTTGAAACTGATTGTCGGCCATATCGATCCGGATATGGGCAGGGTGATCAAACAGAAGGGACTGCGTATCGGCTACTTATCGCAGGAAACAATGTTCAGCGGTGATCGTACGGTTTTGGAAGAGATGCACGCCGGAGTGGAGCATCTGCTCAAACTCCAACGGGCAATTCAGGCCGTCTCTGACGAAATGGAAAGTCTGGCCGGTTCGGAGCTGCAGGTTAAGATGAAGCAGTATGATCGCCTGTGCCACGATTTCGAGATAGAAGGGGGGTATGAGTATGAAATAGGGATTCAGAAGACTTTGGCCGGCCTGGATTTTGAGCCTGAGCTGCATCACGCAAAAACTTCAGCCCTTAGCGGCGGCCAGTTGTCACGCCTGAGCCTGGCACAGGTTCTTATGCTGGATACGGATCTGCTGCTACTGGACGAGCCGACGAATCACCTGGACCTGCAGGCGACCGAATGGCTGG